>Ga0154716_1010_pt10 | contig 19083 bp, 13 predicted proteins | sample Rifle2008BG16ft_FD_105724 | JGI IMG/M metagenome (GOLD analysis project Ga0154716, IMG submission 105724) | Anaeromyxobacter sp. RBG_16_69_14
CCGAACCCGAGCAGCACGAGGGCAGGATCTCCGACGGCGCGGCCGACCAGCGCCAGGCCGACGCCCATGGCGATGATGCCCACGTTCTCGACCGAGTGGTAGGCGAGCAGGCGCTTCAGATCGTGCTGCGCCAGCGCGAAGGCGACGCCGAGCACGGCCGAGGCGCCGCCCATGGCGAGGATCGCGAGCCCCCACCACAGCGGCGGCGAGGCGAAGAGGCCGCTCACGCGCAAGATGCCGTAGATGCCGGTCTTGAGGAGCACCCCGGACATGACCGCCGAGACGTGGCTGGGCGCGGCCGCGTGCGCCCCGGGGAGCCAGAAGTGCAATGGCATGAGGCCGGCCTTGAGCCCGAAGCCGAGGAGCATGAGGGCGAAGATCCCGGCTCCCGGCGCCAGCCCTGCGCTCGCCATCCGCGCGAAATCGAAGGAGCCCGCGGCGTTGCCGAGCAGCGAGAAGAGCGCGAAAAGCGCCAGCGTGCCCACGTGCGTGGCGGCGAGGTACACGAAGGCGGCCCGCTGTGCCGCCTTCTTCTCGTGCTCCGTGAGCACGAGGAGGAAGCCGCACAGGGCCATCACCTCCCAGGCGGCGAGGAACAGCATCGCGTTCGCGGCCAGCGCGACGAGCGCCATCGCCGCGGTGACGAGGCCGTAGAAGATCTGCAGCCGGCGCGCCTGTCCTCCGCGCGCCGCCTGAGGAAAGTAGGCGAGCCCGTACACCGATCCCGCGGCCGGGATCCCGAAGATCGGCAGGAGAAAGAGCGCGGAGAGGGCGTCGAGCTGGAGCGCGAGCGACGCGCCGGGCGGGCTCCATCGGGCGTGGAACTCCGCGGCGCCCCCGAGCGCGAGAACCCATAGCGCGCCAGCGATCCCGAGCGCGCAGGCCGTGACGAGCGCGGCGCAGGCGGCCCGCTGTGCCGCCCCGGGGTCGCGGCGAAACGCGAGCGCCAGGAGCCCGGAGGCCGCGGCGAGTGCGATGCCGGCCATGACCAGGGCGAGGCTCATGGCGCGCGCAGGACGAGCAGCGCCACGAGGACGAGCAGGGTGGCGAGCGTGAAGAGGAGCTGCAGGTTGAGGCGCTGCGCCTGGTAGCTGCGCATCCGGTTCGCGCGCTCGGCGATGGCGCGGAAGAGCGGATCGAAAAGCCTCGCTCGCGCTGGGTCCCGGAGCTCGAAGCGGGCGGTGGCGCGGACGGGCAGGACGCCCGTCGGCGGCACGATGCGTCCGTCCGGCTGGAATGCGCGGGGCGCGAGTCCGGAGAGGAAGAGCTGGCCGAACGACGCGCCGGTGTACTGCATGCGTGCGGTGGGCCGGCTGTAACCACAGCCCCACGTCTCGCTGGCCGTCACCTCGCGGTCCGCGCGGGCACGCCGCGCCAGGAGCGCCAGGCCGACCGCGAGGACGAGGAGAAAGGCGGCGCCGCCACGCATGGGGAGGGCCATCGCATGGAGGGTGGGCGCGAGGCGATCGGCCAGCGCCGAGTACTCCGTTCCGCTCGCCTGGGCGATGGCGGGGAGCGCGAGCCGGAGCGCGAGGTCGGGGAAGAGGCCGAGGAGAGTGCACGCGGCGGCGAGCGCGGCGAGCGGGCCCCACATCCCGGGCGGTGGCTCGACCGCCGTCTCTGCTCCCGGGCCGCGCGGCGATCCGAGGAGCGCGAGCCCACCCACCCTCGCGAACCCGATGGCAGCGACGCCGCCCACCAGCGCCAGCGTCGCCATGGCGAGCCAGCCCAGGAGCGAGAACCCGCCGGGCGCGTTCGCCGCCGTCTGCAACAGGCCCATGTAGACGAGCCATTCGGAGGCGAAGCCGTTGAGCGGGGGGAGCGCAGAGAGCGCGGCCAGCCCGACGAGGAGGAGGACGCCCGTGCGGGGGAGCCGCGCCAGGAGCCCGCCCATGCGCTCGACGTCACGCGTGTGCGCCGCGTGCGCGATGGCGCCCGCGCCCATGAAGGCGAGCCCTTTCATCATGGCGTGGTTCCAGACGTGCAACAGCGCGCCCGACCAGGCGAGCGCCGCGACGATCCGGTCGCCGTGCCCCTCGGCCGCCACCCCCAGCCCCATCGCGAGCGCGATGATCCCCACGTTCTCGACGCTGGAGTAGGCGAGCGCGCGCTTGAGATCGCGCTGCCCGAGCGCGAGCGTGATGGCGGCGAGCGCTCCCCCGAGACCGATCACGGCGAGGACGACGCCGAAGCCGACGGGCGCGGGCGGGAGCCACGAGAGCACCCGCACGATGCCGTAGAGCCCGGTCTTGATCATCACGCCGGAGAGGAGCGCCGAGACGTGGCTGGGCGCGGCCGGGTGCGCCTCCGGAAGCCAGACGTGGAGCGGGACGAGACCGGCCTTGGTGCCGAAGCCTACCAGCGCGAGCCCGAAGAAGAGCGCAGCCGGAGCGGCCTGCGACGCCGGTGAGGCTCGGAGCGCGGCGAACGCCCCGAAGTCGAACGAGCCCGCCTCACGTCCGAGCAGCATGAAGAGCGCGAGCAGGAATGCCGTTCCGAGGTGCGCGGCGACGAGGTAGACGAACCCTGCGCCACGCACCTCCTCGTCCTCGTGTTCGAAGGTGACGAGGAGGAACGACGCCACCGCCATCACCTCCCACGCGACCAGGAAGAGCACCGCCTGCCGCGCCGAGAAGACGAGCCCGATGGAGGCGATGAGCAAGTTCTGGAAGAAGAGGAAGGCTGGCAGGGCGCGCCGGCGCCCGAGGTGCGGCCGCATGTACGTGGCGCCGAAGAGGACGGCCGGGATGGCCAGCGCGAAGAGCGCCGCCTCGAAGAACGCCGAGAGCGGGTCGAGGCCGATGTTGAGGGCAGCGTGGGGCGCGCTCCAGGGCAGCGCCACGGCGGTGACGTGCTGGCCAGCCAGCACGGCGATCGCCGAGGCCAGGCCGAGCGCGCTTCCGAGGACGGCGCTGCCGGTGGCGGCGGCGATCGCGAGCTGCGGCCGGTGGCCCAGCGCGAGGGCGGCGAGCCCGCCCAGGACGAGCACGCAGAGCGCGCCGAGGTGGAGGATCACGCCTTCTTCTCTCCCGAGCCGCCGCCACGTCGCTGCGGCAGCGAAGCCTCCACTCGGGCCAGCGCCTCGATCAGCTCCGGCTCGGGAGCGCGCGCCGTGACCGCGGCCAGCACGTCCACGTCCTGGAGCGCGGTGGCGAGGTGGGCGAGCAGGTGCAGGTGAACGCGAACCGAGGGTGACACCATGGTGAACAGGGTGTGGACGGGTTTGCCGTCGAGCGAATCGAAGTCCACCGGTGTGGCGAGGTACGACACGGCCACCGCGGGCGCAGCCACGCGCAGGACGACGGGGTCGCGCGCGTGCGGGATCGCGATGCCGTGCCCGAACCCGGTGGAGCCGAGCTGCTCGCGCGCCATGAGCATCTGGTAGAGGAAGCCGCGATTGACGCTGCTGGGCAGGGGGAGCTGGTCCACCACCGCTTGCAGGACGGCCGCCTTGTCGGTGCCCGGGACGTCGTCGTGGACGCCGCCCGCGCGCACCGCGTCGGCGAGGCTGGGCATGGGCTGGCCGCGGGAGTCCGGCTCGACCATCATCTCGGGCGAGACCTTGATGCCGCGCCCCGAGGCGAACTCGAGGAGGTCCACGTGGTCGAAGGTGTACTGCTCGTGGACGGGTCGGGCCGGGATGTCCCCATGGCGAACCCATCGATACAACGTGCTCTCGTCTACGCCCAGGAACCGGGCGGCGTCGCGGAGGTCGAGCTGCATCATCACCCCCGAGGCGGGCCCGTTGTGGCCGCATTACCTCGGGTTTCCTTGAAAGTGCCGCGAACCTACTCGCGAACGGCGCGGGGTGCAAGCGGGCCCCCGAGCGCGCAACCCTCATGCGGTCCGTCGCCGCGAGCGCAGGGCCGCGCCTGTGACGACGAGCAAGAGGACGGCGCCGATGAGGCTCCCGAGGAACCCAGCGCCGCGAATCTCGTACAGAGGACTCCCCGTGACCACGCTCGCGACGAGGCCGCCGATGAGCGAGCCGCCGACGCCGAGCAGCGTCGTCATGATGAACCCCATGCTCTGCCGCCCCGGGACGACGGCCCGCGCGAGGAGCCCGATGACGAAGCCAAAGACGATCCAGGCGACGATGCCCATGCGACACCTCCTCGAGAAAGAAAGGTACGGCTGACGTGGTGCGTCCTGCTCGCCTCCCCGCCCGCTGGGGATCCTGGCGGACTTCCGCTCCCGGAGCGGCTGGGGCTGGTCGCTCGCCACGCTAGTCTAGCGCCACCGCACCAGCCACATGTACCGCGCGTAGGAGCCCGCATGGAGCCTCCCGTCCAGGATCGGTAGGAACCAAAGAAAGAGGGCGGCGCACGCGGCCGTGAGCCCCATGACGGCGGCGCGCGCGGCGCGCGGTCGCGGGATGGCGGCGAGCAGGGCCCACACGACCGTCGGCCCGAGCCAGAGCGAGGACGGGAGGTAGTAGTAGTAGAGCTGCATGCGCGGCATGGCCGCCCAGAACGCGATCGGCGCCCAGTAGAGCAACGCGATCGCCCGCTCCGCCTGCCCTGCGCCGCGGCGCAGCGCTCGCCAGGCGAGCCAGGCGGTGGCCGGGAGCGCGCAGGCGTGAAGCAGCGGATTGCCTCCCGCCCAAACGCAACGCTCGCCGGCCGCCGTAGGCTCGTAGTGATACCAGGTGGGCCGCAGAAGCGTCGGCCACTGCCAGAACCTCGAGGCGTAGGGGTGACCCGCCAGGTCGACCCGCCTGAATCCGTCGAGCATCCGGATCTGGTAGGCGAGGATCTGGCTGGGAGGTGTCGCGTCTCCTGCGAGGAGCGCGAGGGGGAGGAACGGCAGGAAGTAGGCGCCGACTGCGACCCCGATTCCGGCAGCACGCCGGCGCGCCGGCCCGCGCGCCCATACGACCGCGAGGACGCAGAACGGTGCCGCCGACCACTTGCAGGCCATCGCAAACCCGAGCGCTACCCACCCGAGCCACTGCCCCACGCCGTCGCAGTTCCTGCGCACGCGGCGTACCCCGGCGAGCGCAAACGCGACGTAGAAGATGTCGAGCATGGCCGTCCGGCTCTGGACGAACCAGAGGACGTTGACCCCCGTGAGCCAGACGGCCGATTGGCTTTCCCACCCGGCGAACCCCAGGTCACGCAGGATGCCGCCCACGGTGAAGAGCGCCCACAGCCCGAAGGCCGAGGCGACGAGTCGGTACACCGTCGGTTCGGAGACGAGGTGGAGCTGCTCGGAGAGGAGCCGCCCGCCGACGCCGAGGATCAACTTGGCGAGCGGCGGGTGCTCCCAGTTGAGGTCGCCCGCGAGATGGGCGAGTGCCCGCGCCGCAGGGACGTAGTGCACCTCGTCGAAGACGAGACCGGGCGGATCGGCAGCGTGCCAACCGAAGAGGGCGCCGAACACCGCAATGGGGAGCAGTCGCCCGCCGACCGCGAGCGCGGGTTGCGGCGGGCTCGGGTTGGCCGAGGATTGCCGAGCTGCGGTGGAGACTTGCACCGCCAGTTCTCTATCACGCCCTGCTTCGAGGCCTCATCCCGATCTCCGCGCCGGCGTTCCTGGCGTATGCGTTCCAGTGGCTCCTACCGCGCCCCGTCGGCATCTCACGGGCGCGTCGCGGCCCCGGCGCGCTCGATGGCCGCCAGCCTCTCCACCAGCGTCGGATGCGAGTAGTGCCACGCGCTGTACCACGGGTGAGGGTGGAGGTTGGACAGGTTCTGCCCGTTCAGCTTCACCAGCGCCGAGCGCAGCGCGACCGGCGCCCCGGCGATGGCGACAGAGTAGCGGTCGGCCTCGTACTCGTGCCTGCGCGAGAGGTAGCTCTCGAGCGGTGCGAAGAAGAACGTGAAGGCGCCGCCGCACAGGGAAACCAGCGCGAGGGCCGCGTGGAAGGACGGAGCGGCGAAGCCGAAGGCCGCGAAGAGCGGCGGCCACCGCATCAGAAGTGATAGCAGCCACAGGCTCGCCAGCTGGACGGCGAGTCCGACCACGAGCCGCTTGTGGACGTGCCGGGCCTGGTAGTGGCCGATCTCGTGGGCGAGCACCGCCGCGGTCTCGTCCACGCTCATCTGCTGCACGAGCGTGTCGAAGAGGATGATGCGCGGCCGGAAGAAGCCGGTGAAGTAGGCGTTCGAGTGTCCGGATCGCCTCGACGCGTCCATCACCAGAAGCCCGCGCGCGCGAAACCCCGCGGCGCGCGCCATCGCCTCGAGCCGCGCCCGTAGCTCGCCGTCCGGCAGCGGCGCGAACTTGTTGAAGAGCGGCGCGATGACCAGCGGGTAGAGCCAGACCATGAAGACCTGCACGGCGGTCAGGAGCGCGAAGAGCCACAGCCACCACGCGTGGCCGGTGAGCGCGAAGAGCCCGTACGCAGCGTAGAGCAAGGGCACCCCGATGACGGCGGAGAGCGCGATCCCCTTGACGCTGTCCTTGAGCCAGAGTCGGGCGGTGGTGCGGTTGAAGCCGAAGCGGTGCTCGAGGACGAAGGTGCCGTAGAGCGAGAACGGGAGGTTGGCGAGAGAGGGGACAGCGGACAGCGCGACCAAGAAGCCGACGAAGCGGTGCGCGCCGGATAGCCCGTGCCGCGCCAGCGCGGCGTCGATGGCCGGCAGCGCGCCGGAGAAGAGCAAGAGGAGGATGAGCGCCGCAGCGTAGAAGCCGTGCACGAGGCCATACCGGCCCCTCGCTAGCGTATAGGCGTGACTCCTGCGAGCTGTCTCGTTGTCCACGTGGCCGAGGAGCAGGGCCGGGACCGCGTCGCCTGCACGCGCCACGTGTCGGAGGTTGGCCACTGCGAGCCCCGTCTCCACCGCGAGCTGCGCGAGGAAGAAGGCGAGGTACAGGGTGACGATGAGCGCGGTCATGGGGTCATGGAATGTAGCGGGGCGGGGGCTGGATAGGGGGGCAAGGCCTGGGGCAAGGCCCAGGACCCGCCCTCGCGCAGGGTGAGCGAGACACCCGAGAGCACCGGGCGACCGCCGAGGCGGACCTCGATGCCTTCGATCTCGACGAGGGACGCGCTCACGGTGTCGGGACTATAGTCGCGCGCCGGTGAGAGACGTTGCCGGATAGGTGTCTCGCTGATGCGCTCATGAACCGCCGTAGCCGTTGGTGGCCTGCACCGTCGTCGGCGTTACTGGCCGCCTTCAGATCGCCATGACGAGCGCCCGGAGCTCGAGCGTCCTGGCGGCCGGGCGACATGCCGCTACATCACGAGTCTGCGTCTTTCTGGACGATTGCCATGGAGCGCGTCCGATGGCGCATTGCGGTAAGAACCGTCCAGCTTGCGAATTGCCGCCGAGGCGCGTGTCATCGACGCTCAACGACCCGGACGGCGCTTGACGGCGGCCCGGTGCAAAGCAAGGTTGGGCCTCCGTCCGGAAATCGCCAACCGCCCGAGAACGACCCGTTGCTCGAGGGGCCGGCCCGCCGTGACGCAGGAGGCCCACGTGAGGATTGTTCGTGTACTATCGTGCATTGCAATTGCGTCGTTGATTGCTGTCGAGGCGAACGCCCAGTCCGTTCCCAGCGCCGTCTCGCCGGATCCACTCAGGGGAAGCGCCGAGGGCAAGTCGAGCACGTTCCTCCGTCAGTACTTGGCCTTCCGGGCCAAACAGCTCGCCTCGGCCAATCCCGATCTCCTCACCATCTCGCTCGGGTTCGTGAAGGGTCTCTCGCGGTCGTTCACGGGCACGTCCGGCAGCCTCTCCATCGACCTGCGCACCGGGGAGTTCAGCGCGAGAGTGAGCGGATTGACCGCGGGTGAGTCCTTCACGCTCGCGCTGGTGGACCGGGACGAGGCCCGCAAGCTCGATCGCACGCTCGTCCTGGCCGCTATCGCCGCGACGGGACCCACCGCCAGCGCAGCCGGCAAGCTCGACCCGGGGCAGGTGGCGGGGTTCGCCCTCGACCGAGCCACCCTGACGCGCGCCTCGACGGGCGAGGTCCTGGCGTCGGGCGCGATGAGCGTGTTCCAGAAGGTGTTCTTCAGGCGACTCGGAGTCGCGGTCACGGGCGCGCCCACGCTGTCCTTCGCGGAGCCGACGAGAGCGCCCGCTCTCGCGTCGCTGGTGCCCGACGTGAGCGCCGAGACCGCGGGCGCGGCCGCCCAGTCGGTCCCGATCGACGTCCTGATCCGCCAGGGCGGGACCCTCTTCACCACCGGGACGTTCAGTGGCAACGGACGCACCTGTGCAACCTGCCACCCCGCCAGCAACAACTTGACCATCGACACCGCCTTCATCGCCACGCTGCCCGCCAACGACCCCCTCTTCGTGGCGGAGTTCAATCCGGCGCTGGCCCAGCTGGAGAAGCCGCAGCTGATGCGCGGGTTCGGCCTGATCCTGGAGAACCTGGACGGACTGGACGATCCGACCAACAAGTTCGTGATGCGGGGCGTTCCGCACACGCTGGGGCTCCCGGTCTCACTGGTGCAGGACGCGGCCCAGCCGGACCCGCCCGCGGAGATGACAGGGTGGTCCGGGGACGGCGCGCCCGGGGCCGGGTCGCTGCGCGACTTCGCCACCGGGGCGGTGACGCAGCACTTCACGAAGAGCCTGGCGCGGGTCCCGAACCAGGACTTCGTCCTCCCCAGCGAGCACCAGCTGGACGCGCTCGAGGCCTTCCAGCTGTCGCTCGGGCGCGACACGGACTTCGACCTGTTACACCTGTCCTTCCTGGATCCGGACGTCGACACGGGGAAGCTCCTCTTCGTCAACGGCACCGGCGATCCGCTAGCAGGAGGCCGATGCAGCGCCTGCCATGGCAACAGCGGCGCCCTCGCCGCCAACGGGCGGAACCGCAACTTCAACACGAACGTGGAGGACGTGGTCCACCCCGCCCGGAGCGTCTTGGCCTTCCCCCACGACGGTGGCTTCGGGCAGACGGCCAATCCGGACGGGACCTTCGGCAACCGGACCTTCAACACCGCGTCGGTCGTGGAGGCGGCGGACACAGCGCCGTTCTTCCACAACAACGTGGTGAGCACGCTCGAGGGCGTCATCGGCTTCTACACCGGGCCGGAGTTCAACGGGCCGCGCCTCGCCGGCGCCCGGTTCAGCTTCGACGCGACGCAGACCGCGCAGCTCACCAACTTCATGCGCGGCATCAACACGCTCCAGAACGTCGACGTGGCCCGGAGTGAGCTGGCGGAGATCCTCGCGCTCAACGGAAACCCGCAGCCGCAGGTGCAGGGGCACCTACAGACCGCGTTCACCGAGACGGGCGACGCCATTCGCGTGCTCGACCAAGGTGGCATCTATCCCAATGCGGTGACGCAGATCAACCAGGCCCAGCAGCTGATCGTGCAGGCGCAGCAGACCGCCAACCCCAACACCCGGCGGACCATCATCCAGCAGGCGATCACCACGCTGGACGGGGCGAGGGGCCTCGTCGCGACGGTCACACCGTAGCGACGCGCCCTCGCGGTCGTGTCCGGCCGGTCCTCGAGGGTTCGTAGGGCGAGGTCGTGGCGCAATCGATGAGAAACCGGGAGCGGGACCGGGAGCGGGTTCGTCTGCGGGAACGGGGACGGGAACGGGTAACGGGCGTGCGGGGACGGGTAACAGCCTCGGTCGCGAGGCTTCCGCGCCCGTGAGCCGTCACCCGGATTCGTACCCGACCCCCGTACCCGACCACCCCGACTCCGAACCCGCTCCCGGCTGTGTGGTTCGACCCCGATCAGTAACCCAAATTCTCTCCGACCAGCTTCACGTGGATTCGCCCTTCGCTAATTGCCATCTGCCCTTCGATGATGCTCCAGACATTGCATATGCGCTGGGGCGATCCGCAGTCGCTGCACAGCCCGGTCTCCGCACACGGGATGCTGTACCCGGCGCGGAGGGCGTTTACCGTGGCTGCGTAATGTTTGACCCTTGCCATCGCCGAATCCAGGTCCGGCGCCACCTTGTTCATCCCCACGACCAGGATCACCTTCTTGGGGCCGAACGTCATGGCAGCGACACGGTTTCCGACCGCGTCAAGGTTCACGAGCCTGCCGTCGAGGGTGATGGCGTTGGAGCTTGCGATCATCACGTCCGCGAGCATCCCCAGACGCCTCTGTTCCATTGACTGCTGGGGCGAAAGTCCGGGTCGGTAATGATCGATGACCTTGACGCCAGGCAGGTCCGCCAGTGTGTCCCAAAGGCCGATCCCGGTTGTCGTCATCGAGGCGCAACGGTAGACCGTGGCGCCAGCGGGGATCATCGAGAGGATCTCGTCTCTGGCCTGGGCGGCGCTGGCGGCGTAGCTCCCCTCCATGCGGCGTCTTCTCAGGTTCTCGACAATACCTGCGGAGACCTTTTCATTCCACGCAATCTGGTTCTTGTCCACTCGTGCTTCCCCCCGACATGGTCCTTCAGAGCACCGTCACCATTGTCAGTCTACGCAAGCCCGTGTCCATGAGGTCCCCCCTCGGAAAAAAGGCGGCATGAGCATATCCTCCTTTGACGATGGGTCCGCAAGGAGTTCGTGAAATCGACACGCGATGGCGTGGCGCGAGTGCCCGTATCTGCGGACGGGCAGCGGCGGCTAGAGCTAGAAGATCCCGGTTGCGACCGCCGCCCTGCGCGCTGTCAATCGTCCGCGATCTCCACCCCGTCGGACTTTGTCAGCTCTCCCATGACGACGGTCGCGTAGGAGCCCTTCGGCAGCTCGAGCTCGGCGCGGTAGCCGTCCTCGATCGGCGTGAGCTCGATCGCCACCGGGATGCGTCCGGCGCGGCGCGTGCCCTCGGTCTCGCCACCGCCGCGAGCGAGGTCGGCCGTGGTCACGCCCTCTGCATCCAGCAGCCGCTGCTCGCGCAGGAGCGCCTCGCCCTCCGCCGGTTTCAGCTTGTGCCCGAACATCGGTCCCGCCGGCGAGATCTCGAAGGCGGCGAGGCGCGGCGCATCGACGGCGGGGTCCTGGCAGGTGAAGATCCCGCCCGAATCCAGCTTCTTCAGCACGTCCCCTGCGATGGCGGTGGCGAAGAGCCCGTCGGCGAGCCGCTCCGCGAGCCAGGCGTTGAACAGCCGCGACTGCCAGGCGGAGAGGACGAGCCGGCGCAGGAAGCGGTCGCGCGCCGCGCGCCGCACCTCGGGGTCGTCGCCGCGGCCGAGGAGGAGCGCGCGCCCGAGGTCGGCGTTCTTGCCCTCGGCCCCGAAGCGCTGCTCGCCGAAGAAATTGGGCAGGCCACGCGCCCGGAGCGCCTCGGCGCAGGCGCGGGCGCGCGCGACGTCGCCGCCGCGGACGGCGATGGCGAAGCGGTTCCCGCGCAGGTGACCCGTGCGGAGCTTGTTCTGGTGTCGGGAGACCTCGAGTACGCGGTAGCCGTCGCCGTGGAGCGACGCCGGATCGGGATCGCGCGCTGCCGGGAAGGAGAGCCACTGGGTCGTGACCGCCGCGCGATCCTTCATGCCGGCGTGGCCGACCTCGCGGTCGGGGACCCCCAGCACCTGAGCCAGCGTCCGAGCCACGTCGCGCGTCGTGCGGCCGCGCTTCTCGACGCGGAGCCACAGGTGGGGCCCTTTGCCCTGGGGGAGGTAGGCAGGGATCTCGTCGACCCGGAAGTCCTCCGGTGAAGCCTTCACGCGGCCACCCGAGCCGGGGAGATCGGCGGTGACGTGGGGTAGGGTCGTCGTCATCGCAGATCGCCGAGCGCCTCGAAGCGGCGCTTCACCTCGCGGCCGAGCTGATCGTCGGCGTCGCGAGGTAGCCGCTCGGCGGCCTGGAAGAGGTAGAAGAACATGAGCTCGCGCAGCCCGTCGAAGAGCAGGCGTGCCGGGTCGCCGGAGGGTTCCAGCTTGGTCAGCGTCGCGTCCTTCACCGTCGCGACGTTGCCGAGTAGCGCAGCCCGGTCCACCGTGCCATCCTTCCCGGGCGTCACCGTACTCCAGAGCGGTGCAAAGCGGCTCGTCGGGTCGGCGAGGAACGTGCGAGCAGCGGAGAGGAGCGAGTCGAGCCCGCCCGATGGCGCCAGCGCGCTCGCGATGTGACCCAGGATGGCGTTCATGCCCGAGACGATGCCCTCGAGGCGCTCCGTCGGCGTGATGGCAGGCGAGGCCATCGGCCCGGCGACCGCCTCGACGTACCCGGCTTCGGCCAGGTGATAGAGGATCTTGGTCGCGTCGAATTCGCCCAGGTGAGCACCTTGCGCGATCTCGGCGACGCACCGGCGGCCGTCCACGAGATCGAGGAGCTGCTGCTCCACCGGCTTGAGCGTGATGGGAGCCTTCGGCTCCCGCCGGCGCAGGTAAGCTTGCGGACCCGGGATGCGCGCGCGGAAAAGGCCCATCTCGTCGATGCGCCGGATCCCGTCCATGAGCAGCGACTGCGTGTTCACCGCCAGCGGCGTGCCGAGGTCTACGTCCGGCTCGTCCACCATCGCGAAGACGCCCTCGCGCGAGAGCAGGATGGCGTGGAACACGCCGGCCACCTGCTCGTGCAGGCACTTCCACAGGTCGGACGGAGACACGAAGCACTTTTCGACGAGGACCCTGCCGAAGAGCTTGCCACTGGACGCGGCGACGGCGGCGGCCAGCTGCTCCCGGGTCAGGTACCCGAGGCGCAGCGCCACCTCGCCGACCCGCTCCCCGATCGCCTCCGAGTGCGCGCCGCGTACCTCGCCGTCCTTGAAGGCCACGGCGCGGTCGAGGCCGCTCGAGCTCACCGTGAGCAGGCCCGAGAGCCGCGACTGGTGGATGAAGGCGACGAAGTCCGCGATCGGGAAAGCGGAGAGGTCGCCCGCCAGCACGCAGCGCGGGCGCGGCATGCTGCCTCCCACGGTGGGCGTCCGCCGGGCGACGAGGAGGTCGGGTGCGGAGGGCAGGAGGAGGAAGCGCCCCGCCCGATCGGCCAGGAGCCGCCGCGCTGCGTCGTCGCGAGGGACCAGGCGGCCGTGCGCGTCGATGTCGATCCGGTGAGTCGTGAGACCGCTGGACCAGGGTTTGGCCCTGGAATGGTGATCCGCCATTCAGTCCCTCGTCCACCCGTTGAGCCGGCTCTCCGGCGGCAGGATTGTAGGAGTGCCGTGCCGGGGCGTCGAGCGCGTCTTCGAGGGCATCAGCGCTTACCAGGCGGCGGGAGGGTGCTCCGGTCCGAGCGCGGCCTTGCCGCAGGCATGTTCGCGCTGCCGATCTGGCGCTCGCGGGCGCGGTCCGCGGCGGTGCCAAGGGGTGCCCTGGCGCTTCCGCCCGGATTCCCTTAGGGATCCGACCCTCATGGATCGCGGAACGAGGGATCGCGGGACGAGACCGCTCGAGCGCGGTGCCGTGCGCAAGGAGCGGGGGGGCAAGCTCCGGGTGGCCCTCGTCTACCCGAACGCTTACCGCCTCGGCATGGCCAACCTCGGTCTGCACGCCGTGTACCGGCTCCTCAACGACCACCCGCGCGCACTCTGCGAGCGGGCCTTCCTGCCCGAGGAGCCCGGTGCGGGGCCGTCTCGCGCCGGAAAAGGCGCAGGTATCGCTTCGCTGGAATCGGGGCGGCCGCTCTCCGACTTCGACGTGATCGCGTTCTCCCTCTCCTTCGAGGACGACTACGGCCACGTGCTCGAGATCCTCGATCGCGCCGGCCTGCCGCTGCGCGCCGCCGACAGAGGTCCGGACCGCCCGCTCGTGGTCGCGGGCGGGATCGCGGTGCAGATCAACCCCGAGCCGGTCGCGCCCTTCTTCGACCTCTTCCTGGTGGGCGAAGGCGAGGAGCTGTGCGGGCCCTTCCTCGATCGGCTGCTCGAGGCCGGCGCGCGCGGGCTCGACCGCGAAGGGCTGCTCACCGAGCTGGCGCAGCTCCCGGGTGCGTACGTGCCGTCGCTCTACGATGTCACGTACGCCGACACGACTCGGCCAGGTGGCGCCTGGGTGACGCGCTTCGCGCCGCGCCGCGGGGCGCCGGTGCGCGTGCGGCGCCTGTACGTGAAGGACCTCCGCACCGTCGCGACCTCGCGCGTGGTCGACTCTCCCGACGCCCAGTTCGGCGACCTCTACCTGACGGAGGTAGCGCGCGGCTGCCTCTGGGGCTGCCGCTTCTGCGCCGCCGGCTTCGTGCAGCGCCCGTACCGCGAGGTCGGGATCGAGAAGCTCGAGGAGGAGGCGCGCAAGGGCATCGCCCAGGGGCTCCGCATCGGCCTGGTGGGACCGGACACGAGCGACTACACGGGCCTCGACGCGCTCACCTGCATGATCGGGGCGGAAGGTGGCAGCTTCAGCCCGTCATCGCTGCGCGTCGACGCCATCACGCCCGAGCTGGCACGGCGCATGGCGGCCGGCGGCGAGCGGTCGATCACGATCGCGCCCGAGGCGGGGACCGCGCGCCTCCGGCAGGTCATCAACAAGGACTTCTCCGACGACCGGATCGTGGAGGCCGCCGGGCACGCCCTCGCCCAGGGCATGAAACACGTGAAGATGTACTTCATGTGCGGGCTCCCCACCGAGACCGACGAGGACGTGATCGGGATGGCGCGACTCGCCGTCCGCGTCCGCGAGGAGGTGATGATGCCTCGCGCGAAGCAGAGCGGGCGCATGGGGCGCATCTCGCTGTCCGTGAACCCCTTCATCCCCAAGCCCTGGACGCCGTTCCAGTGGGCGCCCATGGCCGACCGGCGCTGCCTCGAGGCGAAGCGGCGGCTCCTCGAGAAGGAGCTGCGGCCGCGCGGCATCGACGTGGAGCTCTTCAGCCCGCGCGAGGCCTGGCTGCAGGCGCTCCTCTCGCGCGGCGACCGGCGCTGCGCCGATCTGCTCGAGATCGCGCACCGCGAGACGGGCGGCGACCTCCGCCAGGCGCTCTCTCGGTGGCCGCACGATCCCGAGTTCTTCGCCACGCGCGAGGTGGGCGTGGACGAGGTGCTGCCCTGGGACTTCCTCGACCAGGGGATCGCCAAGAAGTTCCTCGAGCGAGAGCTCAGGCGCGGTGTCGGCGCGAAGCTGACCCCCAAGTGCCGACTCGACACCTGCCGCGCCTGCGGCCTCGCCTGCGCCGATCACCCCGAGCTGGAGCTGCCGGAGGGTGGCCTGGTCGGTCTTTCGCGGAAATGAGTGTGAAGCGATAGACGGGTCAAGGCTGCGGCATCTTGCCTCACAGCCGCCGGGATTCGCGGCGTCAAGTCACGACCCAGCGCAGCAGGTCGGACAGCAGCGGGCCGCCAGGCGCTCCGATAAGGTGCGTCAATTAGACTCGTCCCAACAGGGACTGTGATTCGCCAATTCGAGGGATACTCGCCATGAGACTATCTGGCTTGCGACGGTCGTATATCGCCCGGATTTGGCCAAGGCGCGCACATGGAGAACCGGATCGACGCTGACCAGGTTGCGCCGCCCATCGTGCGGCCGATGGCCGCTCACGACCCTGGATACTACGACCAGCTGCGGCGCAGGATGCGCTGGCGGCTCCTTTTCGCTTACTGTGCGCCGCTCGCCATCCTCGCGCTGTTCTTTCATGTCCAGTACAGCGTCACCCTGAGAGAGCGCATCTACAGCCACCTGCGCTCGCTCGCCGAGAACCAGCGCAACACCGCCGACCTGTTCGTGCAGGAGCGCGTCGCGAACCTCCGCAACGCCTTCCACCCCGACAGCCTGAGCATCCCCCCCAGGAACGGGCATCTGGACCCCCTGCTCGCCGAGCTCAGGCGAGCAAGCCCCGCCTTCGTCGACGTCGGCGTGTTCGACCCCGATGGCAACCTGCTGGCCTACGCGGGTCCCTACTCCTACCTGCGTGGCAGGGACTACAGCGGCGAGATGTGGTACCGCCAGCTGGTCGAGCGCGACTACGTCGTGAGCGATGTCTACCTGGGGTTTCGCAGCAAGCCGCACTTCATCGTCGCCGTCCGCCGGACGGTCAGCCGGGGGGGTTCGGACAGCACGTGGGTCATGCGCGCGAGCGTGGACCCCGACAAGTTCGGGGAGTTCGTCGGCAGCTCGGCGATCCTCGACGGCGCCAACGCCTACATCGTCAACACCCAGGGGCAGAGCCAGACAGCCTCGCTCGAAGGCCACCCGGAACTCGAGGTGGGACCGCTGCCGTGGCGCACCGCCTCCACCTCGGTCGCCGAGCTCGAGATCGGGGGCCAGCGCTACTTGCGCGCCATCGCCTGGCTCACGGTCAACGACTGGGCACTCGTCGTCCAGGTGCCCGCGTCTCAGGCGTACGCGCCCATGCGGCGGGCGCGGGCGGCGCTCCTCGGCATGATGGCGCTCACGCTCGCCTTCATCGTCGGGGTCGTGCAGCGGAGCACGCGCAAGCTCGTCGCCCGGCTCGAAGCTGCCCACGAGACCCAGCGCTCGCTCACGCTCCATCTCTTCAACGCCGCCAAGCTGGCCTCGGTAGGCGAGATTGCCGCGGGGGTCGCCCACGAGATCAACAACCCCCTCGCGATCGTCTACGAAGAAGCGGCGCTCATGACGGACCTCCTCGACCCGAGCTTCGGACAGGCCATGGACACGGCCGAGCTGCGCGAGCGGCTCGGCGCGATCAAGGAGGCCGCCCTTCGTGGCCGGGACATCACGCGCAAGCTCCTCGCCTTCTCGCGCCAGGACGAGCCCCAGCTCGCGCCCGTGCAGCTCGAGCGCATCGTCGAGCGGGTCCTCGAGGTGAAGGACGTGGACCTGCGTACCTCGAACGTCGAGGTGCACAAGGAGCTCGCGCCACAGCTCCCGGAGTTCGTCGCCAGCGCGAACCAGCTCGAGCAGGTCCTGCTCAACCTCGTCAACAACGCCCGCGATGCCATCGGCAGGAACGGTCGCATCACCCTGCGCACGCGCGTGGAGAACGGTTGCGTGCAGCTCGACATCGAGGACACGGGGCGTGGCATGACCCCCGAGGTGTTGAGCAAGGTCTTCTTCCCGTTCTTCACGACCAAGGGGGTCGGCAAGGGCACGGGCCTCGGTCTGTCGATCAGCTACGGCATCATCAAGTCGATGGGTGGTCGGATCGAGGTCCAGAGCCGCGCCGGCCACGGGACGACCTTCACGCTCTTCTTTCCCTTGCCGAGGCCCACACCGGCCGAGGCCGCACGCGAGGAGGCTCACAGCGATGTCGCATGAAAAGATCCGGCTGCTCATCGTGGACGACGAGGTGCGGTTCATCGAGACGCTGTCGCGGCGGCTCGGGCTCCGCGACTTCGACGTGACCGCCGTCACCAGTCCCAAGGAGGCGCTCAGGACCGCCGAGCGGCAGGAATTCGACCTGGCGATCGTCGATCTCAAGATGCCCGAGATGAGCGGCGAGCGGCTGCTCGAGATCCTGAAGCAGCGCGCCCCGCTCATCGAGGTGGTGATGCTGACGGGGCACGGTTCGATCGACTCGGCCGTGACCTGCACGAAGCTCGGAGCGTTCTGTTATCTACAGAAGCCCTGCGAGACTGACGAGCTCATGCGGGTGCTCAGGGAGGCCTATCAGAAGCGCGTCGAGACGCGGGTGCGAGCGGATGTCGAGCGCATGGGAGAGCTCGCGCGCATCGCCACCGAACAATCGCCGCTCGCGGCCCTGCGAAGATTACGGGAGCTCGAGAAGCAGGGAAGCTAGCGTTCCCGCGGGCGCCTCCGCCTCGACGGATGGCCCGCGGTCACCGGGCGGGGCTCGCTCCCCGCCGTTGGGTTCGTAGGGCGGGGGCTCGTCCCTCGCCGTGCACCCTGTCACCTGGCCGTGGAGGCCGCGTCCTTGGGCACCCCCGCACACGCTCCCATGCGGAACCCTTACAGCCGGCTACGCCAGCGGATGTTCACCGTGCTGCTGGTGTTCGGGCTCACGCCGCTGCTGGCAATGGGCCTCGCCGGCTTGGTCGCGAACCAGGGTGACCTCGAGAGCCACACGCGCAGCGCGCTCGAGACCATCGCGCACGATCGCATGGCCACCGTGGAGCTCTTCCTCGACGCACGCCTCGACGCTCTCGCGCTCGCGGCGGAGTCGCAGTCGGTATCCGCTCTGGCGAGCCCGACGGGTCTCGAGAGGGTCCGCCAGCTCTTGCAGCGCAGCACCGGCGGTATCGTCGATCTGGCGCTGCTCGACGACGCGGGGAAGCCCCTCGCTTACAGCGGGCCCTACGGGGCCCAGGCCCCGGAGACCGAGGCCACCTGGTTCCAGGAGGCCCGGGTGCTCGGCCGCTGCGAGAGTGACGTATTTCTCGGGCTCGGCCGCTTTCCCCACATGCTCCTCGCCGTCGCCAGGCGCGAGGGCGGGACCCTCCACGTCCTGAAGGCCACCATCGACGCTCGAGCTCTGGGTGCCCTCCTGCGCCAAGGCGGCGCCGATCCCGGTGCTGACATCTTCATCCTCGACCGTGCCGGCGAGTACCAGGCGCAGAATGGCGAAGCCCACCAGATCCTCGCCCGGGCCGAGCTCGACCGGCCGCCGCTGCACCCCGACGTGCGCGTCACCGAGGCGGTGCGCGACGGCCGTCGCGAGCTGGTCGCCACGGCCTGGCTGCGCCACGATCGCTGGCTGCTCGTCGCTCGCCAGCCCCTGCCAAGCCTTCCCGGCCAGATCCGCGGACACCCGATCCTGGCGGTGGTCTTCGTCCTCGGGTTCTTATCCGTGCCGCCCCTGTCGCTCTTCGTGGCTCGCCACCGGCTGCGCCAGATCCAGAACCTCGAGGCCGAGCGGGCGGCGCTGCTCGAATCCGTGGCTCAGTCGCAGAAGATGGCGACGATCGGTCGCCTCGCGGCCACGGTGGCGCACGAGATCAACAACCCACTGGCAGTCATCGACGCGCAGCTCGGCGTCATCTCGGACGCCCTCGCCGGCGAGAGCACGCCCTTTGCCCGCGATGTGGCGGAGCGTCTCAAGAAGATCGAGGCGCAGATCGAGCGCGGCCGGAAGGTGACGCACCGCCTGCTCGGCCTGGCGCGTCGCGTCGGCCCCGATCTGGAGCCGGTGGACGTGCAGGCGGCCCTCGAGGACGCCGTCGGCTTCGTGGAGAAGGCGACCGAGGCGTCGGGCACGCGCTTCGTCCGCAACTACCAGCTCGACGTGCCGATGATCCGCACCTCGCTCTCCCAGATGCAGCAGGTTTTCTTGAACCTCATCAACAACGCCGTGGACGCAATGGGTGGCCAAGGAGAGGTCGTGCTCACCATTCGCCGGGCACTCGACGGCGTCGCCGTCGCGATTGCCGACAACGGCCCTGGTATCCCCGAGGAG
>Ga0154716_1111_pt2 | contig 19033 bp, 15 predicted proteins | sample Rifle2008BG16ft_FD_105724 | JGI IMG/M metagenome (GOLD analysis project Ga0154716, IMG submission 105724) | Anaeromyxobacter sp. RBG_16_69_14
TCCGCGGGTAGCGCCGGCGACGACCGCGATCTTCCCCGAGAGCGCCTTGTCCCTTGCCATCACAGGTGCCTAGCCTCGGCGGGCGATGAAATCCCACCTACTCCTCGTCGCGGGAGCGCCCCAGCCCGGATCAACTGCGAGCGGTTCCACCAGGCGTTGGACTGCTGGCGCCGGACGCGATCCGGCGGGTGGGCATCTTCGACCCGGACGCGGGGGCTGCCACCTCACTCCGCGAGGACGCGCACCCGCGTCCCGACCGACACGAGGTCGAACAGCTCGAGGATGTCCGCGTCGCGCAGACCCAGGCACCCCCAAGTCCAGTCGACGACGCGGAAGCCGTTCGCCGTTCGCGTCCAGCCACCTCTGCCGTGGATGCCGACCGCTCCACCCAACGCGCTCTCCTGGGGAGGGCAGCTCCGCCGGCGCCGGTAGGCCGCCCGGACCGCCCTCTCCAGCGAGCGGTCGGCGCTGTGCCGCGCCACCGCCCGCGCGACGTGCTCCGGTGAAGGATAGGCCAGCGCGAGGAAGCGGGTGAACTGGCTCTTCGGGTTCTTGGCGCAGACGAACAGGTCACCCTCCGGAGTCCGATTGTCGCCGCGCTGCTCCTTGTCACCGAGCGGGGAGAACCCCAGGTTCACGAGGTAGCTCTTGACGAGTCTCCCGTCCACCAGCAGGTCGAGACGCCGCTTCGCCTTGTGCACGACCAGCGCGAGCGCTCCCGGAGCGGTGGGTCGGCCTCCGGGGAGGAGCTGGCTCAGCGGGACGTCCAGCCTCGCGGACGTCGCCGCCTCCCCGCGCGGGAAGACCAGCGCCTCCGACAGCTCCAGCGCGCCGTCATCGCCGGCCAGGGCACCCGTCCCGGAGATCAGAGCCAAAGCCAGCGCTGTCCATTGAACGTGAGTCACGGGTCGGGCGCTCTCTCCACACGTCTTCCACGCCCCAGCAGCCGCGCCAGCTCGAGCCCGTCGATGGTCTCCACACGCCGCTCGCGGTAGCCGACACCGGCGTTGTGGATCACCGCGTCGAACGGGCCGGCAGCATTCGCCTGCTCGGCCAGGGCTCGGGTCTCGGCGATGCTCGAGAGGTCTCCTATCAGTGCCCCGCAGGCACCGGCCGCCGCCGCCATGGCATGGCGGGCGCGCTCGGCGCTGCGTGCGTGCAGCACGATCTCGTGGCCGTCGTCTGCCAGTCGCTTGGCCGCCATCTGGCCGAGACCATCGGCCGAGCCGGTGATGAGGACGCGTGCCATGGTGGGACCTCCCGAGACCGCGAGGACTAGGCCTTGGAGGCTTTCCATAGTTTCGGGAAGGCCACGGCGCGCGCGCCGATGCCGCTTTCCGAGGCCTCCATCTCGACCGGATTCTCCCCCGGTCCCCTTCTCGGTCGAACCCCTTTCGCCGACGAGATCTGCATGACCGCTCTGTTGATTCGTGTTCTGTTCTCGCCGGCTCGGCGGCGGGCGCGGCTCATCACGGCGAGGGCAGGAGCGAGGTGGAGCGGTCCGGTTGACCTACGAGGGGGAATGGATGCGGAACGATCGCTTGCCTGCGCCCGCGCTTCCGTCCTGGCTGGAGGAGATGGTCCCCTTCCAGCGCTCGTGCATCGAGATCCAGGGCCACCGGTTGCACTGGATGGAGGCAGGCCAAGGGCGGCCAGTGCTTCTCCTTCACGGCAACCCCACGTGGAGCTTCCTGTGGCGGAAGGTGGCGGCCGCTCTTGGGGGCGAGCCCTTCCGTGTGGTCATGCCCGACCTGGTGGGGCTCGGGCTGTCGGACAAGCCACGCGATCCGTCCTTCCATCAGCTTCGTACCCACGCTCGTATCATCGGCGAGTTCATCGATGCGCTCGGCCTGGCTGAGCAGATCTTCGTGGGGCAGGACTGGGGTGGCCCCATCGGCCTGCTCGCCCTCGCTGAGCGCCCGGAGCACGTATCTGGCCTGGTCCTCCTCAACACCATCGCCGATCCGCCCCGCGCGGATGCTCGACCGACGTTCTTCCACCGGATGGCGCGCTGGCCGGTGGCGAGCGACATCCTTTTCCGCCTGCTCGGGTACCCACTCAACGTTCTCGCGAGCGCTCAGGGCGACCCGAGCAGCATCCGCCGTAACGTGGCGCGAGCCTATCGATGGCCGCTCCGGCGCATCGTAGACCGCGTTGCACCTCTCGCGCTTGCCAGGGTCGCGGCCGAGGGGGTCGGCGCTCGCCAGTGGACAGTCCCTGATTTCCCCGAGCCTTCCACGATCGAAGGGCTGAGAAAGTGCCAGACATTCCTCCAGACGTTCTCCGGTCCGTCTGCGATCGTCTGGGGGGAGCGGGACCCGATCCTCGGACGTAAGCTGCACCGCCTGGAGCATCTCCTGCCCGAGGCCCGCGTCACGCGGACTCAAGCCGGCCACTTCCTCCAGGAGGAAGTACCGGAGGTGATCGCTGGCGCGGTGCGCGATGTCGCACGCAGAGCGGGCTGACCAATGCTCCCGCTCCGGGTTGAGCCGCACCGCGCACGCGGCCGGACAAGGTGCGGCGGCCCCTCGCGAAGCTGGGCGGTCAGGGGACTCCGACCGCGGAGAGGTCGTCTGGGAGGGGCAGCAGCCGCTCGATCGACTGGCGGTCGCGCCCGGCGGCACGGCCGCTGCCTTCGCCGACCGGAGCAGGAACATGTCGCTCGTCTCTCTCGACGACCGCTGATGCGGATAACGACAAGAAAGCATGGGAACCAGGTATGATCGCGGCCGTGACAGGACGACACTCTACTCCCGCCCAGTCCAAGGTGGCGGCGCTCGGCGCAAGGCTGGTGCGCGTCCAGCACAGCCCGACGCTCGGCTCCCAGCCGACCATCGACGACGCGACATGGGCCCCTGCCGGCACAGCGGCAATCTCGCCCTCCTTCCTCCAGCCGGGGTACCACCTCGATGCCCTTTAGCCTGCTCCGCCTGGGTGCCATCGCTGCGCTGTTCGCGGGTGCTTGCTCGGGGTCCACGTCCAACAGCGACAACTCCCCCGGCAACCTCTCCATCACCCCCAACGGGGGTGACTCGAGCGCACCCGTCGCGACGGTCATCGCCGGCACCGGGTTCCTCGCCAAGGCGACAGTGCCGCAAGGCGGAGGCGAGACGACGCTCGACACGAGACACCGCGCCTGGATCGGGGACTACGAGCTCACCAAGGTCACCTGGCAATCGACGACGAAGCTCGACGCCACGGTGCCCGCGGATGTCCCGTCCGGCACGTACGACCTGGTCGTCGAGAATGCGATCGGGAACCGGGGCACGCTCAAGGCTGCCTACACCGCTCGAGACATCAATTCCCCGGCGGCGCTGACGGCCACGTTGACCTCGAGCTCGCCAACGCCTGCCGCAGGCCAACCCGTCACGATGACGCTGCAGCTCGCCAATGCCGCCGGTGGCAGAGCGACCGACGTGACGGCAGTGACCCCATCGATGATCCCGACCGACGGCATCAGCTGTACGGCGGCGGCAGCGAGCGCGGGGGCGGTGCCGAGCGCTGCCGCCCCGATCCGGATCGCAGGCGGCACGACGGAGACGTTCACCTGGACCTGCACGAGCGCAGCCGGCAGCTACACCCTGAGCGCCTCGGTGACCGCCACCGACGTGAACGCCGGCGCCAGCATCGCCACGAACGTCACCGGTGTCGTGGTCACCTACGGCGGCACCGGCGTTCCCGCTGCTCCCGGTATCACGGGCGCGGCACCGGGAGACCGCCAGGTGACGCTGACCTGGACGGAGCCGGCCTCGAATGGAGCGCCGATCAGCGGCTACGTGATCACGGCGGACCGGGGCGTTGGTGCCAGAACGACGCCATCAGCTGCGACCACCTACTCCTTCGATGGGTTGACGAACGGTATGGCGTACACGTTCACGGTCGCAGCGATCAACTCCGCCGGGACGGGTCCGGCTTCGGCACCTTCGGCGGCGGTCACGCCCGTTGCCTCCCCTGTGGGGGCCGACATGAGCGCGGCGGTGAGCATGTCTGATCTCGGCGCCCCTGTCGGTGAGTATGTGACCGGGACCGCGACCTGCACCAACGGCGGGCCGAATATCGCAACGAACCCGACCTGCAGCGTTACGGGACTGCCGGTAGGGGCAACCCTGGGCTGCACGCCTGCGCTGCCGGCGACCCTGGAGAGCGGAGCAGCCGTCACCTGCTCCATGCAATACGCCATGCCCGCAGCAGCGGTCACGGTCACGGTCACCGCTGGCTCCGCCACGGAAGATCGAACCCCGGCCAACAACTCGGCCTCCTGGACGACCAATCTCACGCCCACCTTCCTCCAGCCTGGGGTACCGTAAACCCCTTCGCGCTCCGCCTCGAGCCCCGCGACGGTATCGACGCGGAGTGGTTTCGCAGCGAGCGGCCCGCGGAGGCCGTATGGCAGAAAGAGTGGCATGATCGTCATTGCTGCCAACTGCCGGGCGGTACATGCTGGCCCCATGGCTTCGCGGAACCCCGCGCATGCTGCCCGGACGGTGGCGGTGCTCGCATTCCCTGGCGTGCAGGCCCTCGATGTGGTCGGGCCGCTCGAGGTCTTCGGCCGGACCGCGCGCTGGCGCCACGGGACTACCGCCAGCGCTTCGCGAGCAGAGGGAGGAGCATCATGACGACGGTGGTCGAGATCGTGCTCTTCGACGGCTGGGACGAGCTCGACGCGCTCGCCCCGTACGAGGTGCTCCGGCAGGCCGAGCGACGAGGCGCGCCCCTCTCGTGCAAGCTCGTGACCCTGGGTGAGGCACGGGAAGTCGAAGGGGCGAACGGTCTTCGCATCCGCGCCGCCGGTCCGCTCGGGCAGCCGGACTGGCTCGTCATCCCCGGCGGCGGATGGGGCGAGCGTGCGGAGCGTGGCGCGTGGGGAGAAGCCCGACGTGGCGACCTACCCCGGGCCATCGCGGCGGCCCACGCACGGGGAGCCGGGATCGCCTCGGTGTGCACCGGGGCTCTGCTCATCGCCGCTGCTGGCCTGCTCCGGGGCCGCCCCGCGGTGACGCACCGGAGCGCGCTCGCCGATCTCGCCCGGGCCGGCGCGGAGGTGGTCGAGGCGCGCGTGGTGGACGACGGCGATCTAGTGACCTCGGGTGGGGTGACGAGTGGCCTCGATCTGGGCGTTCACGTCTTGTCACGGCTGGCAGGGCCGGCCGTGGCCGAAGTGGTCGCCGTCGAGATGGAAATCGCCCGTGGGCGCCTCCACCTCGGACCGCGAGCAGCCGCGCCTCGGGGCGGCGCGTGACACCGGGGGAAGATCCTCGAGATGATCGACCTCACAGCGGCGACCAGTTGATGTGATTCTCCAGCGTCACCGCCGCCGCTGTGAGCTGATGTCCGGCACCTTGCGGTGCCTCAAGCGGAGGGGAGAACTCTCCCCCCGCGCCCCCCATCTCGAGCGTCAGTTGATGTGGCATGCGCTATCAGTTCACCTGCGCCGGGCTCACAGCGGCGACCAGTTGATCTGATTCTCCAGCGAGGCCTTTAGGATGCTTGCCTTCCCGGGTTGCACCGTCGAGGAACCTCACCGCGCGGGCCGGATGTTCTGGTTCACGTGGAAGAGATTGTCGGGGTCGTACTGGGCCTTGACGCGGGCGAGCCGCGCGTAGTTGTCGCGGTACGTGGCGCGGATGCGCTCCTGCCCCTCGTCCATCATGAAGTTCACGTAGGCGCCGCCGGCGGAGTACGGGTGGATGGCCTCCCAGTACTCGACGGCCCAGGAGCGCAGCGCGTCGGCGCGGGCGGGGTCGTGGTCCACGCCGACGATGACCTGCGACCAGTTCGCGTCGCGATGGCTGAACGGCGTCTCATCCTTCCCGACGCGGTGCGCAGCGCCGTCGATCGGGTAGAGGTGCACCGTCGACTGTATCGTCGGCAGGCGAGCAGCGAACTCGACGTGGCGCGCGATCGCCTCGTCGGGGATCTCCTTCACGAAGTCGCCGCGCCAGTACCACTGATCTCCCGGTGGATAGAGCCCATCGAAAGCGCCCTGCAGCACCGGGTAGGGCATCTCCTGGACGCCGTGGAGCGCCGGCTTCGCGACGCGCAGGGCAGGCGCGAAGGCGTCGGCCGCCTGCTCCTTCGGCCCCGTGTAGCACCACACGATCCCGCACATCTTCTTGAGATGCAGTTGCGCCGGGAACGGTGCCACCGGTGGCACGGTCAGGAACGCGAAGAAGCCGAACACATCCTCGGGCGCCGCCGGCTGGAACTCCCGATACCAGCTCAGGACGTCGCGTGCCGCCTCGAGCGGCCACAGCGTGGGCCCACCCACCACGGTCGTGACCGGGTGGAGCCGAAGCGTGAACGAGGTGACGACGCCGAAGTTGCCGCCCCCGCCGCGGAGCGCCCAGAACAGGTCCTCGTGCTCGGTCTCGCTGGCGGTGACGAAGCTCCCGTCCGCGAGCACGACGTCCGCGGAGATCAGGTTGTCGATCGTGAGCCCGTGCTTGCGGGTCAGGTATCCGTGTCCGCCGCCGAGCGTCAGGCCGCCCACGCCGGTGGTCGAGATGATCCCGGCGGGCGTCGCGAGCCCGAACGCGTGCGTGGCCTGGTCGAGGTCGCGCAGCAGCGCGCCGCCCTGGGCCGTGACCGTGCGCGCGCCAGGATCCACGCGGATCGCATTCATGCCCCGGAGGTCGATGACGAGCCCACCCTCCACGCTGGCGAGCCCCCCGCCATTGTGGCCTCCTCCACGGATCGCGATGTCGAGGCGACGGCCGCGGCCGAGCCTCACCGCCGCGACGACGTCCTCGACGGCCGCGCAGCGCGCGATCAGGGCCGGGTGCTTGTCGAACGCCGCGTTATAGAGCTGCCGCGCCTCCTCGTACCCGCACTCTCCGGGCGCGAGCACCTCGCCGCGCAGGCTGCTCCGGAAACCATCCATCATCGCCTTCTCGAGACCCATCGCCATGGCTCTCTCCTTTCCAGCGTGTCACTGCGCCTCGGGCGAGCGAGGGATCTCCACGATCCTCCGGCAAGACCCGTCTATTCACGGACCGGGTGGTCCGCGCCTCACTACCTGTGCTAGACCAGCTCGAAGACGGTAGCGGGCTCGCTACGTCCCGCCGGTCGTGGGATCGATCACCGCGACGATCTCCGAGATCCTGTTCGCGGGGACGCCGGCGCACCGGGCGTGTTCCAGGATCAGCTCAGGATTCGCCGCGTAGTAGAGGCAATAGAGCTTGTCCGCGGTGACGTAGCTGTGGACCCACTGGATGCTGGGACCGAGATCGCGCAGGATCCCGTTCGACTTCTGCGACACCGCACGCAGCTCCGCCGGGGACATCTTCCCGAGGCCTGGAATCTCTCGCTCGATCAAGTACTTCGTCATGCGAGCGCTCCTGTGCTCTGGCCTGCTCACGTCGAGAAACAGTTTGACATACTAACGGTAGGTATTTAAGGTACCGTTAGTATGGACGTCAAGGGCGGGCCCCAACGGGAGCGCAAGACCCGGCGCGAACGAGTGGCCGAGGAGACGCGCGCGGCTCTCGTCGGGACGGCGCGATCGCTGTTCGCCGAGCGAGGGTACGCGGACGTGTCGATCGACGACATCACCGAGGGGACCGGCGTGACGCGAGGCGCGCTCTACCATCACTTCGAGGACAAGCGGGAGCTGTTCCGCGCCGTCGTCGAGGCGGTCGAGCGCGATCTGACCGAGGAGGTCCGTCGCAAGGGGCAGGGGCCAGGGGACCCGTGGGAGCAGCTGCGCGCGGTGTGCGAAGCGTACCTCGACGCCTGCCTGCTCCCCGAGGTGCAGCGCATCATCGTGCTCGATGCGCCGCCTGTCCTCAGCTGGCGCGTCTGGTGCGAGATCGACAAGCGCTACGGCCTGGGCGTCTTCGAGGAACTCCTCGTGAACGCCCGCGACGCCGGGTTCCTCGAGACGAAGTCGGTCGAGATGGCGGCGCAGCTGCTCCTCGGCGCGCTCAACACCGGTGCCCGCGTCGTCGTCGACGCCACCGACAGGCCCGCCGCCCGCAGGAGCGTGCTCGAGACTGTCGAGCGGCTCCTGGCCGGCTTCTGGGTGAGCCGCGAACCGGACGGCCAGGCGGGCTGAGCGGAAGGGCGCAGGAACCATTCGGCGAGCGGCGCGATGCTACTACTTCAGCTCGGCGTCATATCCGCCAAAGTCCTGCGTGGGGTCAGCCAGGTGGGTCCCGCTTCTTGCGCCGGGAGGGCTGGACGCGCGGTGGCTCGTCGGACCCCTTGGCATAGTGCGGCGGCCAAGGCGCGTCGCCCAGGCCGGCCGCCTGCTGACCCTCGCGATGATGGCGGGCGTACCTGCTCTCGGCGGCTGCGGTTCAGACGACGCAACCACGCCCGCCCGGTCGGCAGCAGCTGCAGCGTCCGTCACTGTGAGCGACGGCCCCGCGGCGCTCGGGCCAGTGCCGGCCTCCATTCTCACCTTCAACCTGTGTGGTTCGGTGACTTCGGACTATTGCAGGGAACCCCATCTGCCAGCGCTCGCGGATTTCATTGCGAGCCATCGGCCAACGGCCTTCGCGCTTCAGGAGGTGTGTGGCTATCAGGCGAACGAGCTGAGTCGAATGTTGCGGAACCGAGGCCTCGAATACGTCCAACGCTACAGGAACTTGAGCGTGAATGGCGTGGCCCCCTTCTGTGGGAGCTCCCTCGGCGATCGCATCAAGGGCGAAGGGATTGCCCTGTTTCACGCTGGAACGACGCTCGGCGAGATCCGGGAGGGCAATTTCGAGACGCTGTCCTGCGCGGACTACCTCCCAGAGTTCCCTGGGTGTGCGCTTCAGCCGCGCGGCTACGTCTGCGCGAAGGTACCGCAGGCTCAGCTCTGGGCTTGCGCGACCCACATTGAGGTCAAAGAGCACGTCCAGAAGGCCCAGATCGACGAGCTCGCCAGGGTGGCGCAGGAGCTCAATGCTTCAACGAACGACGACAAGCGGATCCCCGTCGTGGTGGCCGGCGACTTCAACGTCGAGCCCGCTGAGAACCGGATCAGCGCAATGTTTGACAAGGCCAGTTACACCCGGGGGAGCGGAAGCTTCTTCGAGCCGGACGTTCGCAGCGATCGAACCTTCGCCGCCGCCGCGGCCACGCAAGGCAACCGGAAGATCGACTACGTCTTTCACAGCGCGAACGTCTCGGTGGTGACGAGCGCTGTCTTCCAGGGCGTGAACTCGGACCACCGTATGCTGTTCAACGAGCTGCTCCTTCCGGCGGAGCGGGGCGACTGAGCAACACGCTTCGGGAAACTCTCGGATGGCGCAGAGGTTGTGATGGGACGCCGGGGTTCGAACCTTGTCGTACGCCCGCCTGTTCGCCTCGACCTCCCCCGCGAGACTGGCTGGCTGGTCGCCTCCCCCGGGAGATCAGCCACCCAACCATCGCGCCAGAGAATGCTCCAGCCGACCGCCGACACCCCACTGGATACCCCCGCCGGCCTCCCGGTCTCCTCCCATGGCGGACGAGCTGCCTCGTACGTATAGAGCACCCGGATGCGACGCCCTGCCGCCTTCACCATCATCCAGACCCTGCATGAGGACGAGACCTGCGTCGTCTACCGCGGCGTCCGGATGGGCGATGGCCGCCACGTCATCATCAAGGCGCTCGGATCGCGCTGGCAGCCCCGAGATCTGGAGCGCCTCAAGAAGGAGTACGAGCTGGGAACGCGGCTCGACACGCCTTTCGTGCTGAGGCCGCTCGGGCTCGAGAGCTACCAGGGGGCGCCGGCGCTGGTGCTGGAGGACTTCGAGGGTCGCTCGCTCGCCGAACTTCGTGGCGCCCCGCTGGACCGGAGGCGGTTCCTTCTCGTCGCCTCTCGCCTGGCCGCGGCCCTGGCTGCGGTGCACTCCAGGGGAGTGATCCACAAGGACATCAAGCCCGAGAACGTCATCCTCCATCCTGGCACCGGGGAGGTCCGGCTCATCGACCTCGGGCTGGCTTCGCTCCTTTCAGCCGAGCAGCAGGAGGTGCAGGCCCACCGGGTCATCGAAGGGTCATTGCCCTATCTGTCTCCAGAACAGACGGGCCGCACCAGCTGGCCCGTCGACGCGCGCACCGACCTCTATTCGCTGGGCGTCACACTCTACGAACTGTGCGCGGGGCGGCTCCCATTCCAGGCGGATGATCCGCCCGGGTGGATTCATGGCCACCTGGCGCGCGTTCCCTCGCCGCTGTCGGAGGTGCAGCCTGGCACGCCAGCCGTGCTCTCCGACATCGTGGCCAAGCTCATCGCCAAGGCGCCCGAGGACCGGTACCGCAGCGCGCTTGGCCTGCAGTTCGACCTCGAGCGGTGCCTCGCCTCGCTGACCTCTGAGGGGCGGATCGAGGCATTTGCCCTGGGGCAGGGCGACGTGTCGGAGCGTTTCCAGGTTCCATACGGGATCCGAGGTCGCGAGCAGGAGACCGCCGAGATCCTGGCTGCCTTCGACCGGGTCGCTGCGAGTGGCCTCCCGGAGCTGGTGCTCGTCTCGGGACACGCTGGTATCGGCAAGACGTCGCTCGTCCGCGAGCTCCACAAGCCGATCGTGCGCGAGCGAGGCCTCTTCCTGTCCGGCAAGTGCGATCAGTACAGGCGAGACATGCCTTACTCGACCATCGCCGAGGCGCTCCGCGCGCTCCTGCTCGAGACCATGGTCGAGAGCGACGAGCGCATCAAGGCGTGGAGAGACCGGCTCAGGAACGCCTTGGGCGCGAACGGCGGCCTCATCGTGTCCGTCATCCCCGAGCTGGAGCTGCTGATGGGCCCGCAGCCTGCGGTCGCGGAGTTGCCGCTCGACGAAGCGAGGAATCGGTTGCGCGTCGTCTTCTGGCAGTTCCTCGGCGTATTCGCGCGCAAGGAGCATCCGCTGGCGCTGTTCCTGGACGATCTGCAATGGTCCGACGCGGCGAGCCTCGAGCTCCTCGTCGACGTGCTGCTGCACCCCGACACCCGTCACCTGCTCGCCATCGGCGCCTATCGCAGCGACGAGGTCACGGCGGGCCACCCGCTCATGATGGCGCTGGATGGTCTGCGCAAGAGCCGCCTCGCCGTGCGCGAGCTGGTCCTGGGCCCGCTCTCGCGTGACCACCTCGGCCAGCTGGTCGCCGGCGCGATGCTGCGCGATCCGGACGACGTCGCGCCTCTCACGGCCCTGATCGGCGAGAAGACGGCCGGTAACCCCTTCTTTGCGATCCAGTTCTTGACCGCGCTTCACGAGGACGGGCTCATCCGGCTCGACTCGCAAGAGCTGGCGTGGCGGTGCGACATCGCCGCGGCGCGCGCCAGAGGTTACACCAGCAACGTCGTCGATCTGATGGTGTCGCGGCTCAAACGGCTGCCGTCGCAGGCGCAGGAGGCGGTGAAGCTCGCCGCCTGCGTCGGGGACGTCGCCGACGTCGCCACCCTGTCCATGCTGCTCGCGCGATCGGAAGAGGAGACCCATCGCGCTCTGTGGGAGCCGATGCGCGAGGGGCTGGTCAACCGCTCGGGCGACACATACCGGTTCTCGCACGACCGGGTGCGGCAGGCGGCCCATGCGCTCTTCCCCGAAGCTCGCAGCGGGGAGGTGCACCTCAGGATCGGCCGGCTGCTCCTGGCTCACACGGCTGACGCCCGCCTGGGCGACCGCGTCTTCGACATCGCCAGTCAGCTCAACCGGGGCGCGACCCTGATCGAGGATCAAGAGGAGAGATACAGGCTGGCCGAGATCGACCTGCTCGCGGGGCAAAGGGCAAAGGCCTCCGCGGCTCATGGCCCGGCCGCGCAATACCTGGCCGCCGGCATGGCGATGCTGCCGGCTGACTGCTGGCAGGCGCGCCCCGAGCTCGCGTACGCCCTGCACCTCGAGCGGGCGCAGTGCGAGTACCTCAGCGGGGAATTCGCCGAGGCCGAGCGGTGCCTCACCGTGGCGCTGCTCCACGCGAGGAGCAATACCGAGAAGGCGGCCGTCTACCGGCTGCGCATCGAGGTCTGCACGACCCGCGGGGAGGCCGAGAAGGCGGTCGACGGTCTCGTGGAATGCGCGGCGCTGTTCGGTCTCGCGCTCGAGCGGCATCCGCCGAGCGGATGCGTGGAGGAGCAATGCGCAAGGGTGACTCGCAGCCTCGATCGCAAAGGCATCGAGGAGCTCGTTGACTTGCCGTCCATTGCAGATCCTGACGTCCGCGCCCTCCTCGAGGCGCTCGTGGCGGCCAGCTCCGCGGCGTACCACTACGACAAGAGGCTGTCTCTGGTGGTTCTCTGCGAGGCGGTGCGGCTCAGCATCCAGTGCGGCAACGCGCCCTGTTCGGCCGTCGCGTACGCCCTGTTCGGCGCAACCATCGGACCGCAGCTGGGCGACTACCGCGGCGGGTACCGGTTCGGAAAGCTCGGCCTCGATCTCGTCGAGAGGAAGGGGTTTCTGGCGTGCAGGTCCAGGACCTCCTTGCTCTTCTGGAATTGCATCGCTTTCTGGACCGAGCACGTGAGCAACGCTCTCTCCCACCTCGAGGAAGGGCTGCGCGTGGGCCTGGAGACCGGGGACCTGAACTTTGCCTGCTACTCCTGTTTCGCCGTCATCACGATCCGGCTCGCCCGAGGTGACCCTCTCGAAGACGTGGAGGGCCAGTCGAAACGAATGCTCGAGGTCGTGCGGAACGCGAGGTATGGCGAAGCGGAGGACAGCATCCTGGCCCAGCGGCGGCTCATCCTTCGCCTCCGCGGCCTCACCCCAGCTCTCGGCTCGGCCGGTGCACTGTCGGTCGACGAGGAGAAGCTCGAGGCGCGCATCCAGTCCCGCAACCCGCTGACGCGCTGCTTCCATTGCGTCCGGACGCTCCAGGAGCGGTTCCTGTTCGGTCGGTATCGGGAAGCGCTCTCCGCTGCCCTCCAGGCGAAGGCTCTCTCCGGGACGTCCACGCCGACGTGGGAAGGTTGCGAGTACTCCTACTTCCTTGCCCTGACGCTCTCGTCTCTCCATGCCGAGGCCGCGCCTCGCGAGCAGGAGGAGTACCTGCGAACGCTCGGAGCAGAGGCCGAGCGGCACCGGGTGTGGGCCGAGAACTGCCCGGAGAACTTCGCGAACCGGCACGCGCTCCTCTGCGCGGAGATCGCGCGCCTCACCTCGGATGACGCGGCGGCCATGCGCCTGTACGAGCAGGCGATCAGGTCGGCACGGGAGAGCGGCTTCCTCCCCAACGAGGCCATCGCCAGCGAGCTCGCGGCCCGCTTCTACGACGAGCAGGGCATGGAGATCGTCGCCCACACCTACCTTCGGCAAGCTCGATCCTGTTACGCGCGCTGGGGCGCCATGGGCAAGGTCCAGGACCTCGACCAGCGGCATCCGGAGCTCTTCGAGCCGCGGCCGGCTGCTCCGCCGGCCACGTACCTGGCGCGGCAGGAGCAGCTCGATCTGCTGTCCGTCGCCAAGGCATCGCAGTCGATCTCCCGCGAAATCGTGCTGGACGAGCTGGTGCGCACCCTGGTCCGGATCGCCATCGAGCAGGGGGGAGCTCGCAAGGGCTCTCTCATCCTCGCGCGCGACGGGAAGCTCTCCATCGAGGCGCAAGCCCGGCTCGAGCCGCAGCGGATCGAGGTCGAGCTCGTCGGGTCGCCTCTCTCGGATCGCTCGCTCGTGCCCCTCTCCGTCATCCAGTACGCGGCGCGCACCCACGAGCGGGTCGTCCTCGGCGCCGCACCCGAGATCCCTTTCGCTGCGGACGAGTACCTGGCCCGGGTCCGACCGATGTCGGTCCTGTGCCTGCCCCTGGTCAGGCAAGCCGAGGTGGCCGGGCTGCTCTATCTGGAGAACGATCTGGTCGCCGGGGTGTTCACGCCCGAACGGCTCATGGCTCTCGAGCTCCTCGCCACCCAGGCGGCCATCTCCCTGGAGAACGCGTCGCTCCTGGCGAAGGAGCAGGCGGCCCGGGCGGCAGCCGAGGCGGCGGAGAGCCGGTCTGCCTTCCTGGCGGAGGCGGGGGCGCTCCTCTCCGAGTCGCTCGATTACTCGCGAACCCTCGCGGGCATCGCGCGGCTCTGCGTACGTTCGATGGCCGACTGGTGTGTCATCGACGTCCTCGAGGGGCGGGAGATCCGGCGCGTGGGTGGAGCGCACGCCGATCCCGGAAAGGAGCCCCTGCTCCGCGAGCTCAGGCAGAGGTACCCGCCTCGCCCGGACTCACCGGGCCCGGCCGTCATGGTCCTCCGCACCGGTGAGCCGCTGCTCATATCCAGCTTGACGGATGACGAGATCCGGCGCCGCTTCCAAGATGAAGAGCACGCGCAGCTCATCCGGGAGCTGGGCACCCGGACTGCGATCGCCGTGCCGCTCGTGGCGCGTGGGCAGACGCTCGGGGTGATCAGCTTCTACTCCGCATCACCCGAGCGACGCTACGGACCGGTCGACCTCGAGCTGGCGCAAGAGCTCGCGCGCCGCGCCGCGCTCGCGATCGACAACGCGCGCCTCTACCGCGACGCGCTTGGCCTCGCCGAGGCGGAGCGGCTGCGAGCCGAAGCGGAAGCGGCCAACCGAGCCCTCCAGCAGCAAGCGCGTGCCCTTGAAGCAGGGAAGCTGGCGCGGGAGGAGGTGCTCGCGGTCGTATCGCACGACCTGAGGGGCCCGCTGAGCGCGATCCTCACCTCCTCGAAGACGCTGGAGAAGGTGGCCCCAGGAGGCGCAGGAGCCGAGGCGGCCCGCCTGATCACCCGCAGCGCGACTCGCTTGACCCGGCTCGCGAGCGACCTGCTGGACTTCTCCGCCATCGAAGCGGGACGGCTCTCGGTCGTTCGTGCGCCGCACGAGGCCGTGTCCCTCGCGCGCGAGGCCGTCGAGACTCTCCAGGAGATGGCCCAGGACCACGGGGTCCGGCTCGCCACAGACTCCGTGCCGGCGGGGCTCACGATCGAGTGCGATCGGGATCGGATCATCCAGGTCCTGTCCAATCTGCTGGCAAACGCGATCCACGTGAGCCCCAAGGGTGGGACGGTCGCACTCTCGGTAGCCACGGACCAGGGTCAGGCGGTGTTCTCCGTGAAGGACGCGGGGCCCGGGATATCCCCGGAGGAGCTGCCTCGCCTCTTCGATCGATACAGCCGGGGCCGCTCGGCGAGCTACAAAGGAACCGGGCTCGGCCTGGCCATAGCGCGGAGGCTCGTCGAGTTGCACGGCGGTGAAATCTGGGCGGAAAGCGCCCCTGGGTGCGGCAGCACGTTCCGTTTTCGTCTGCCCGCGGCCAGCCTCGGGGTCCGCTCGGAGATCCTGATCGTGGACGACGACGCGGACATCCGCAGCTCGCTCAAGGCCGTGCTCGAGATCGAGGGGTACGGCGTTGCGCTGGCGTCCAACGGCTTCGAAGCGTGGGAACTGCTGCAGTCTGCACCCCTCCCGGCGCTCGTCCTGCTGGATCTCATGATGCCCGTGATGAACGGCGCCGAGCTGCTGGGGCGCGTCCGCGCCGACGACCGGCTGCAATCGGTGCCGGTCGTCCTGGTCACGGCCTGTGAGTCGCTCGCCCAACCTGTGGCCGCGAAATCCCAGGGTTCTCTGCCCAAACCGTTCGACCCCAGGCACGTCATCGAGCTGGCCTCTCGGTACTGCACGCCGAGGCCACACTGAGCCGCGCTCCGGGCATTCTATCCGGATAGTACGACCCGACAGGTCAGATCAGCCAGGTGCAAGGCCCGCCCGTCGGGAGCGGGCAGCGGCGTTGTGCGGCGCGGTGGGCAGTCCGATACAATGCACCCATGGTCCGCCCCCGCTCGCTGGGCCTGATCGCCTGCGCAGTCCTTGCCGTCGCCGCCGCCGTGCGCGCGGACCCGGACGCGCCTGCGCTCCTGGTCCCGCCCGCGCTGGGCCGGACGGACGTGGTCTGGATCTCCGGGCGCGTGCTGGAGGAGGAGCACGGCCAGAGCGGTCCGCCCGCGCTGCGAACGGCCCGGGCCCTGGCCGGCTCGAACCGGCCGGGCGCGGCGGTGAAGGCCAGATTCCTGGGGCGCACTGCCCGGACGATGTCGGCCCACGACGGCGAGTTCGAGGCGGTGATCTCCGCCGCGCGGCGGTCCCCCTTCCCGCCGGGCCGCCACCTGGCCGAGGTGGTGGTCGAGGGCGTGCGCGCGCGGGCCGCGGTGCAGGTGGTCTCGCCCGAGGCGCCGTTCCTGCTGGTCTCGGACTTCGACGACACGGTGGCGGTCACCGGCGCCGCCAGCACGGCCGACGTGCTGACCAGCACCTTCCTGCGGGACGCCGAGACCCAGCCGGCCGTGCCGGGCATGGCGGCCCTGTACCGGTGCCTGGGGACGAACGGCGGCGCGCCGGTGGCGTTCGTGTCCGGTTCCCCGGTGCAGCTCGCGCCGCGCCTCACACGCTTCCTGGAGAAGAACGGGTTCCCCCACGCCGCGCTCTACCTGCGCAACCTGGGGCCGGACACGCTGTCCCGGTACAAGGAGCCGGTCCTGGAGCGGCTCGCCGAGCGGTTCCCGGGCCTCCGCCTGGTCCTGGTGGGCGACACGGGCGAGCGCGATCCGGAGATCTACGCCGCCTTCGCGCGGGCCCACCCCGGGCGCGTCCTGCGGGCCTACCTTCGCCAGGCCACGCCCACGCCAGGGCCAGCCTCGCGCTTCGAGGGCCAGCTCCTCTTCCAGGAGCCGGCCCAGGCCGCCCGCGATGCGGTCGCCCGCGGACTGGCCGACCCTCGGTGCGTGGAGATGGCCTTCCCGAAACCCTGATAGCGCATGCCACATGAACTGACGCTCGAGATGGGGGGCGCGGGGGGAGAGTTCTCCCCTCCGCTTGAGGCGCCGCAAGGCGCCGGACATCAGCTCACAGCGGCGGCGGTGACGCTGGAGAATCACATCAACTGGTCGCCGCTGTGAGCGCCAAGCCCCGGCGAGGCTGCTCCGGGGCCGGACCGGGGCAGTGATGGATCTGGCGCAGCCGGTGGGCGACGCGACGCGGCCTACCCGCCGCGCCGCGGTCCGTCGCTAGGCCTTGTCCTCGACCTCGAGCAGGCCTGGATCCAGGCCGCGCAGCAGGAACCAGCCACCCTGGACATGCGGCAGCTCTATCCCCTTGGCGGCGAGGATGCGCTGCGACTCGTACGACCGCAGGCCAGACGAGCAGAGCAGCACCGCATCCCTGTCGCGCGGGACCTCGGCCCATCGCTCGGACAAGGTGTCGAGCGGGATGGAGACCCACCGCTCGCCGTACTTGGCCTGGCCCGGCCCGGCGGTCTCGGGGGCGCGGATGTCCACCACCGTCAACTCGCCCTTCTTGAATTGCTCCAGAAATTGCTCGGCGCTCATGGGCGTGTTCCTGCCGTCGAGGATGTTCTCCAACGTGTTGGCGCAGGCGTTCAGGATATCCATGGCCGAGGCGTAGGGCGGCGAATAGCCCACCTCGAGGTTGGAGACGTCCTCGGTGGTCGGGCCGTGAGGCAACAGGGCGGCCACCGCGTCGACCCTGGCCTTGACCGCGTCGCCGTTCTCGCCCAGGGCTTCGACGCCGAGGACCTTGCGGGTGCGCCGGTCCGCGATGAGCTTCAGGAACATCATCTTCTCGGTGGGGTAGAAGTGCGCCCGGTCGGACATGCCCATGAGGCCGCAGACCGGATCGAAGCCCGCCGCACGCGCCTGGGCCTCGGTGAGGCCGGCCCGCGCCACGCCAAGGCCGAAGAGCTTGATGCAGAACGTGCCCACCGTGCCCATGAAGCGCGCGTGGCCTCCCGTCGCGTTCGTGCCGATGACGCGGCCCTGCCTGTTGGCCAGGGAGCCGAGGGGCATGTGCACCGATTCGCCGCTCACCAGATTTCGCAGCTCGACGCAGTCGCCACCGGCGTAGACGTTCGGGTCGGAGGTGCGCATCCGGTCGTCCACGAGGATGCCGCCGGCAGGGCCCAGCGCCAGGCCGGCGTCGCGGGCCAGGGCGGCGTTGGGTCGGACGCCGGTCGCGAAGACCACCAGCTGGCAGGGGATCTCGCCCGCCTTCTCCATGGACACGCCTTTGACCTGGCCGGAGCCGCCGTCCAGCACCCCGAGCAGCCTGTCGCCCGTGAGGACCCGGACCTCGCGACGCTCCAGCTCGTTCTGGGCGAGCCTGGCCATGTCCGGCCCCAGGGCCTGGGGGAGTATCTGGGGAGCCATCTCCACGACCGTCGTCTCGACTCCCCAGAGATCCGCCATGCCTTCGGCCATCTCCAGGCCGATGGGCCCCGCCCCGACGACGACGGCAGAGCCGATCTTGCCCGACATGAGAAGGGCCTTCACGGTTCGTGCGTCGTGCAGGTTGGCCACGCTGAAGACGCCCTTGAGCGAGGCGCCCTGCACAGGCGGCACGAAGGGGATGGAGCCGGTGCCCAGGACCAGCGCATCGTAAGGCGCGAGCTCCTCGACCCCCTTGTCGAGGTCACGCAGGGTCACGGTCCTGGCCCGGCGGTCGATGGCCGTCGCCTCGGTGCGAGTCTTGACCCTGATGCGCTTGTAGTCGCGAAAGAAGGCCTCGTCGCGGACGGCGTCGTACGTGGTCTTGCGCAGCTGGACCAGGTCGCTCACGTCGTCGCTGACGTAGTAGGGGATACCGCATCCTCCATAGGAGATGAGGTCGTCGCGATCGACGAGGAGGATGTCGGCGTCGGGATCGAGCCTGCGCGCACGGCAGGCGACCTTGGGCCCGAGGGCCACCGCGCCGATGATGACGATTCTCCTACCCATGGTTCGTTCTCTCCTTTGTCCGATAGAAGACCACGCGAGACCTTTCACTAAATCACAGGTGAGAGGGCAGGGCGAGGGGCAGCCGGCGGGTACCCCGGGGAACCGGCTCAGCCTGCTATCCTGCGGTCCCGATGTCCGCCCCTGCCGTCGCCCTGCCACCCGCGGCGCCGCGGTCCCTGCTCGCCGGATCCGCCGGCCGCGCGCTGGGCGTGCTGGCGCTGATCAACCTCTTCAACTACCTCGACCGCTTCGTGGTCTCGGCCCTGGTCGAGGGCCTCAAGCGCTCCGAGCTGGCGCTCTCGGACGCGCAGGCCGGCCTGCTCATGACCGGCTTCGTCGTGGTCTACATGCTGGCTTCACCGGTCTTCGGCGTGCTCGGGGACCGGGGCTCGCGCCCGC
>Ga0154716_1031_pt9 | contig 18962 bp, 12 predicted proteins | sample Rifle2008BG16ft_FD_105724 | JGI IMG/M metagenome (GOLD analysis project Ga0154716, IMG submission 105724) | Anaeromyxobacter sp. RBG_16_69_14
CGCCGCACGGAAGCTGCCGATGGCGTGCTCGATGACGGTGGAGCCGTTCAGATCCAGGAGCGGCTTGAACCGCTGCATGCGAGACGAATACCCGCCGGCAAGGACGAGGGCGGCGAGTCTGGTTTCACTAGGCATGGTCGCCACGGTTGCCCTCGCTCCCGCTCCCCTCGCTCCAGGTCCAGCTCGGGTCGCGCCGTTCAAGCCACACTGGATTCTCTATGCACCGGGACGATGCAGCGGCCTCCGCAATGCGTCGGTCAGGTTGTGGGCACAGAACGGTATCACCCTGCCGCCGTCGCCCGCGACGTGCAGGAAGCAGTCGCGCAGCCGTTCGAGGTCGATGTTCCAGACGTCCTGGAAAGCCATGCCAGAGATGCAGAACGAGCCTCTCTCGACCTGTTCCAGGAAGGCGTCCAGGCTATCGGTCTTCGTCACACCATCGGGCTCGGCCCCGCGCGGGCCGTCACCACCAGGGAAAGTCCAACGCCGCGCGACATACTGGCGCGCCCTGCTCGCCTCTTCCGCCACCACCCGTGGGGCACAGCAACCAGCCTGTGTGCCCCGCTCGGCCTCACCCTCTCGTTCCGATACCTTCACCTCGCAGCATCCCGACCCGGTCGGGCACATGGGTTGTCTGAATTCCCCGTCGGAGCCGAGGACGAAGTGGGCCTGGAACGAACAGTGTGCGTTCTCGGCCGAGGGCGGACGAAGCTGCGACGCCTTGATTCTCCCACCGGTCTGCCGTTCGATTCCGCTCATCACTTCCGGGAGCGTGATCCGGTCACCATCGCTCGGTACACGCGGATACCTCCCGAAGTAGCTGACAGGCTGGAAATGAACTCCGCGCACCGTGGGAGCCCTTTGCGCCGCGTACTCGATGATCTTGCCCAGATCTTCGCTGTTGACGCCCGGGACCACCGTGGGGACCAGAATGACTCCGAGATGCTGTTCGGCGCAATGAGCGATCGCGGCCGTCTTGGCCTCGAGAAGGGCAGCCCCTCTCATCCGCTCGTAGACAGCGTCACTGGTTCCGTCGAATTGCAAAAAAACGCAGCCTAGCCCGGCCTCTTTCAGGCTCTTCACGTACCGGACGTCCTCTGCGAGACGGATACCATTGGTATTGAGCTGAATGAAGCCATAGCCCAGCGAGCGCCCCAGGGCGATCAGGTCCGGCAGGTCCTCCCGCACCGTCGGCTCGCCGCCCGACAGCTGGATGTTGTAGGGCCCCCCTCGAGAGAGGAGCGATCGATACCACCCCTCGATGACCGTCCGGTCCGGATCGCTGTCCTCCTTGCACGACGCTGCAAAGCAGAAGGGACAGGCTAGATTGCAACGCCGGGTCACCTCGAGGAGAACGCAGCAGGTGTCCTGCCTGTGCCCCGGACAGAGGCCGCAATCGAACGGGCATCCTCTCGTAGCTTCCGTGGGGGAACGGGGCCGGGACGGCTGCTTCGCGGGACCGACCCACGACGGAAAGGATGGCGGACCGCGCCAGATGATCGTCCGAAACGCGCCGTGCTCCGGGCAGAGCTTCTCCAGATAGACATCGTCCCCTTCAGCCGTCCGTCGCGCGGGGAGCCGCTTCAGACACACCGGGCACAGGCTCTCCGTCGTCCCCAGGGAGGCCTCCGTCACGACGTCGCGCCCCTCAAACCGCGCTCCCGGGAACCTGGTCCAAGCGATAGTCGTTCGCCTCCAGGATCTCGTTCAGCCTCTCGAAGGTGGCGAAGACGATCTGCGGGCAGCGCGTGAGCTGATTGCGCGGATCGTCTTCGGTGATGTTCGTGCAATCGATGCCTCCATACCGCGACCCGTACTCCCCCTCGAACCATTCGACCAGGCTCTGGAGCATGCCGGCCAGGCGCTCGTCCCCGTTCTCCTGGGGCGCACCCTTGCCGGCGAAGAGGCCGAGCACGCAGCAAGCGCCTGTCAGCGCCCCGCAGGCCTTGCCACACCCCATGCCGCCTTGCAGTCCGCAGACCGCACGGACCAGGTCGGGATTGCTCCTCTGCTGCGCCTCCAGCGCCATCGTCATCAGGATCTGGCTGCAGCGAAACCCCTGGAGCGCCAGCTCCATCATGCGCAGATTGGCGTCGCTCATTGCGGTGGCCTCCTCGTGTCCCTCTGCATCGCCGTCTTCCTGGCGACCAGCAAGAAATAGCCTGGGCGCGCTCGCTTCAGCTCTCGCTGGACCTGCGCCGCCTCCTGGCGGTGGCCTCCCTGGAGTTCCCAGAACGACGAAAAGGAACCGTGCTCCAGGATGGCGCGTATCATGAACTCCTTCAGCGCGCGCGAATGATCCTCCCAGGCCGTCAAGGAGAAGCCGTGGCGCTCCAGCTCGAGCGCCAGCTCCTCCCGCGTCATCAATCCGGACAGGCACCCCGACGCCGACCGGGGGAAGTCGCACGAGGCGACGGGATTCCGCGCGTAGAGGTCGCTGACGACGAGCCTCCCCCCGGGTGCGAGCACGCGGTGAAACTCTGCCAGCGCCTCCCCCCTCCTCGCCATGATCGAACAGCTGCACTCGGCCAGGACGACGTCCACCGAACTCGATGCGATCGGCAGGCACTCGCCCGACCCCTGCCCGATTGGCACGTTCAGCCCCTGCCCCCGTCCTCTCGCCAGCGCGGCTCGCGAGCGGTCGACGCCGACCGCGGCGAGACCGAAGACGCGGCGCAGATAGGCCACGCTCGCTCCCGCGCCGCACCCGACATCCAGCACCCGGTTACCTGGAAAGAGAGAGCAGAGCTCGATGGCCCGCCTCGTCAGCGCGAAGCCCCCGGGGTGCAGGACGCACCCGACCTCCTCGACCACGGCGCCGCCTTCCGGCCGCTCCGCGCAGGTTTCGCTGTCGGCCGCTTCGGTCACTTGTCTTCCAGGAGCTGCTCCACCTGCAGCATCTTCCCGGTCGCGAGGGCCACGGGGACGTGCACCTTGCCGCACCCCGGGCACTTCAGCAGAGCGATCGGGAAGACGAATCCCATGTAAGACGCAGTCACCTTACCCGGGACCATCGCCTGCTTGCACTTGCCGCAGATCAGGGTGGCCTGGGCCGGCGGACGTTCGCTCTCGAGCATTAGGTTGGTCTCTGGGTCGAGGGATCAAAGAGGGCCAAGGGCCCGAGGAGATCAGCTGATCTCCATCCTGTGGCTATACGCATTGTGGACGACGAACCCGGAAGGCTCCACGGAGTACTCGACCCAGTAGGTCACGCTCACGGGCCGGTGGGACGCGAGGAGATGCCCGCTCTCCTTGTCCTCGATCTTGTCGCCGGTGGCCTCGGCGTGGCCGATCACCTTCTCGACGTCCTCCGCGAGGATCATCCTCTCTTCCATCAGCTGGGTCACTTCCGGAGAGATGATGAGGTTCATCGGTCGCCTCTCGTCGGTCACCTGTTCCCCCCACACTTCGGCGAGCAGCCTCCTCTTCAGCCTGGCGCGGTTCTCGTGGCGCTGCGAGAACGTCGGCCCCTTCCGCGCCGCGGGATCGGTCCCGGGCGCGCCGTAGACGAGGTCGAGGAGGTGCACGCTGCGCTTGCCCCGCGCGGCGAAGTTGTCCCGGCACATCGCGCAGTAGGCGACGTAGTCGGCCTCGCTCTCCCCGATCCGTCGCTTCACCACCTTGTCGGCCACCTCTTTGTTCGCGAACGACATGAGGCCTCCGTACCCGCAGCAGGTGGTGAGGCCGCGCGTGAGGCCGAGCTCCAGGGTCGGCACGCCGAGCTGCGCCAACACGCGGCGCGCGCCGTCCTGGACCGACGCGTCCTCCCGCGTTGCGCACGGGTCGTGGATCGCGAACGCCCGCGCCGGCGCGGGCGAGCAGCCCCCCGGCAGGCCGACCTCGGCGAGCACGGTCCACAGGCTCTCCACCTGCGCCTCGGGCAGGTGAGCCTTGAACGCGCGGTAGCAGCTCGAGCAGGCGGTGATGACGCGCGGGTTGCCCATGCCGGCCCAGGTCGCCACCGTCTCCCCGAGCGCCTCCGAGAAGAGCTGCCGCTGCCCGGCCCAGTCGGCGGGGGCGCCGCAACAGCCGAGATGCAGCCCCACGCCGCCCGGGATCGCCTCTCGGAGGTGGCCGTAGACGCGGGCGACGTGCTCGGGCGACGACGCGGCGAGCTGACACCCCGGGAAGAAGACGGCGCTGCTCGCCTCGAAGCCCGGCGCGTGCCGGGCGAGCGCGAAGTGCTCCCCTCGGCTGAACGCCATGTCCCGCAAGGCGAAGTCGTGGGTGGAGGGGGGCATCATCTTCTTCCCGACCATCTCCTCCCGGGCCTCCCGGCACACCTCGCCCATGCTCAGCTTCTCCGGGCACACCGCTTCGCACAGGCCGCACAGGGCGCACGAGTTCACCATCCGGTTGGCGGTGTGGCTCCCCATGCGCAGGTCCGCGTTGGTGGCGATCTCCCGAACGTAGCGCTTGGGGTACGAGCCGTAGTGCGCCAGGTACTCGCAGGCCTTCACGCACTCCATGCACTCGCAGAGCAAGCAGCGGCGGGCCTCCTCCACAGCCTCCACCGGCGTGTAGCCGGCCGGATCGGCGGGCCGCACCGCCGGCCGCGGCTCGGTCCCTTCGACGCGCGTGTAGAGCCGCGTGGCGAAGGGTCCTTGCTTCTCGCGGCTCCCCGTGAGCGAGACCTTCTGGACCATCCGGTCGATGGACAGGGCCGCGTAACGCCCATCCTGCAGCGAGCTGATGGGCGAGTAGGCACTGCCTTGGCGCAGCCCCCCGCCCGCGAACACCTTGCCGTGGCTGGTAGCGAAGGTGAACGGGTCAATCGCGATACCCTGCCCCTCGCCGGGCGCGAGCCCGAGCGCGGCGACCTTCTCGCTCAAGGGACCGGTGCCCAGGTACACGGCATCGAAACCCTCGAGGAGCGAGTCGAAGCTCACGCGAGCGCCATCTCCCTGCCCGACGGGGGAGCCGAGGTTCACTTCGACCCCCAAGCTCCGCAGCAACTCCAGATCGGCATCGACGACGGGCCCCGGCAGCACCTCCTCCGGATAGGACCGCAGGCGCCCACCCAGGCGGTCGCCCTCCTCGAAGATGACCACCTGAAAGCCCTTCATCGCGAGGTCGAACGCAGCCGTGAGGCCACTCAAGCCACCACCGACCACCGCCACTCGCTTGCTCTTCTTCGCGGCTGGCCTGAGCTTCACGGCAGCAGCCTTTGCCCCCAAGCTCAGGGCGCACGCGCGCTCCAGCGCGCCGATCTCGATCGCCTCCCCTGCCTCCACCCGCTTGCAGGCGGGCTGGCAAGGGTGATCGCAGATCCTGGCGACGACGCCTGGAAAGGGAATGGTCTGCCTGAAGACGGCAAACGCGCCGGCGAAGTCCCCGTCCTGCACCTTCCCGATCATGCCCCGGACGTCGACGTGCACGGGGCACGTCGCCGTACAGGCAGGAGGCTGGTCCTGGATGCACTGCGCCTCGCGCTCCCGCACTCGCTGCCGATCCATGATCTCTCGTTCCTTGGGTAGGCGCCCCCGAGGCCGGTTGCGCTGGAAGCCGTTACGGCGTCTCGCGCTCCGACTCGAGCGCTCCCTTCCTCGGGCCCTTGAACATCCCGAGCCCCAGGGCGAACCGTCGCCCTGGGACCCGGTCCCATCCTGTCGCTGTTACTCCTTGTCGCCGTTACTTCGTCGCGCGCGCCTTCTCGATGGCTTCCTTCACCACCGGCGGCAAGGCCGGGACCTTCGTGATCCGGGCGCCGCTGGCATTGAAGATGGCGTTCAGGATCGCGGCGTGCGGAGCGGTGAGCGGAGCCTCGCCGACACCCGCGGCACCGTGCGGGCCGTTCGGACGCGGAGTCACGTTGTAGATGATCTCCATGTCGTCAGGGATGTCGTTCGGGTACGGGATGCCGCACTTGGTGAGGCTGGTGTGCTTGGTCAGATCGTCGAAGTCCTCGGTGAGGGCCAGGCCAACGCCCTGCGCCAGGCCGCCGTAGATCTGCCCGTCCACCGTCGCCTTGTTGATGATCGTGCCCACGTCCTCGACCGTCACGAACTTCACGACCTTGACCTTGCCCGTCTTCAGCTCCACCTCGACCTCGGGCATGAAGAGCGCGTACATGTAGCAGGAGAACGGATTCCCCTGCCCGGTCTTGGTGTCGATGGCCGTGAAGTCCGAGGCGGCGTGCTTGCCGTCATAGCGCAGCGCGACCTTCTCCTCGACCATCTGGTCGTAGCTCCGGTACGTCCCGTCGGGCTTCTTCATCGCCGCCAGCAGCGCCTTGCAGGCGTTCGTGATGGCGTGACCCGTCATCACGTTCTGGCGGCTGCCCCCGGACGGACCGCTGTTCGGGAACTTCGTGTCGTTCAGGCACAGCTTGATCTGCTCGAGCGTGAAGCCGGCCGTACGGAGCACCTCGTGCGCGAAGGTCAGCGTGCCGAGGTCAGCGCCCTGGCCGTGATCCTGCCAGGCGTTGTAGACGGACACCCCGTCGCGCGTCAGCTCGACCATCGCCGCGGAGGTGTCCACGCCGTCCAGGCCGCAGCCATAGATGCCGAGGGAGAGACCCACGCCGCGCTTCTTCTCGGGCGTCGAGAGCTCCTTGCAGCGCTTCTTCGCCTCCTCGTACTTCGGGCGCAGCTTGTCGAACATCGGCTCGAAGCAGTAGACGTCCGGCTGGCAACCGTTCGGGGTCGTGTCGCCAGGCCGGTAGATGTTGCGATAGCGAAGCTCGAAGGGGTCGATCCCCATCTTCTCCGCCAGCTCGTCCATCAGGATCTCGGACGCCAGGAACGCCTGCGGCGACCCGTAGGAGCGGAACGCCGATCCCCAGCCGTGGTTCGTACAGACGGTCTTGCCCAGGCTGCGGATGTTCGGAATCATGTAGCCGGAGCCCGTGAACTGGGCCTGGCGCATGGTCAGGAGGTCCCCGAACTCCGAGTAGGGACCGTGGTCCACCCACCAGTCGCTCTCCATGGCGAGGAGCTTACCGGTCTTGTCGGCGCCCATCTTGAGCTTCATCCCCACCGGAGAACGCTTCCCGGTGTAGGTGATGCCCTGGAACATGTCGTAGACGAGCGAGACCGGCCTGCCCGTGGCCATGGTGGCCACGCCGAGGAGGGCTTCCATCGTCGGGCTGAACTTGTAGCCAAACGTGCCGCCCGTCGGGTTCTCGATGATGCGCAGCTTCTCGGGCTCGAGACCGAGGCCCGCACAGATCATCAGGTGGTGGAGGTGGAGGGCGATGCTCTTCGACTGGACGGTGACGACGCCGTCTTCACCGATGTAGGCCTGCCCGCAGTCCGGCTCGATGGCGAGGTGCGGCTGGCGGCTGCAGTAGAACTCGTCCTCGACCACGTACGCAGCCTTCTCCATGATGGGCTTGGTGTCTTCGCCCTTGATCACGCCCTGCTCGTAGTAGATGTTCGGCGTGCCGGGGTGGATCTCGATGGCGTCCGCGGCCATGGCGGCCGGGCCGCTCATGTACGCCGGCAGCACCTCGAGGTCGACCTTGACCTTCGCGGCTGCGGCCTTGGCCTGCTCCACCGTCGTGGCGGCCACGATCGCGATCGCGTCGCCGAACTGGAAGACCTTGCTGTCACAGAGAATCGGACGGTCCCAGCCGTCGCCCTTGTTGGCGGGGAAGGTGAGGCCGTTGATCCGGTTCTTGCCCTTCACGTCCTTGGCGGTGATGACCTTCACCACGCCCGGCATCTTCTCAGCCTCTGCGAAGTCGATGCCCTTGATGTTGGCGTGCGACACCTGCCCCTGGACGAGCGCCAGGTGCAGCGTCTCCGGCGGCATGTGCAGCGCGATGTCGGCGCCGAAGTCCCAGGTGCCGGTGACCTTCTGCATCGCAGTGGGTCGGTGGTACGTGGAGCCCAGGATCGAGCCGTTGTCCACCGGCTTGAAGAGCAGGTCCTCCTTCTTCATCTCGCCGCGCATGACCTTGGCGGCCGCCATCACCGCGTCGGTGAGCGGCTTGTAGCCGGTGCAGCGGCAGGCGTTGCGGTTCTTGGTCCAGAACTCGCGCACCTCCTCGCGGGTCGGGCTCTTGCTCACGTCGAGGAGCGCCTTCGCCGCCATGATGAAGCCGGGCGTGCAGATGCCGCACTGCGAGCCGCCGTACGCCATCCAGGCGACCTGCAGCGGATGCAGGTCCTCCGCCGTGCCGATGCCCTCGATGGTGACCACCTTCGAGTCCGCCGGCACCTTCTTCATCTTGACCAGGCACGCCCGGACGAGCTTGTCGTTCAGGATCACCGAGCAGGCGCCGCACTGCCCCTCCATGCAGGTGGCCTTGCAACCCGTGAGCAGGAGCTGATTGCGCAGCACCTCCACCAGGAGCTGCTCTCCGTCTGCGACGACGTACCTATTGAGACCGTTTACTTTAAGATTGACTCTTTCCATTTCCTCTCCTCTTTGCGTCAAAGAGTGGGACCTTGTGACAGCGTCGGGCTGTCGCCGTTTGCTACACGACCCTTCCTTCCTTCACAACGCCTGCAGCTTGAACGGATACCGACTACACTACGGGGCGCACGCCACCCACCGGCATTGCCAAACGCACGGCCCGGAACCGGTACCGATCGCGTCGGCTGTAGTCGTCAGCTACCCTTCCCGAACTCGCAACCAGGATAGCGACACGGCTTGCATTCGACACAGATCCCGCCATGTCCGAGCCGGGCGATGTCGCTACGGCTTACCTCCTCGCCTGCAAGTATTCGTGGCAGAACCAGGTCGAAGACCGTCGTCTTGTGGTACATGACGCAACCGGGCAAACCCAGCACGGGGATGCTTCCAATGTGCGCCAGCATGAACATCGATCCGGGGAGCACGGGAGTACCGTAGACCTCGACCCGCCCGCCGGCCGCTCTGATGGCCGCGGGGGTGACGTCGTCCGGATCCACCGACATGCCTCCCGTCACCAGGATCATCTCGGCCCCCTCGAGCAGCAAGGTGCGGATGGCGTCGACGATCTGGTCCATGTCGTCGGGGACGAATACCTGCCTCGACACCTCGCACCCCACGGCCGCGACCTTCGCTCGCAGGACCGGGCCAAACTTGTCCTCTATGCGGCCGTGGTAGACCTCGCTGCCCGTCGTGACGATCCCGACGCGAAGGCATCTGAGAGGCTTGACCTCGACGACGGCTGGGGCGGCGCGGCACAGGGCTTCCACGCGAGCGATCTTCGCGGCGTCGATGATGAGCGGGACGACCCTGCAGCCAGCCACCGTGCAACCCGGCTCAACGAGGCGATTCGAGTGGAGGGTGGCCACGCAGATCTGATCGATCCCGTTGAGCTCCGTGAGCGCGCCGACCTCGATCTTCAACAGGCCAGCGAAGGTCGCCTTGAGCTGGACCTTCCCCTCGGCGGGTTCCGTCAAGGTGATCCCCGGGCCGGCCACCGCCTTGGCTATGCGAATGGCCGCGTCGTCTTCATGCAGGGATCTCGACCCCATCTCCCAGACGTACAGGTGCTCCTTTCCGAGGTTGAGGAGCCTGGGGATGTCGTCCTTGCCGACGACGTGCCCTCTCTTGAATGCTCGGCCTTTGAACTTGCCGGGGACGATCTCCGTGATGTCATGGCACAACACGGTCCCTTCCGCTTCGCGCACGGATATGAGCTTCACGCCATCACTTCCTTTTCCACCCCTCCGGGCCCCGGCAGCCCTGCGATTCAGTTCAGCCGTTCGCAGTCAGCACACCTTATGGGTATGAGCAACGGATGAGCCAATTCGCAACCGCCTATAAGCGTTCACGTTTTTGATGCATCCCGCACCTGCGCTCAAGCGCGCTGTCACACCTTGGGACACGCGGCCGTGTAACATGTCTCCGCAGCGCAACAGCGCGGCCGTCTGCTCGGCGCAAAGTAATTGCGCGACGACGCGGATGTGGGTGTGTCTGGACTCAGGTGCGTGTCCCTGGGTCGTGGTCTTCCCGCATAGGAGGGATGTAAGCATCCTCCATTTGCGCCCATAGTGCTGACACGCGGCGTCGATGGGGGAAGAATGCGAGCGGATGTATCGGCGAAGTTCCATGTGGCCAGCGGGCGCGCGGTTGCGAGCAGGACGGCGGGATCGCTGATCGCGAGCGCGCTACTCTGGGCGTGCGGCGGTCCGGCGGACGACACCGCGGCGAGCTCGGCTACCGCCGGCGACGACGGCACGCCCGGGGAGGAATCGCTCCCGCAAGCGGGCAGACCAGCGCAGGTCCCGTCCCAGTTCGTCGCGACGCCACACGGCTATTTCCACCCGTCCTGCGTCGTCGAGCTCGGCGATGACGAGCGCGTGGGCAACTCCGGTGAAGTCGTCCGGAGCAGCGGCGAGCAGCGCGCCATCACGCGGTGTCGGCACTCCCGCTACGACAAGCGCGGGCGACTCGTCGTCAAGAAGGACGCCGCCGCGACGACGCCTCCGCCAGCGGTGAACGGCTGGGTCGCGTCGATCTCGAGCACGTCGGTCGGGCCGGTGAAGACGATCTCGGCGACCTGGGATGTCCCGCGGGCACCGAAGGTCGCCGGGAACCAGACGCTCTACTTCTTCCCCGGGCTCGAGCCTTCCGCGACGGGCGACGCCATCCTCCAGCCGGTCCTCGCCTGGAACGGCTTCAACGACGGGCGCTGGACGATCGCGAGCTGGAACTGCTGCAAGGACGCAAACGCCCTCCACAGCAAGCCGAAAGTGGTCTCGGCCGGCGACACGATCACCGGCACGGTGGTCGGTTCGAGCTGCAACGCCCAGGGCGTCTGCGCGTCATGGAGGGTCCGGGCGACCTCGTCGCGCGGCGTCTCGACGACTCTCAACACAACATCCCATGGCCAGGTGCTCGACTGGGAGTTCGCCGGGGCATTCGAGGCGTACGGCGTCGACTCCTGCGACCAGTACCCGTCGGACGGACGGGTCGCGTTCACGTCGATCGCCGTCCGGCTGACGAGCGGCGCGGTCGCGACGCCCGCGTGGGTGGCGATGAACTACGGGACGTCGCCGGGCTGCCTCACCAGCGTCGCCTCCGATCCGGGCGGCCGAAACGCCAGCCTCGCCTGGGTCACCCAGTAGGCTCTGTCGCCAGCAGTCGCTGGCGGCAGAGCCCGGTCGAGCTCGCGGAGCTCGCCGCGAGTATCGACAGCGCGGCGAGCTGCGGGGCCTGCCGTGCCGCGGAGCGTCGCTGCGTCGCGCACGAACCGGTTACAGGGCCTCTTCGCCCCGCTCTCCAGTGCGGATGCGAACGACCTCTTCGACGGGCACCACGAAGATCTTGCCGTCGCCGATGCGTTCGGTCTTGGCGGTCCTCTCGATCACCTCGATGACGCGCCCGACCATCTGATCGGCCACGACCACCTCGATCTTGACCTTGGGCAGGAAGTCGACCACGTACTCGGCGCCCCGATACAGCTCCGTGTGCCCCTTCTGCCGGCCGAAGCCCTTGACCTCGGTGGCCGTGAGACCGGCGATGCCGAGCTCCGAGAGCGCCGCTTTCACCTCGTCCAGCTTGAAAGGCTTGATGATGGCTTCTACCATTTTCACGTTTCACCTCGTTGAGGTGTTGCAGTTTCAAAAGCAGTCCTCGAGTGATCCAGCGAGCCTCCGGCGGGGTGCACGGCTCCCGCCGGAGGCTCTCGCGCGCGCAGCGCGATCCTTCGCTACGTTCTCCGCTACAGCGTCGGAAGCACCTTGGCGACGGTCGCGTGAGCAGGAGCGCCACCCGAGGGCGTCCTGCCCGCGCCCGCGGGCAGCGGGCCGGCGTCGCTCGAGTACCCGTGCACGCCCATCTCCGGGAGGTCGAGGCCGCTGATCTCGTCCTCGAGCGGCACGCGGTTCCCGACGAGCTTGCCGATGACGAAGAAGACGACGGCCGTCACCGTGCCCACGTAGGCGATGTTGGCGGCGATGCCGATCAGCTCGGCCACGAACTGTCCCTTGTCACCGTAGAACAGGCCGGTGACGCCGTAGGGGACGCCGTTCAGGCCCTGCCCGTAGACGCCGTTCGCGAACAGGCCGAGCGCGAGGATGCCCCAGACGCCGTTGACGCCGTGCACCGCCGAGGCGCCGACCGGGTCGTCGATCTTGAGCTTCGAGTCGATGAAGACGGCCGCCACGATGACGAGCACGCCCGCGATGGCGCCGATGAGCGCGGCCGCCCAGGCGGAGACGAACGCGCACGGCGCGGTGATGGCGACGAGGCCGGCCAGCATGCCGTTGGCGAGCCAGCTCGGGTCGGCCTTGCCCCACTTCACCTTGACGTACGCGAAGGCGGCGAAGGCGCCCGTCGCGCTCGCGATCATGGTGTTGGTGGCGACCACCGCCAGCCGCGTGTCCATGCCGGAGAGGGTGGAGCCGGCGTTGAAGCCGAACCAGCCGAACGCCAGGATGAACGTGCCGAGCATGACCTGCGGGATGCTGTGCGGCGCGATGGGGTGGATCTTGCCGTCGGGCGTGTACTTCCCGGCGCGCGGCCCGATCATCTTGCCGATCACGATGGCCGCCACGCCGCCGGTCATGTGCACGACGGAGCTCCCGGCGAAGTCCACGTGGCCGTGGCCGAGCCCGAAGTTCGCCCCCAGCTGCGAGAGCCAGCCGCCGCCCCAGACCCAGTTCGCGTACACGGGGTAGATGATGGTCGAGATGCAGAAGCTGAAGAGGACGAACGACATGAACTTCCAGCGCTCGGCCGCCGCACCGGTCGGGATGGTGCAGGTGGTGTCCATGAAGCACATCTGGAACAGGAAGGTGGTGGCGACGCCCGCGGTGAAGAGCGAGAGCGGCTGCAGCATGAAGCCGGTCATGCCGAACAGGCCGAAGGGCTTTCCGAACAGCGTTATGGTGAACTCCTTCGACAGGACCGCGGCCTCGCCGAAGACGCCGCCCACGCCGCCCATCTGCAAGCCGAAGCCGATGAAGTAGAAGCCGATGACGCCGATGGCGTAGACGAGGAAGTTCATCCCCATCGTGTGCGCGGCGTTCTTCGCGCGGGTGAGGCCCGTCTCGACGAGCGCGAAGCCCGCCTGCATGAACATGACGAGGAAGCCTGCCACCATCGTCCAGACGATATTCAGGCCCGTCTGGGTGGCGGTAATCTGTGTCGCTAGTTCGGCGATTGTCGGGTCGGCCACTGCTGTCTCCTATCGAGATCGATTGGTCCCGCTCGGGCGTTGCCCGCACTCCAGGATGCGGTCGACCACTGCGGGTTTTGCTCGTTGCACTCGCGGACCTTGCGATCTTCAGTATTTGCAGCATCCATACCGATCGCGTAACGAGCCGTTTTCTCGGACGACAAGCGCAGCGCGTCACGCGCACTGACTGGATCTCGGGCAGGCCGAGCCGTGGATCCGAGCGGTCGAAAAGGCGCGCATGGCAGGGAGTTGGCGGCGGGACCAAGATCAATGCTTCCAATTCCCCTAAGCGAGAGACTCCACGCTGCGTGTCGCAGTCAGCGCAGCGCGCCCTGCATCGAGCACCGCACCGCCCGGATCGCGCCCAGGTCGTGCTGCCTTACCGGCCAGTCAGCTCGAGGGGCTCTTCCTGAAGAGGAAGATGACCAGGACGCAGGCAGCGAGCTGCCCGAGAACCGATCAACCGTGCCTACGGGCTACGGGCTACGGCTCGTGAGCAAAGCGCGCCGGCAAGGAGGGTTCGGTGGGGGCGAGTCAAAGCTGGATCTGCGCGCCCATCTCCACCACGCGGTTGGGTGGCAGTCCGAAGAAGGCACTCGCGGTTTGCGCATTGCGCGCCATGACGATGAAGAGCCACTTGCGCCACCCGGCCAGGCGGGAGGGACCGGTGGGCAGGAGGGTCTCGCGGCCCAGGTAGTAGGTCGTGTCCATGTGCGAGAGCTCGACGCGCGGACCGGGGATGACCCCGGACGGCAAGGACGCGAGCAACGCAGGCACGTTGGGTGTCTCCATGAAGCCGTAGCGACCGATCACCTGGAAGAAGCCACCGCCCAGCGCCTTGACCGTCACCCGGTCCGCGTCGCGCACGGACGGGATCTCCTCGTTCACCACGGAGACGAGGAGCACCCGCTGGTGCAGCATCTTGTTGTGCTTCAGGTGGTGGAGCAGCACCGACGGCACGCCGCCCGGGTTCGAAGCCATGAACACGGCCGTCCCGGAGACGCGCAGCGGCGGGTTCCGGTCCAGGTCGGGTAGGAACAGCTCGAGCGGCAGCCCCGCACCCTGGATCTGCGCCCTCAACGCCTCGCGGCCGCGCTTCCAGGTGGACATCAAGGCGAACACGGCTGCGGCGGCACCGAGCGGAAACCAGCCGCCTTCCTCGACCTTCACGATATTGGCCGAGAAGAAGGAGAGGTCGACCGCGAGGAACAAGATCGAGAGCGGCCAGGTGACCCAGCGAGGCCAGTGCCAGCGGTCTCGCGCCACGCGATGGAACAGGACCGTCGTGATGGTCATCGTGCCCGTGACGGCGATGCCGTAGGCCGCGGCAAGGTTCGACGAGGACTTGAACCCGAGCACGAGGGCGATCGTCGCGAGGCCGAGCGCCCAGTTCACCTCCGGGATGTAGATCTGGCCGACCTCCGTCTTCGAGGTGTGCCGGATCGTGACGCGCGGCGAGTAGCCCAGCTGAACGGCCTGATTGGTGAGCGAGAAGGCCCCCGAGATGAGCGCCTGCGATGCCACGATGGCCGCTGCCGTGGCGATGCCGATCATGGGGTAGAGACCCCATGCCGGAACGATGAGGTAAAACGGGTTCTGGGCGGCCATCGGGTCGTGCAGCAGGATGGCGCCCTGGCCGAAGTAGTTGAGCAGGAGGGCCGGCATGGCCACGCACAACCAGGCGACGCGGATCGGCTGCCGGCCGAAGTGGCCCATGTCGGCATAGAGCGCCTCGCCCCCCGTGATGACGAGCACCACCGCGCCGAGGACGAGGGAACCGTGCAGGCCGTGCTCCGCGAAGAACCGCACCGCATGGTGTGGCGAGAGGGCGCCCAGGATGGAGGCGTCGCGCGCGATGCCTCTGAGACCGACGAGTGCGATGCAGAGAAACCACACCAGCATGACGGGTCCGAAGACCGAGCCCACGGCGGTCGTCCCGTGCCGCTGGAAGAGGAACAGCAGCACGAGGATGAGCACCGTGAGGGGCACCACCGCGTGCGCGAGCGACGGAGCTGCGACGGCGAGGCCCTCGACTGCACCGAGCACGCTGATGGCGGGGGTGATGACGCCATCGCCGTAGAGAAGCGCCGCGCCGAAGAGGCCCAGGAGCAACAGGATGCCTCGCCCGCGGCGGCTCGTCTCCGTCTGGCCGACGAGAGCCATGAGGGCGAGGATGCCTCCCTCCCCGCGGTTGTCCGCCACCATGACGAACGTGAGGTACTTGAAGGTCACCACGAAGGTCATCGCCCAGAACACGAGCGACAGGACGCCCATCACGTTTTCTGGCGTGGGCGCGATACCGTGCGGCCCCGTGAAACACTCCTTGAGCGCGTACAGCGGGCTCGTGCCGATGTCGCCGTAGACGACGCCGAGGGCGCCCAGAGAAAGCGTGAGCAGCGCTCGCCGAGCGGATCCGCCCCCCCGAGCCCCAGGATGAGCTGGCGGGGGCTCGACCCCTCCCGCTTCGGCAGGTAGGTCCTGCGTCGGCAGTGCCGGGGACTGGGTGGTCGATGGCGTCACGGGCGGGGATATGAGAGTTGAGAACGGTGCAACATGCAAGCCCCGCCCACGCGAGCTCGCCTTCCGGTTGGCCTCGGCGCCTTGCTCGTATTTTTGGCCCTCGGCCCATCGCGCGTTCACCGGGCTCCTCGGCGCGATGCCACGTTATCTGGCAGGCCGCTGCGCTGAATCCGTGCAGCCGGGTGACGCGCCCCGACGGACGAAAGACGACGCGGCGAACGCGGCCATATGCCGCGCGACACCAGGGCGTCCGGGTTGCTGGACCGCGGATGCTAGTCTCGCCTTTTGGCTAGGCGCCATTCGACGAGCCGTCCGTGATCGAGGGTCGAACGGGTGCGAAGGACGGTCACGCATGACCCGCCGAGGGGCGATCCAGACATCAACCGCCGCACGAATGGACGCGCAGGACCGCGCGTTGCTGTCGCGGATCCAGGACTTGGGCAAGCGCGTGGACGCGCAGGATGCCTCACGCACGGCTGCCTCGCTCGCCAGCCTCTGGTTCGAAGCGGTCGGCTACTTCGCGAAGCAGGAGGCGCTGATGGAGCTGCACGCCTATCCTGGGCGCGGCGCTCACCGGGCGGCGCACCATCTGTTCCTGAAAGAGATCAAGGACCTGGTGCGCGAGCTGCGCGAGGTCGGCCTCACGGAAAAGGTCATCTGGCACGCGCGCCGGCGTATGCCGGACTCGTTCGCCCTCCACGTCGAGACCTGCGACAGGCCCCTGCTGCAATTCATCGCAGGACCAGGGGCTGTCTATGCGCCGCGTATGCGATGGCCACCGCAATACACGTTCACGCTCGCGTGACCGCGAATGGTGACCAGGTTGACATCCTCTCCGGCCTGAAGGCCCGGAGATTCCGACCGGGCGGCTTGCGCCGCCGGTACGGCTGGGTTCCTGGGCCGAGTGCCTTGCTGCGCTGCTCGTCGCCGTATGTAAGGCGCCGCAGGCGTTACTTTCCCCCTGCCCGGGGGTAGGTCGCGTTCGCGACGAGTCTCTTGTAGCAGCATCGTCTGACACGGCGCGCTCAGCGAGCCGGGCGCTATCCTTCCCCGCCCTGAACGGCGGGGCTTGTCGCGCATACCGGTCATGTTCAGCTTCACGCCTAGTTCCACGGCCGAAGCGGTCGGGTGTGATAGCGCATGCCACATGAACTGACGCTCGAGATGGGGGGCGCGGGGGGAGAGTTCTCCCCTCCGCTTGAGGCGCCGCAAGGCGCCGGACATCAGCTCACAGCGGCGGCGGTGACCCTGGAGAATCACATCAACTGGTCGCCGCTGTGACAGGGCCAGCATGATGGGGATGCAAGCGCGCGCAGCCTTCTCGACCAGCTCATAGCTGATCCTGGAGGACACGAGCAGGATGAGCGCCCGGGACAGCTCGTCCCGGAGGAACAGCTGGCCTACCGCCTTCCAGGAGCTGCCGGGGCGCGTCCTCCCCGTCCAGCGAGGGCGCCCCGACAGGGTCGTCGGGCTTCACGAACCGTTCATGTCGCCCGACCGTCACACCACCACCTCTACCCAGACTTCTCCACCACCGCGCTCAACCCCAGCTCGGCAAGCTTCTCGCTGGTGGGGATCCCGGTCTTGGGATCCCATCCCCGGAGCGCGTAGTACTCGTCCTTCATCCCCTCGAACTTCGCCTTGTCCAGCACCGCGCCCTCGTACTTGCCCTTCGACAGCGGCTTCTCGAAGAACTTCTTGGGAAGCGTGTCGGCTTCGCGGTTCATTCCTTGGCGCACGTCGAACATGCGCTCCAGGTTGCGCAGTCGCTCGGCGATCTTCAGGACGTGGGCGACGTCCCAATCCTTGCCGGTGGCGAGCTGGAGCATCCGCACCGACCTGTCGATGGTGTGGAAGACGAAGTTGGCATAGGGCCAGGTGCACACCCCCATGCTGTCGACGGCCAGGTTGTTGTGTTCCGAGCTGACGGTGGACGCCCCCTTGCCTTCGTAAGAGCTGGGTTTGGCTGCGCCGGGGTTGCCATACGCCTTCTCGGCGGTCTGCTCGAACCACTCCGGCGCGTTGGCCCATTCGAATTCGAGCAGGCTGCCCCGCATCGGCAGCGAATCGCCGCGATGCCCGACGGCCTGCATGAGCGCCGTTCCCTTGTAGGCGCGGAACTCGTAGGGGTGCGGAGCCAGGCCCTTCACCAGGTCGAGCTTCTCGACGGCCGCCGGACCGATCTTCTCGGCAAAGGCCTGTTGACCGTCGGCCATGATCGCCCCGAAGCCCTCCCGGTGGGCCACCTTGCGAACGGTTTCTAGAATAGCCTCCTTGGACCCCCGCTCCATGGCGATACCGTCGGTGTCCTTCGCCGTGATCAGCCCCTCGTGGTGCAGCTCCATGAGCAGGCCGATGCAGGCCGAGAGCTCCGTCGAATCGAGCCCCAGCCGGTTCGCCGACTGGATCCCCTGCCAGAAGACGTCCATGTCCGTGTTCCAGACGGCCCCCGTGAACCCGCTCCACGGCTCACAGGTAGTGAAACCCTTCCCCATCCCGGGGATGTGCAGGAAGTTCTTGCAGCGGATGGGGCACGCGAAGCAGCCCACGTTCTTCAGCTTGTTCTTGTCCACGAAGGCCGGGCCGCCGTACTTCTCGTTCATCTCGTCCCAGTGCACGTCCTCGAAGTAGCCGACCGGGAAGAAGCTGGCCTGGTACATCATGGACACGCAGCGCACCACGCCGTAGTTCGAGAGCTCCTTGCAGGCCGGGCTCTCGCGGATCTCCTGGTTCAGGGCGAGGGATTCGGCCAGCATCTCCTCGGGATGGGCGATGCCTACCGACTTGTGGCCCCGCACCGCGACGGCCTTGATGTTCTTCGAGCCCATGACGGCGCCCATGCCACCGCGGGCCGCCGCGCCGGCGACCTCGGTGATCAGGCAGGCAAAGCGCACCAGGTTCTCGCCGGCCGGCCCGATGCACACCACCTTGATCTCGGGGTCGCCCAGCTCCTGCTGGATGAGCTTCTGGGTCTCGTAGGTGTCCTTGCCCCACAGCGCGGCAGCGTCCCTGATCTCCACCCCCTCGTCACTGATCCACACGTACACGGGCTTTGCCGCCTTGCCCGTGAGGATGATGTGGTCGTAGCCGGCGTACTTGGCTTCGGGCCCCCAGTAGCCGCCGAAGTTCGACCTGCCCCTCAGGTTGTTCTGTGGAGACAGGGACGTGACGTCGGTGCGCCCCGAGGACGGCATGGCGGTGCCGGTGAGCGGCCCCATGCTGAAGATTATCGGATTGCCGGGGTCGAGCGGCTTCGTCCCCGGCTTGAGCAGGTCGTAAATCAGCCGGAGCCCGATGCCGCGGCCGCCCAGATACTCGTCGACATAAGCTTCCGTGGGGGTAGTGGTCACCTCGCCACTGCCGACGTCGATCTTCAGGATCT
>Ga0154716_1087_pt11 | contig 18542 bp, 18 predicted proteins | sample Rifle2008BG16ft_FD_105724 | JGI IMG/M metagenome (GOLD analysis project Ga0154716, IMG submission 105724) | Anaeromyxobacter sp. RBG_16_69_14
TGAGCTCGAGGGCGACGGCGAGCGCGTCGGAGGCGACCTCTCCTGCGGTGGTCAGGCGGGGCACGAGCGCGTCCAGCCGGGGCGAGCGCGCGGCGTCGATCGCCACCAGGGCGATGAGGTCGAACACGCTCCGCTCGACCTCGCTGGGGGTGAGCGCTGCCGGCGTGTGCGGAGAGCCGCCGGCGAGTCGCTCCACGGTACGTGCGAGGAGCCGAACGTCAACCTCCAGTGCGCCGGCCGCCGGCAGCGCCTCCAGGGAGAAGGCGACGCGCGCCGTACCGAGCTCGCGCACCGCCGACGCGGGCAGGGGCCGCCCAGCGATCTCGACCTTGGTGCCGAGCAGCTCGGAGAGCGCGCTCGACGCCGATTCGGCCGCGCGCCGTCCGGCCTCTCGCGCACCGGGCGTCAGGGCGGCGAAGCCGCGTGAGAGGACGGGAAGGACGAAGGGCAGCGCCATGATCGGAGCCTGCGGTTTCATGGATCGCGCCAGGTTGGGCGGCCGGGATCTGGTCGGGATTCCGCGGGGCTATCCCGGTGCGCTCCGCGCGGCCGGCCTTCGGCGTGGACCGTGGTCCGTGGCGCGGACGCGCAGGGCGAGGGTCTCGCGCGCGAGACGGCGCAACAGGGGGTGTTGCGGCTCGAGTCGGTCGGCTGAGGCTGCGGGCATGGCCGGGGCGAGCGCGGCGGCAAGGGCGTCGAGGCGTTCCTGGCGCGGCCTGCGCGCGAGCGCCGCGGCCATTGCCGCAGCGTCTTTCGACATCGACCTCGACACGAATCCGAGAAGGCGCTCGGCCCGGTCGGGAGCGAAGGTGGCGGCGAGCGCCGTGAGGCGGCGAAGGGCGGGGCTCACGGGGCGCGCCGGACGAAGCGACCCAGGAAGCGCCGTAGATCGAGGTGACTGCTCGCGAGTGCGAGCGAAGGCAGGGCGAGCGCGAGGGACGCGGCCACTCCCGCGAGCGTGAGCAGCACGCTGCGCCGTCTGGCTGGCGCGCCGCCGTCCGGAGTGCGCGCCGCCGGGGCGGCCTCCGCGACGACCACCGAGACGGCGGTGGCGTCGAGCCCGGCCACCGCCCCCGCGACGAGGGACTGGATGCCGGGCGCGAGCGGTTCCAGGCGAGAGCGCGCCCCTGGCCGCACCTTCACCAGCACCGCGGCGCGCGGCGTGGTCACCGGCTCGGGCCGGAGCGAGTCCGCGGGAGGTAGCGCGAGGTGTACGCGCGCCTCGACGACGCCGTCGATCGCCTCCACGCTGCGGGCGAGCTCGCCGGAGAGCGCATGCAGATAGAGCGCCCGCTCCTCGGCAGGGGTCGGGACGATGCTGCCCTTGCCGAAGATCTCTCCAAAGCCAGGCGGGCGTGGCCGCGGTAGCTCCCGCTCCGCGAGGAGCCGCTGGGCGCGAGGTGCTTCGGAGCTGGCCACCTCGACGCGCCAGGTGGCCTCGCTGCCTTCCTCGCGCCGCTTCTCGGCGCGCATGCCGTCCTCGTCGAGCGCGACCAGCACCTGGTTCGCCTGCGATTCCTCGAGGCCGTGGACGATCTCCTCCTGGCTGCAGGCGGTGAGGGCCAGGAGGGCGAGAGAGGCGAGGAGCGCCACCGTCGGAGTCGGCGCGGTCGACGGTCTCGTCCCCGCCGAGCGATGTAGGGCGGGGGCTCGTCCCCCGCCTGGCGAGGGGATCGGGGGCGATCGACACGGCATGGCGAGCGCAAATCTCCTGACTGGTCAAACCTGCGTGTTCACCGCCTGCTTGACGGACTGGGCCCCTTGCTCGACCACCTTCGACGCGACCTCGAGTGTCTGCGAGTACCGATAGGCGTCCGCTTGCAAGGCGAGCAGCTCCGAGGCGGTGAAGGTCCGGCCGCGCCGGGCCGCGGCCAGCACGGTGTCCAGGCGCAGGCGCGCGCTCTCGAGCGCCTCGAGCGTCGCGTGCGCGGGGCCCGGCGGCTTCGCCGGGGGAGGTGGCGCGGGCGCCTTTGCCCGGAGTGCGGCGCCGAAGCTCGTCTTCGGCGTCGCCGCGGCGACCGCGGAGGCGGCGGGCGGTACTGGTGCGCCGACCGGGGCGATGGGCATGGAGAGCTCGCTCAGTGGATGTTGTTGATCGCTGCCTTGGCGCTGTCGTGCTTCACCTTCATGACGTTCGAGAGCGAGGTGAACTCGCGGCTCTCCTTCTGCATCGCCTCCTGCAGCTGCAGGTACTGGAGGTTCGAGCTCTGCGCCTCCTGCTGCAGCGCCCGGGTGGCCTCGACGATGTCTCCTCCCCCTGCCGCCCCGCCGCCCACGCCGGGGCCGAGGGCGGGCCGCGTCGCCGTTCGCAGCGCGCCTGCGAGGACGGCGCCCCCGGGCAGGAAGGGGGCGGCCAAGGCAACCGACCCTGCGATGCCGGTCGCGACCTCACCGGCGGCGGTCTTGAGCGCCGCGCCGAAGCGGCCCGGCTCGGCCTTGCGTTCGGTGGACGGCGCGACGAGGAGGGTACCGATACGTTCCATGGAGAGGCTCCTTTTCGCTGCAGGGAGAGCAAGGGCCGTGCCTCCGTCGAGCGCGCTCGATCCAGAGGCAGCTCCGCGTTCACCGCGTCCGCGGCCCGGCCGCATGGTCCGCGCCGCGGCTGCAGGGCAGCGCCCGTGCTAGCGTGGGCCCGTGTCAGGCACCGGCCGCACCGATCAGCTCCGCCGACTCTCGGATGCCATCCTGGCGGCGCAGCGTCCCATCAGGATCCTGAAGGCCATCAACTGGGATGCGGCCGTCCACGAGCGCTTCTTCCGGCACGGCGCGAAGGAGCTGCCGCGCCCCGAGTACCTGCCGCTCGGTTTCGACCCCGCCGACAAGGTGAAGGAGCTGCGCGACCTCAAGCGGCAGATCCGGGGCAAGAACCCGGTGGAGGCGCTCCTGCGGGAGAAATGCGACGAGTTCGTCCTCGTCACGCGCATGCTGGCCGCCCGAGGCACGCGGCGCTTCTACGAGGTGTCGCGCCTGGTCTTCGGCGATCCGCGCGATCGCTTTCCGGACAACCCCGCCGACAACCTGGCCATCGCGCGGCTCTGGGCGGCCCGGCCGCGCGCCCGCGACGAGGACGCGACGATCGCGGCCGAGGAAGCGGTGCGCCAGATACACGAGCTGTGCGCGCCCTACCTCGGCGGCAAGGTGAGGGTCATCGTGCGCTCGCGCCTCACCGCCAACGCGGCGGCGGGCGCGACGCGCGTCACGTTGAAGAAGGGAGCCATGTTCACACGACGTCAAGTATGCGCACTGGCGCATCACGAGGGCCTCTGGCACGTCCTCACGTCGATGAACGGCTTCGCCCAGCCGGTCCTCACCGTGCTGGGCGTCGGGTTCCCGCGCCACGCCGAGTCGCAGGAGGGCGCCGGGATCGTCTCGGAGTTCCTCACCGGACACATCACCGACGAGCGTTACATCGAGCTGGGCGAGCGCACCATCGCCGTGGACATGGCGGCGCGGGGCGCCGACTACCTCGAGGTGTACCGCTACCTGCTCTCACGCTTCCAGCCCCGGAAGGCGGCGCAGATGTGCGAGCGCGTCTTCCGCGGCGGCGTGGTCGAGGGAGGGGCTCCCTTCACCAAGGACGCTGCCTACCAGCGGGGCTACTGCCGAACCTTCAACTTCCTGCGCGCGGCGCTGGAGGGCCGCGACCTCGACGTGGTGCGCGCGTTCCTCGCCGGCAAGATGAGCGTGGACGAGGCCGAGCTGGTGCGCGACCTCGTCGAGGAGGGCATCTGTGCCGGGCCGGTGCACCTCCCGGCCTGGTTCGACGACATCGATCGGCTGAACGCCGTCATCACGCACTCCGTGACGATGAACCGCTTCAGCTTGCCCTCCATCAGCCGCTACTACGCGCGGCGCCGTCAGCGGAGGAAGGTCGCGGCGCCCGAGGCGCTCCTGCACGGCGATGACCTCGAGGGCGACGCGGTGCCACCCGCCGGCGAAGAGGGCGACGAGTAGGGCGGGCCCGGAGTCAGCTCACCGCCGCTCCGAAGAGCCTCCCCACCCCGTAGGTGATGGCCGCCGCCACCGCCGCGAGCCCCACCATGCGGGCCGCCGAGCGCACTGGGCTCGTGCCCGAGAGGAAGCCCACGAGCGCGCCCACGCCGCACAGGACGAGCCCGGCGAGCCCTGACGAGAGGAGCGCCGCCGAGGCGCCGCGCAGAAAGAGGAAGGGCAGCACCGGCACCAGCGCTCCCAAGGCGAACATGACGAACGAGGAGACGGCGGCCTCGACGGGCGAGCCGAGGTCGTCCGGATCGAGGCCGAGCTCCTCGCGGACCAGCGTGTCGAGCGCCTGCTCCGGGTTCTTCAGGATCTCGGTGGCGGTGCGGCTCGCCTGCTCGGTGGAGAGCCCCTTCTGCTTGAAGATGAGGGCGAGCTCTGCTGCTTCCTCCTCGGGAGCCTCCTCCACCTCGCGGCGCTCCATCGCCACCTGTCTGGCGAGGATGTCTCGCTGACTCGCGACGGAGGTGTACTCGCCGGCCGCCATGGACGACGCACCCGCGATCAGGCCGGCGAAGCCAGTGACGAGGATGGTGCGGGGGTCCTGCACCGCGCCTGCCACTCCCAGCACGAGCGACAGGTTGGAGACGAGGCCGTCGTTCATGCCGAAGACGGCGGCGCGGATGGCGCCGCCCCGGCCGCCGCGGTGCCAGCGCTCGCGCTGCGCGATGAGGGCGCGGGCGCCCTGCGGCTGACCGCGCCCCATGCCGGCCAGGACGGTGTGGTGCGCGCGCTCCTCGTCCGCGAGCGCGGGCGCCTCCGCCTCGCTCCCTTGCTGCAAGTATTTCTCGGCGTCGTTGCCTTCGTTCTCGAGGACGAGCGGCAGGACCGCGGCGGTGCCGAGGCGGCGCGCCAGCCAGATGAGGACGCGGATGCGCGAGGACGGCCGCTCGGGCGGGAGCGCCGCGCCTGCCTTCTCGAGCTTGCGGGCCCAGATCTCGGCGTGGCGTCGCTCCGCCGAGGCGAGCTCGCGGTAGGCACGGGCGCGCTCGGGGTCACGCTCCACCTTGGCGAGCCCCTCGTAGAGCGCGGCGCCATCGCGCTCGTCCATGAGGTTCTGGAACCAGAGGTCCGTTCGAGGTTGCATGCCGTGGACGATAGCAGGCCGCTGCCCCTGTTGGATGGCGCGCGTGCGGTCGCGGAGCGAGGAAAGCGCTCTCGCCTCGCCAGGCGTTTCTGGCTATAAACATGAGCTTCCACGGAGCCTGATACCCTTGAAGACCCTGAATACCACCGATCCTGGCTTCGCGGAGGCGTGGGCAAAGCTGTGCGGCCGCGGCTCGGAGGAGGACGAGGGGCCCGTCCGCGAGGCCGCCTCCCGTATCGTCGCCGAGGTGCGCGCTCGGGGTGACGCCGCGCTTCTCGAGCTGACCGAGCGCCTCGACGGCTGGAGACCGGCCGGCGTCGCGGCGCTGGTGCTCGACGGGGCCGACTTCCGGGCAGCGTTCGCAAAGCTGCCCGTCGCCGCCCGCAGGGCTCTCAAGCTCGCGGCCGATCGCATCGCCGCCTTCCACCGCCGCGAGCACGACGCCGAGGTGCCACCCTTCCGCGACCGCTCCGGCGCGTGGCTCGGCCAGGTCACTCGTCCCCTGAAGCGCGTCGGCCTCTACGCCCCTGGCGGCACGGCGCGGTATCCCTCGACCGTCCTCATGACGGCCATCCCGGCCAGGGTCGCCGGCGTGGCCGAGATCGTCGCTTGCTCCCCCGCTATCCGCGGCACGGGCGAAATGGATCTCTGGACGCTCGGCGCCTGCCACGTGGCAGGGGTCGCGCGGCTCTTCAAGATCGGCGGTGCGCAGGCGGTGGGCGCCCTCGCCTACGGGACGGCCACGGTGCCGGCCGTGGACAAGATCTGCGGGCCGGGCAACGCCTATGTCGCCGCGGCGAAGCGCATCGTCTTCGGCCAGGTGGACATCGACATGATCGCCGGGCCGACCGAGGTGGTGGTGGTCGCAGGGCCCAGGGCCGACCCGGCCGAGGCGGCGGCCGACCTGCTCGCCCAGGCCGAGCACGACGTGCGCGCGGTGCCGGTCCTCATCACGCCGTCCGCCCGGGTGGCCCAGGCGGTGGAGGTGGAGGTCCTGCGTCAGCTCGCCGACCTTCCGCGGCGCGAGATCGCCGCGCGCTCGATCGAGGAGCGCGGCGCTCTCGTCGTCACCAAGGACGTGGCGGAAGCGGTCCGTCTCGCCGACGAGTTCGCGCCCGAGCACCTCGCGCTGCTCCTCCCCGACGCCGCGAGGTGGGTGAAGCGGATCTCCAGCGCCGGCGCCATCTTCGTGGGGACGCACACCCCCGAAGCCGTGGGCGACTACGTCGCGGGGCCGAGCCACGTGCTGCCGACGGCGGGCACCGCGCGCTTCGCGTCCCCGCTCTCCGTCGCCACCTTCCGCCGCCGCATGAGCGTGCTCGATCTCTCGAAGTCAGCGCTGGCGGCGGTGGCCCCGGCCGTCGAGGCGCTCGCGGCCGCCGAGGGCTTCGAGGCGCATGCGCGCGCGGTGAGGATCCGGCTCACCGGTTCCGTCGCGCCGGAGCGCGGCGTGGCCAAGGAGGGGCGTCCTCCGCCGGTCGCGCCTGGCGGCGCAAAGCGCGCCAAGCCGAAGCATTCCCGGGCCGCGCGCCGGGGCCTCGGTCGGAAGGCCCGCCGATGAGCTGGAAGGATCACTTGCGCGAGTCGGTGTGGGGGCTCTCAGTCTACAGGCCCTTCGACTACGCGTCCGCCCCGGCCGACCTCGTCCGCCTCGACGCGAACGAGTCGCCCTATCCGTTCGAGCGCGAGGATCTGGAGGCGTTCCAGGACGAGATCGCGAAGCTCACTTTCCAGCGCTACCCCGAGGTGAGCGGCCGGCCGCTGCGCGAGGCGCTGGCGCGCCGGTGGAACGTGGAGCCGGACGAGGTCCTGGTCGGCAACGGCTCCGACGAGATCATCGCCATCCTCATGACTGCCTTCGGTGGCGGGAGGGACGGCGCGCCTGCCGCGGTGCTCTACCCGACGCCCACCTTCGGTGAGTTCGAGGCCATCGCGCTCGCGCACGGCGCGAGGCCGCTGCCGGTGCCGCTCGACGGGAGCTTCCAGCTCGACGAGCTCCGGCTCGCCGAGACCATCCGGCGCGAGCGTCCGGTGCTCGCCTTCTTCGCGTCGCCCAACAACCCCACCGGCAACCGCTTCGACGTGGGGACGATGGAGCGGCTGGCGCGCCAGATGGACGCGGTGCTGGTGGCCGACGAGGCCTATGCCGACTTCGGCGGCGCCACCATGGTCCCGCTGGTGGGCAAGGTGCCCGGCCTGGTCGTGATGCGCTCGCTCTCCAAGATCGGCCTCGCGGGCATGCGCCTGGGCGCGCTGGTCGCGCCGAGCGAACTCCTGGCCGAGGTCGACAAGGTGCGGTTGCCCTACAACGTGAGCGCGGTCACCATGGCGCTCGCCTGCGCCGCGCTGGCGCACCCGGAGCGGCTCGACGCGCGCATCCGGCGCGTGGCCGATCGCCGGCGAGATCTGGAAACGGGGTTGCGCCAGATCCCGGGCCTGACGGTCTTCCCCAGCGACGCCAACTTCGTCCTCGTGCGCACGCCGGGTGACGCGAAGCGGGTGTTCGACCGCCTGCTGGAGCGCGGCGTGCTCGTGCGCAACCTATCCCGCCCGGGGCCACTCGAGCGGTGCCTCCGCATCACCGCCGGGACCCCGGAGGAGAACGAGACGTGTCTGCGAGCCCTGCGCGCCGCCCTTCAGTGAAGCCTCGAGCCGGGAGAGTGGCCCGGAAGACCCGCGAGACCGACGTGGCGCTCTCGCTGCGCCTCGCTCCCGGGCCCGCCGTCATCTCGACCGGCGTGCCCTTCTTCGACCACATGCTGGAGCAGCTCGGAAAGCACGGCGGGATGGCGCTCGAGGTGAAGGCCAGGGGGGATCTGGAGGTCGATGCGCACCACACGGTGGAGGACGTCGGGATCTCGCTCGGCGAGGCGCTCCGTCAGGCGCTCTCGGACAAGACGGGCCTCGCCCGCTACGGCCACGCCATCGTGCCGCTCGACGAGGCGCTCGTCGAGGCCGTGGTGGATCTCTCCGGACGCCCGCACCTCACCTGGAACGCCGATCTACCCTCGGGCAAGAAGTTCATCGGCACCTACGACGTCGATCTCACGCGCGACTTCTTCCAGGCCCTGGTGAACCACGCCGCCCTCTGCTTGCACGTGAACGTCCGCTACGGGCGCAACCTGCACCACATCGTGGAGGCCATCTTCAAAGCCTCGGCGCGTGCGCTGCGCGCCGCAACTGCCTTGGAGGGGACCGGGTTGCCCTCCACCAAGGGGGTCCTGTGAGCTCGGGCTGCACGGAGCGCATCCGATGATCGCCCTCGTCGACTACGGCGCCGGGAACTTGCGCTCGGTCGAGAACGCCCTTCGCGCCGTGGGCGCCGAGGTGCAGGTCACGCACGATCCGGGTGTGGTGAGCCGCGCCGAGCGGATCGTGGTGCCGGGGCAGGGCTCGATGAAGGCGTGCACCGACGCGATGCTCGCCTCGGGATGCGCGGAGGCGCTCGTCGGGGCCATCGGCCGCGGCGCACGGGTGCTCGGTATCTGCGTCGGCCTGCAGATGCTCTTCGAGGAGGGAGAGGAGCACGGGGGCGCGAAGGGGCTCGGGCTCATCCCCGGCACGATCGCGAAGCTGCCCGACACGGTGAAGCTGCCGCACATCGGCTGGAGCCAGGTTCGGGCCGCGCCGGGCTGTCACCCGCTCTTCGGCCCGCTCGACGGGCAGTACGTCTACTTCGCGCACTCGTTCGCGGCGCCCGCCGACGCTCGGGGGGTGGCGCTCCTCGCCGAGCACGGGCGGCCCTACTGCGCCGCGCTCGCCGACGGGAACGTCTTTGCGGTGCAGTTCCACCCGGAGAAGAGCCAGAAGGTCGGGCTCGCTTTTCTGGAGGCGTTCGTCAGAATTTGACCCCTCACCCCGACCCCGTCCCCTTCCAGTGAGAGGGAGGCGAGTGAAAGGGAGCATGCTCGTCATCCCCGCAATCGACCTCATGGACGGCAAGGTCGTCCGCCTGAAGAAGGGCGACTTCGCCACGCAGACCGTCTACTCCGCCAATCCGGCCGAGGTGGCCGCGCGTTTCCGCGACGCTGGCGCCGAGCGAATCCACGTGGTGGACCTCGACGGCGCGCGCGCCGGGCGGCCGGCTAACCTCGACGCGATCCGCGCCATCGCGGCGCAGGGCGTGCCCATCGAGGTGGGGGGCGGGTTGCGCGTCCTCTCCGACGTGGAGCGCGTGTTCGGGCTCGGCGCCGCCTTTGCCGTGCTCGGCACCGCCGCCGTGGAACGCCTCGACCTCGTGCGCGAGGCCTGCTCGCGGTACCCGGAACGGATCGTCTGCGGCATCGACGCCAAGGGCGGAGAGGTGGCTGTCTCCGGGTGGGAGCAAGGGACGGGGTTGCCGGTGGTCGAGGTGGCGAGGCGGGTGAAGGTGGCCGGCGTCCGTCTCGTGGAGTACACCGACGTCGCGCGGGACGGCATGTTCACCGGCGTGGACGCCGAGGGCGCGGCCAGGCTGGCGCGCGAGGCCGGCGTGGACGTGGTTGCCTCGGGCGGGGTTGCCTCGCTCGACGACGTGCGCGCTTGCAGGGCCGCCGGAGTCTTCGGCGTCATCGTGGGCAAGGCCGTGTACGAGAAGAGGATCGATCTGGCGGAAGCGATCCTCCTGACGAAGGAGCGCATCGCCGATCCGGGCTCGGGCACGGGCTTGGGCTCGACGAGGAAATGCGGAGAATAGCAGAAGGGGCGTCTCATGCCGGCGAAGCGCATCATCCCCTGCCTCGACGTGAAGAACGGGCGCGTGGTGAAGGGCATCCACTTCGAGAACCTGCGCGACGCGGGCGATCCGGTGGAGGCGGCCTCGCGTTACGACGCGCAGGGTGCGGACGAGGTGACCTACCTCGACATCGCGGCGACGCAGGAGAACCGCGGGACCCTCATCTCGCTCGTCGAGCGTACCGCTGCCTGTGTCTTCGCTCCGCTCACGGTCGGTGGCGGCGTGCGGAGCGAGGCGGAGATGATCGCGCTCCTGCGCGCCGGGGCCGACAAGGTGAGCGTCAACTCGGCCGCGGTGAAGGATCCCCATCTGGTGGATCGCCTCTCCGCCGTCGCCGGCGCGCAGGCGCTCGTGATCGCCATCGACGTGAAGCGCCGCCCGGGTACCTCCCCGCTGGAATGGGAGGTCTACGTGGCGGGGGGCACCCGGCCGACCGGCCTCGAGGGCGTGGCCTGGGCCGCGGAGGTGGCGCGGCGCGGGGCGGGTGAGCTCCTCCTCACCAGCATGGACAGGGACGGCACGCGCGCGGGTTACGACCTCGAGCTGCTCGAGAAGGTGTGCTCGGCGGTGTCCATCCCGGTCATCGCCTCGGGCGGCGTCGGCACGCTCGAGCACCTGGCCGAGGGGCTCCGCCATGCCGACGCGGCGCTGGCTGCCAGCATCTTCCACGATGGGCAGTACACGGTTCAGCAGGCAAAGGCATACTTACGCGAGCGCGGCATCGAGGTGAGGCCGTGACATCGACCGGGCATGCGTGAATAGCTTGCACGGACGGCGATGGTGGCACGCGCGGTGAGGTCCGGAGGGTTGACCATGGCAGACGAGCGCTTTCTAGCCCAACTGTGGGCCGTCATCGAGTCGCGCAAGGCCGCCGAGTCGGGAGGGGAGAGCTACACCCGCAAGCTCCTCGCCGACCCACCCAAAATACGCAGGAAGATCGCGGAGGAAGCCTACGAAGTCAACGAGGCCCACCAGGCGCTCATGGGCGGAAAGGACTCGCAGGACCACCTCGCCCACGAGGCGGCGGACCTCCTTTACCACCTGTTCGTGCTCCTCGCCTCGGCCGACGTGACCCCTTCTTCGGTCTACGCCATCCTGGAGCGGCGCCACGCCCACGCGATTGCAGCTCAGAGAGGCGGAGGAGCTGGGGCGAGCAAAACCCCTTGACAACGAAACGGTTTTTCTCTACAAGCCGCCTTTCAACTACTGAACAGGCCGGGCGGGTCGCCGTCCGGCTTGTTGCCTTTTGAGAATCATCCTTCCCGGGGAACGACGAATGACGGGTGTGCGAGTCAAGGACGGCGAGTCGTTCGAGAACGCCATGAAGCGCTTCAAGAAGCAGTGCGAAAAGGCGGGCATCCTCTCGGAGATTCGCAAGCGCGAGCACTACGAGAAGCCCAGTGTGAAGCGCAAGAAGAAGGCCCTTGCCGCCAAGAAGCGTGCGCTGAAGAAGATGCGGAAGGGCTTCTAGAGGGTGGGACGAACCGGACGCAGCTGTTGACTGCGCGTGCTGGTGGCTTGCGGGCGGGGTGCAGCCCCCGCTGAGATGACATGGCGCTCAAGGAGCAGCTCGACGCGGACCTCAAGGCCGCGATGAAGGACAAGGACCAGCTCAAGCTGAGCGTGGTTCGAATGTTGAAGAGCGCCATCAAGTACCGCGAGATCGAGCTGATGAAGAGCCTCGACGACGCGGGGGTTCAGTCGGTCATCCACTCCGAGATCAAGCGCCACCGCGACTCGGTGGAGCAGTACCGGGGCGGCCACCGCGAGGATCTAGCATCGAAGGAGGAGGCGGAGATCGCCATCCTCCAGCTGTATCAGCCGGCCCAGCTCTCGCCCGAGGAACTCGCGAGGATCGTCGACGGTGTCATTGCGCGCGTCGGCGCCCAGGGTCCGAAGGATATGGGAAAGGTGATGAAGGCGCTCCTCCCCGAGGTGCAGGGCAAGGCGGAGGGGAAGGCTGTGAGCGAGCTCGTGAAGTCGAAGCTCGGCGGGTAGGGCGGGGCTCGTCTTCGCTGCGCAGACGGCTGCGCAGACGGAGGTAGTGTGGGGGCTAGTCCCCCCCGCGAGGTAGAGGTAGGGCGGGGGCTTGTCCCCCGCCGCTGTGATAGCGCGAGGAGCCCGTTGATCCCGGAAGCGATCATCGACGAGATCCGGGGACGCATCGACATCGTGGCGGTGATCGGCCGCCACATGGAGCTCAAGAGATCGGGCCGGACGTGGAGCGGTTGCTGTGTCTTCCACGGGGAGCGGACCCCGAGCTTTCACGTCTACCCGGAGGACAAGCACTTCAAGTGCTATGGCTGCGGGGAGTACGGTGACGTTTTCACGTTCCTGCAGAAGCTGCAGGGCAAGGAGTTTCCCGAGATCGTGCGAGCGCTGGCCTTGGAGGTCGGGGTAGCCATCCCCGAGCGCGAGGAAGACTCGGCCGAGCAGCGTCGGCGGCGGGAGGAACGGACCGAGGTCCTCGCGGCCTGCGACGCCGCGGCCCGCTACTTCGCCGCTCGTCTGGCGAGCCGGTTCGGCGAGGAAGGGCGGTCGTATCTGGCGTCGCGCCGCTTCAGCGACGAGACGGCGAAGCTGTTCCAGCTCGGGGTCGCCTCGAACGAGTGGGACGACCTGACCGAGCGACTCGCGAAGAAGAGCATCTCCACCGCTGCGCTGGAGAAGGCGGGTCTCGTTGCGCGCCGCGACGACGGCCGCCCGTACGACCGTTTCCGCGGCCGGCTCATGTTCCCCATCGCAGGAATGGACGGCGGGGTCATCGGCTTCGGCGGGCGTGTGCTGCCGGGAGCGCCCGAGAAGCTCGCCAAGTACATCAACAGCTCCGAGTCGATCCTCTACAAGAAGAGCCGCGTCCTCTACGGCCTCGACCTCGCGCGCGAGCACATCCGGCGCGCGCGATCGGCGGTCATGGTCGAAGGATACTTCGACGTGATCGGGCTCCACCAGGTGGGCGTCAAGAACGCCGTCGCGGTGTGCGGGACCGCGCTCACGCCCGAGCACGTGGAGCTCTTGCGGCGGATCGACTGTCGCACGCTCACCCTTCTGTTCGACGGCGACGCGGCGGGAGTGGCGGCGGCCACCAAGGCCGCGACGGCGCTGCTCCCCTCCGGCATCATGGGGAAGGTCGCGCTGCTCCCGCGCGATGCCGGCAAGACCGATCCCGACGAGTTTGCGCGGACGCAGGGGACAGCCGCGGTGGAAGAGCTGATCTCGTCGGCCGTCGCGCTCACGGACTACCTCATCGACCGCGCCATCGCGGACCACTGTGGCCCGTCGCCCAAGGACAGCTCGTTCGAGCAACGGGTGAAGGCCTTCGACCAGCTCAGGCCGCTGCTCGGCGCCGTTCCGGATGGGATGTCGAAGTCGGTCTTCGAGGAGCGCGTCGCCAAGCGGATCGACCTGAACCTCGCCGCGCTCTCGGATGAGCTTGGGACCGCCAGGCGCATGGTCGCGAACCCCGGACCGCGCGCGGCTCCGGTAAAGACCCAGATGCGAGTCACCCATGGAAGCAAGGCGCTGGACGCGCTCGGGCTACTCGCCTCGTTCCCGGTGCTGGTCGAGGTCGCGCTGGAGGAGCACTTCCTCGACCTCTACACGGGCCTTCCGCTGGAACCGGTCGCCCGGCACCTGGCGAACGGCACGCTGGAGGGCGACCAGGTGATCGAGCACCTGGAGCCTCTGCTGCCTGCCGGGGCGCTGAGTCGCGTCAAGAAGCTGCTCGCGGAAGCGCGGCCCGAACCCGAAGCCGCGGAACGCGAGTTCAGGAAGGCGATGGTCGAAGCGAAGATCGAACAGCTCGGCCAGGAGATCGACCGCCTGAATGCCGAGGTCGTCCTCGCCGGACGGCCGATTCCCGACGACCTCTGCAGGGCCATGCTCGTGGCAACTCGTCGCCGCGCCGATCTGGAAAAGCGGCGCGATGGACGGAGGCCCGGATGAAAGGCACGCTGCAAAGGATTCTCAGTAAGTTCGGCGGGCTCGGTCACCGTCGAGAAGTTAAGCAAGGAGACCGGGCCTCGGAGCCCAGGGAGCACCTGCCCATGACGACGTCGAAGTCCCACGCCGCCAAGAAGACGCACAAGAAGGTGCGACCGGCCAAGGCCCGGCACGACCGCTCCGAGAGGGAGCGCGCCGTCTCCGTCAAGGGGGCGAAGGGCACGCGGGCGGCGCGCGAGGCGAAGGTGCCCGAGAAGAAACACGAGAAACACGAGAAGAACGAGAAGCACGAAAAACACGAAAAACACCCCGCGCCGACCAGGCACCACGCCGAGGCGCCGCGGGAGAAGTCCGAGAAGAAGCAGAAGCGACCGCTCCACGTCGAGGCCAAGGACCCGGAGGTGAAGCACGCCAAGGCGAGGGCCAGCGGCGGCGAGAAGGCCGAGGAGAGGCGCGCCAGGAAGGGCCAGCGCGCGGACGCCGAGGATCGCAAGGACGGCAAGGACGGCAAGGACGGCAAGGACGGCGAGGCCGAGTCCGAGGAGGCCGACGCGGTCAAGGCGAAGACGGACGAGGACGAGGACGAGGACGACGACGGCATCGGCGAGGGGGACATCGCCGAGCGCACCGAGGTGAAGGCGCTCATGGAGCGCGGCCGCGACAAGGGCTTCCTCACCTACGACGAGGTGAACGACGCGCTGCCGGCCGACATCGTCTCGTCGGAGCAGATCGACGACGTCATGTCGATGTTCGGCGACCACGACATCGAGGTGGTCGACGACGCGAAGAAGATGAAGCTCCCCGACAAGCCGCCGCCCGAGCCCGAGGTGGCCAAGGAGGAGGAGCCGGAGGAGAAGGAGGAGGAGGACGCTGGGTACGGGAAGTCCAACGACCCGGTGCGCATGTACCTCCGCAAGATGGGGTCGGTCTCCCTGCTCACCCGCGAGGGTGAGGTCGAGATCGCGAAGCGCATCGAAGAGGGTGAGAAGGAAATCCTCGCCTCCGTGCTCGCGTCCTCCATCGCCATCAAGGAGATCCTCGACCTGGGCGAGCGACTGCGGAAGGGCAAGATCCGCGTCCGCGAGATCGTGAAGGACGCGGGCGACGAGACGTCGGGCGAGGAGCCGGAGGAGGCCGAAGAGACCGAGGTCGAGGTGGCCGAGGCCGTGCCGGAGGGACCGGTCGAAGCCGGCGAGGCCCCCGCCCCGAAGCTCCCGCGCGAGGAGGAGAAGAAGGTCGAGCACGTGCTGAAGCACATCGACCGGATTCGCAAGCTCGAGCGCGACGTCGCGAAGGTCAAGGAGACGCTGGCCTCGAAGAAGTTGTCCGACGTGAAGCGCAAGGAGCTGAAGGCCGACATCAAGGCCGTCGAGATGCAGATGGTGGAGCATCTCGAGGCCATCCAGCTCAACAAGAAGCAGATCGACCGGATCGTCTCGAAGCTGAAGGGCCTCATCAAGCGCGTGGAGGAAGCGGAGCACGAACTCGTCGATTGCGAGCGGCGCGTCGATGTGCCGGTCAAGGAGCTGAAGCGCCTGCTCCGCGACGCCCGCGCCGACGAGGGCGAGAAGAAGAAGCTCGCAAAGAAGCTGCACCTCTCCGCCGAGGAGCTGGAGGACGTCGATCGAGTAGTGCGCACCGCCATCCGCAAGATCATGCGGGTGCAGGAGGAGGCGCTCCTGCCGGTGGAGGACCTCCGCCGCACCTACCGGGCCATCGCGGAGGGCGAGCGGAAGTCGGAGCACGCCAAGACCGAGCTGGTCGAGGCGAACCTGCGCCTCGTCGTCTCCATCGCGAAGAAGTACACCAACCGCGGCTTGCAGTTCCTCGACCTCATCCAGGAGGGGAACATCGGCCTCATGAAGGCCGTCGACAAGTTCGAGTACAAGCGCGGCTACAAGTTCTCGACCTATGCCACCTGGTGGATTCGTCAGGCGATCACGCGCGCCATCGCCGACCAGGCGCGGACCATCCGCATCCCGGTCCACATGATCGAGACCATCAACAAGCTCATCCGCACGAGCCGCTACCTGGTGCAGGAGCTCGGCCGCGAGCCGACCCCGGAGGAGATCGCGGAGAAGATGGAGCTTCCCCTCGACAAGGTGCGCAAGGTCCTCAAGATCGCGAAGGAGCCCATTTCCCTCGAGACGCCCATCGGCGAGGAGGAGGACAGCCACCTCGGCGACTTCATCGAGGACAAGGCGATCGTGAGCCCGTCCGACGCGGTCATCAACATGAACCTGGCCGAACAGACGCGGAAGGTGCTCGCCACGCTGACGCCGCGCGAGGAGAAGGTGCTCCGCATGCGATTCGGCATCGGCGAGAAGTCCGACCACACGCTAGAGGAAGTTGGCCAGGACTTCGAGGTGACCCGCGAGCGCATCCGCCAGATCGAGGCGAAGGCGCTCCGGAAGCTCCGGCATCCCAGCCGGTCGAAACGTCTCAAGAGCTTCGTGGAGAGCTAGTGGGCGGCGCGGCAGCGTCGCAACCAGATTGCGGATGCCCATCCTCGGCGACACGACCCCGCAGGAACCACGCCACCCCCGCCGCGCCGAGGATGTCCGGACCTCCGGTCCCCGAGGCGGGGGAGCGCCGGCTCTCCCCGGGGTCCCCCAGACGAGATCTTCGCGCGGCTCGACGATTCTCGGAGGTGGGGGAACGGCGCGCGGCGGCAGACTGCGCGGTGAGAGGCGTCGAGTCACGCGCCGGACTGCCCACGAGAATCGAAGGATCTGCCTGCAGAGTGAGGTATTCTCTGCAGCGTAGGCGCGGTGGTGCCTGCATCGGCGCTGCCGGCAGGTCGGGGCGGTACGCCCCGTGGTGAGGACGCGGGCCCATAGCTTAACGGCAAAGCTGTCGGCTCATAACCGATCGGATCCAGGTTCGAATCCTGGTGGGCCCATCCCGACGGGGCGGGCGTAAGCGGGTGCGGACGCGCGCCCACGGAGGAAGCACCTTGTCGTTGCGTGAGAAGCTGAAGGCGCTGGAGGAGCTGCAGCAGATCGACCTCGACGTCACGGGGGTGCGCGGGGAGGCCGAGGGCATCCCGGTTCGACGCGCGGAGATCGACGCGGTGCTCGCGGTCGCCAAGAAGGCGTACGAGGCCGAGAAGTCCCGGATCGAGGACAACGAGCGCGAACGCCGCCAGATCGAGTCCCTGCTCGGCATGGAGCGGGACAAGGTGAAGAAGTGGGAGTCGCGGCTCGGCGACATCAAGACGCCCCGCGAGTACGCCGCGCTCTCGCGCGAGATCGACATCGCCAGGAAGACCAACGACTCGCAGTCCGAGCAGCTGAGGCAGCTGGCCAGCGCCGCCATCGAGATGCGAAGGGTGCTCGACGCCAGCGCGGATGCGCTGTCCGAGAAGGAGATGGCGGCCAAGGAGGAGCTCGACGCGCTGTCGCGGCGCGAGGCGGACTTCGCCACCCGGCTGCGGGAGCTCGATGTCCGGCGCGGCGAGGCGGCCAGGAAGGTCGATCCGGCGCTGCTCGGCCGGTACGAGAACATCAAGCGCCGGCGAGCCGGCATAGCGGTATGCCCGGTGGTGGGCAACACCTGCCGCGGCTGCAACCGCAACATCCCGCCCCAGCTCAGCCTCGTGCTCCGGCGAGCCGACTCGGTCGAGAGCTGCCCCAACTGCAACCGCATCATCTACTCGGCCGAGGCGGTGAACCCGCCTGCCGCGACCGGTTAGCCGTGTCCGTCCTCTCCGACCTGCTGCGCTTCATCGCGGCGAACGAGGAGCTACCCCGGACGCTGAAACGCTACGCTGGCCATGACCGCGACGCCCTCGGCAAGCTCATCAACGCCGCTGCGGATCGCGTGGAAGAGGCGGACAAGGCGGGCCAGGAGGCTGCTGGTCCCAGAGGCAAGGCGGGTGGGCTCAAGGTCCGCAAGCAAAGCGAGGTCGAGCGCGCGGCGCGGACGTCGGCGGAGGATCTCGACGCCGCCATGAACGAGTCGAAGGCGGAGCGGGAGCAGAAGAAGCGCCAGCGCGCCACCGCGGCCGAACGCGAGCGGGCTGAAGTCGCGGCCAAGGTCGCCGAGGGGCCGCCCCGGGTACGCCTCTTCTCCGACGGTGCGGCCCGCGGGAACCCTGGTCCGGCCGGTGCGGGCGCCGTCATCGTGAGCCCGGCCGGGCACATCATGGCCAAGATCGGCAAATTCCTCGGCGAGAGCACCAACAACGTGGCCGAGTACACGGGCCTGATCTTGGGCCTGAAGCGGGCCAAGGCCATGGGGATCAAGGAACTCGACGTCTTCTCCGACTCGGAGCTCCTCGTGAAGCAGCTCGCCGGCGAATACGCGGTGAAGGCAGAGCATCTGAAGTTGCTGTACGACGAGGCGCAGACGCTGCTCAAGGCGTTTCCGGAGGTGCACGTCGCGCACATCCCGCGCGAGGAGAACAAGGCAGCGGACGAGATGTCGAACCGCGCCATCGACGAGCGGCTGTAGCCTAGGGGGCTTTGCGGACCGCATTGCTTTCTGTTACACCATCCTTCGCCGGAGCCGCTCGGGCGAACGCGTCGGCTTGTAGGGCTGGAGCCGCCGAGGAAAGTCCGAGCACCACAGAGCAGGGTGCCGGTCAACGACCGGTCGGGGCGACCCGCAGGAAAGTGCCACAGAGATCAGACCGCCGAACGGCGTCGAAAGGCGTGCGTGGCAAGGGTGAAACGGTGCGGTAAGAGCGCACCGCGCGCCGGGTAACCGGCGCGGCACGGCAAACCCCACCCGGTGCAAGAGCGAATAGGGAGGCGATCGTCCCCACCGCAAGGCGAGGACGGCAAGACCGGCTCGGTC
>Ga0154716_1090_pt1 | contig 18446 bp, 13 predicted proteins | sample Rifle2008BG16ft_FD_105724 | JGI IMG/M metagenome (GOLD analysis project Ga0154716, IMG submission 105724) | Anaeromyxobacter sp. RBG_16_69_14
GATGTCCGGCGCCTTGCGGCGCCTCAAGCGGAGGGGAGAACTCTCCCCCCGCGCCCCCCATCTCGAGCGCCAGTTCATGTGGCATGCGCTATCAGTAGTAGGTCAGCCATTCCCGATAGCGCGGCTCCTCGCCATGGACCGTCTTGAAGAAGGTGTCCTGGATCTTCTTCGTGACCGGCCCTGGCTGGCCCGCGCCGACGCGGCGGTCATCTACCTCGCGCACCGGGGTCACCTCGGCCGCCGTGCCCGTCATGAAGAGCTCGTCGGCGATGTACATGGTGTCTCGGGTGAACTTCTGCTCCACGATCGGGACGTCCAGGTCCTTCGCGATCCTCAGCACCGAATCGCGGGTGATCCCGGCGAGGACCGGGGAAGAAAGCGGTGGCGTGAAGAGCGTCCCGTTCTTCACGATGTAGACGTTCTCGCCTGAACCCTCGGCGACGTAGCCCTCGGTGTCGAGCAAGATTGCCTCGTCGTAGCCACAGAGCGTCGCCTCGCGGTTGGCGAGGAACGAGTTCACGTACTGGCCGCTGATCTTCGCCCGGACCATGCTGACGTTGACGTGCATGCGCGTGAAGGAGGAGATCTTGGCGCGGATGCCCTTCTTCAGACCCTCCTCCGACAGGTACGCGCCCCACGGCCAGGTCGCGATCGAGACCTGCACCGGGTTCACCGAGCCCACGCCCATGCTGCCGTAGCCGTAGAAGGCGAGAGGTCGGATGTAGCCCTCGGGCTGCTTGTTCGCCTTGAGCGTTTCGAGGCAGGCCTCGTGGAGCCGCTCCACGGGAAACGGGATGTCCATGAGGACGATGTGCGCCGAGTCGTAGAGGCGATCCAGGTGCTCGCGCAGGCGGAACACGGCCGAGCGGCCGTCGGCCGTCTTGTAGGCGCGGATCCCCTCGAAGACGCCGACGCCGTAGTGGAGCGCGTGCGTGAGCACGTGCACCTTGGCGTCGTCCCAGTTCACGAGCTTACCGTCGAGCCAGATCTTCTCGGCCTTGTTCATGGTGGGCGCCCTCGGCCCTGCGCTGCGGGAATGTGGTCAGCCGCAACGATGCCTCATCGCCGGGGAGGTGACAATAGACAGGGCACCCGTGGTCTACGCCGCCCGTACCGGCTCCAGCACCCGGACCGGCAGCACCATCGCGTTGAGCCCCGCGAACTGGAGCCGGCGCTGGAGCTGGTAGGCCGTCTCGTTGTGGAGGAGCCGCTGGTACCACCGCTCCTGCTCGAACACGAGCTTGCCCGCGAAGAAGAGCGCCCGCGGAAACTCCTTGCCGACGCTCAGGCAGAGTTGCTCCGCCTCGGCCACCGCCTCGGTCCCGATGGACATGCGGTAGTCGCAGACGAGCCCGAGGCGGCGGGCCAGGTCGACGTAGCGCTTGAGGCTCAGCTCCGTCTGTTGCCGGATCGCCTCCACCTCCTCGACGCCCTTCATGGTGGCGGAGTCGATGACCCCGACCGAGAGGAAGACGAAGTTCTTGTAGTGACCGGGGAAGAGCCGCTGGATGGTGAGGAGCTGGTGGATACCGAGGCCGGAGTAGGCGCCCACGAGGAGCACCGCGGTGGGCAGCTTCGGATCGAGCTTGCCGTGCTCGCCCACCGGGTGGGCTGGCAGCGCGTTCATGATCTCGTCGAGGCGCTTCAGATTGGACTGCACCCTGTGATAGTGGCGACGGATGACGAAGCAGAGCGCCACCACCACGCCCGTGACGGCGATGGTGACCCAGGCGCCCTCCCTGAACTTCTCGTAGACGTTGCCGGCGAGGATGCCGAGGCAGAGCGCGAAGGCGGCGCCGTGGATGGCGAAGCCGCGCTTGAAGCCGGTCTCGCGCCTGCGGTCGAACCAGTAACGCAGCATCGAGGCCTGCGAGAGCGAAAACGTGAGGAACACGTTGATGGCGTACATCGTGACGAGGGCGGTGATGTTGCCGTGCGTGTAGAAGAGCGTCGCGATGGCGGCGCCGCCCATGAGCAGCACACCGTCCTGCATGCTGAGCCTGTCGGAGAGCTGGGCGAGTCGGTGAGGCAGCCAGGAGTCGGTCGCCATGTTGGCCATCACGCGCGGCCCGTCGATGAAGCCCGCCTGCGCGGCCACGAACAGGAGCGCGGACTCGGCCGCCAGCGTCACCCAGATGTAGCCGTGGCGCAGCGGCCCGGGAAAGTCCTGCGCGAAGCGCTCGAGGAGGGAGGCGTTCATGGTCTTCCCTTCCTCGGGCACGATATGGAAAAGCATGTACAGGAGCACGATGCCGCCAGCGGTCAGCGCCAGCGAGACGGACATGTAGATCATCGTCTTGCGCGCGGTCTGGACCTTCGGCTCGCGCATGATCTGGAGGCCGTTCGAGACCGCCTCGATGCCGGTGTACGTACCGGCGCCCATGGAGTAGGCGCGCAGGAAGATGGCGAACATGCCCATCAGCCCGATCGTGCTCATCCCGTTCGAGAAGCCGGTCTTCACCTCGCCCACGACGCGCGGGATCTCGAAGGCGTGCGTGGCGACTCCACCCACGATGAGGAAGACATGGGTAAGAATGAAGACGAGGAAGATCGGGGTGAGGATCGTCACCGACTCCTTCACTCCGCGCAGGTTCATGATGACGAGCACGCCGATGACGACGGTCTCGAGGGCGACCTTGTGCTGCGCCCAGTGCGGTGGCATCAGGCTGAAGACCTGGTCCGCGGCGCTCGCGATCGAGACCGAGATGGTGAGGATGTAGTCGATGAGGAGGGCCGAGCCGGAGATGACGCCGAAGCGCGACCCGAGCAGCCTCGTCGCGACCACGTAGCCGCCGCCGCCAAAAGGGAAGCGCTTGATGATCTGCGAGTAGGCGATCGAGATGATGAGGACGGTCATCGTGACGGCGAGCGCCAGCGCGACCGCCAGGTAGTGGTGCTCGCCGATCGCCCTGAAGGTCTCCTCGGGGCCGTAGGCGGAGGAGGAGAGGCCGTCCGCACCGAGCCCGACCCAGGCCAGGAACGCGATGAGCGAGATGTGCTGGAAGACCTTCGGGTCCAGGATGTTGCGGGGCGCCCCCAGGAGCGCCCGCCGAAACCGCGCGAAACGTGTCGGTGTCGGACCGGGTGGTTCGGGGAGATCGGAGCGCTTGCCGACGGGCTTCAAGGAAGCCTCCTGTTCGAGCCGATGCGGGCCTTCGCGCGCTCGCCCTTCCTTAATCTACAATCTACCGAACGACCTCCTCGAAGGCCGCTCGCACCTCACCCGTCACCTTCGCGTAGTCCGCGGTGAGCCGCGCGCCCGGGTCCTCCCCGCAGTAGGCGAGCCGGCGCGCCAGCTGCGCGAGCGCGGCGCCCCCGTGGGGCAGGTGGTGGATCGCGTAGTCGTGCACGATGCGCAGTCTCAGATCCAGCCGGCGCAAGAAGTCGTAACCTCGGGCGAGCGCCCGGTGGCGATGCTCGGAAAGGAGCCCCGCCTCGCGCAGCCTGGCCAGGGCTATCGGCGTCGAGGTCGTGCGAACGCTGGGGTGCGCGTGGCCGTGCGCGAGCTGGAGGTATTGCGCTGCGAACTCCACGTCGACGAGCCCGCCGCGGCCCTCCTTGGGGTTCGGGCCGAGCGTTGCCTCCTTGCCCAGCTCGGTCTCGATCCGCTCGCGCATGCGGCGGATTTCGGCCGCGAGCGCGCCCGGGTCGGTGGGCCGGCTCCAGACCGCGGGGATGAGCACCTGCTGCCGGATCTCCTCGAACAGCTGCTCGTCGCCGGCGACGAAGCGCGCTCGCAGGAGCGCCTGGCGCTCCCAGATCTGGCTGCGCACCGGCGCGCCGCTGCTGTCTCCGCCGCCGTGGTAGCGGGCGAACCCGGATGCGCTGGTGACGAGAGCGCCCTGGTTGCCCGAGGGGCGCAGGCGCGTGTCGATCTTGTAGAGCAGCCCCTCACGGAGCGGCATCTGCAGGAAGGAGATCAGCCGTTGCGCGAGCCGCGCGTGATCGCCGTGGCTTTCCCCTGCCGGTGCGTCGCGATAGAGGAAGACGAGGTCGAGGTCGGAGTGGTAGCCGAGTTCGCGGCCGCCGAGCTTGCCCATGGCCACGATGCAGAGCCGCTCGCGGGGCAGCCGCCCCTTCTTGCGGGCCTCTGCCTCGGCGAGGTCGAGACCGCGCTCGATGCACGCCTCGGCCAGGTCGGAGAGCTGCTCCGCCACGCGCGCCAGCGGCAGCGCGCCGGCGATGTCGTGGAGGGCGATGCGGAGCACCTCCTCGTCCTTGTAGCGGCGCAGCTCACCCAGCTCTGCCTCTAGGCGGTCATCCGTGAGGCCAGCCTGCCCTCTGCCCGCCGCGTCTGCCAGGCGCTCGTCCAGCTCTCGCCGGAACGTGAGCTTCCCTTTCGCCAGCACCACCGAGTCCTGGCGCAGGAGCGTGTCGAGCAGCTCGGGGTGGCGCAGGAAGCGCTTGGAGAGGAAGTCGGAGGTGCCGAAGAGCGAGAGGAGGAGGCGCGCCACCCGGTGCCGTTCGAAGAGCAGCCGGAAGTATGGCTCGGGCGTTTGCAGCGCCGCAGCGAAGTCGGCCAGGAACCCGAGCGCCTGGTCGGGATCCGGCGCGGCGAGGGCCTCTTGCAGGAGCGCCACCGCTGCGACGGGGTCGCCGTTTCGCGAGAACGGGGTGCGACGGCGGCCGAGCGCCTCGAGGGCGGCGATGGCGCGTTCCGGATCGGCGAGTCCGCGTTTCAGCGCGAGCTCGGCGCGGCGGGCCACGTGAACCTGGGAGTCGGCGAGCAAGGACAGCTCGGGGTCGAGCTTCACCTCGCCGCTGCCCGTCCCGAGCAGGTCGCGGAAGAGGGCCGCCACCCGCTCCCTGTGGGCCCCGAGCACCTCGTCGAAGCGCTCCGCGCTGGGGAGGCCCATGGCGCGCGCCAGCGAGAGGCGCTCCTCGGGCGGAGGTAGCGTGTGCGTCTGTCGCCCGTCTACCATCTGCACCCGGTGCTCGGCGCGGCGCAGGAAGAGGTAGGCGTCGGCGAGCGCGTCGCGATCCCGCGCCTGGACCACTCCCGCGAAGAGGAGGCGATCGAGCGAGGGGAGCACGGCGCGCTCGCGCAGCTCGCGCTGCTTGCCGCCGTGGAGGAGCTGCAGGGCCGAGACGAAGAACTCGATCTCCCGGATTCCGCCCTTGCCGAGCTTGAGGTCGGCCTCTCCCTCGGCTCCGGCGCGCGCGTCGATGCGCGCCTTCATGGCCTGGATCTCGGTGAGGACCTCGAGGTCCAGCGAGCCGCGCCAGACGAACGGCTCGAGCAGCTTGATCAGCTCCTCCCCGATCTCGAGATCGGGGACCGCTGGCCGCGCCTTGAGGAGCGCGTTGCGCTCCCAGGAGCGGCCAAACGACTGATAGTACAGTTCCGCGGCGCGGATGCTGTTCACGATGGGGCCGTTGCGGCCGTCCGGCCGGAGGTTCAGATCGACGCGGAACACGAACCCGTCGTCGGTCGGCTTGGCGATGGCCTCGGTGACGAGCTCGGCGAGCTTGGCGTAGTGCGCGAAGTGCGTCACGCCATTGGCGGCGCCGGTCGTGCCGCCGGTTCCGTAGACGTACATGAGGTCGATGTCGGACGAGAAGTTGAGCTCGCGCGCGCCGAGCTTGCCCATGGCGAGCACGCAGAAACCGGCGCCGGGCTCACGCCCCTCCAGGCCGGCAGGAGCGCCGTGCCGGGCGCGCAGGCGGCGGCCGTGGAAGCGGATGGCGGCGTCGAGGCACGCGGTGGCCAGCCCCGACAGCTCGGCGGTCACCTCGTTCATGCGCGCCCGCCGCAAGTCGCGCAGCGCTATGCGCACGACCTCGCGGGCGCGGAGCCGGCGCAGCAGGCGATGGAAGCCGGCTGCGTCGTCGGGGTCGAGGCGAGCCACGGCGCGGGCGACGAGCCGTCGCAGCCCCATCTCGGCGCGCGGGTGAAACAGGTAGGGTGAGCGGGCCGCGCGGCGAAGCAGATGTGGGTCGCGGAAGAGAAGAGCTGCGATCATGCGCGACGCGCCACAGAGCAGTGCCAGGGCCTGGAGCAGGTCGGCCTCTCTCGGCAGCACGCCGGCGGCGTCGGCGTAGCGCTCGGCGCCGGCGAGCGCGAGGTCGGGATCGGGCGCCAGCTGGCAGGCCGCCTGGAGCTCGGCGATCCGGTCGGGAAAGCGCTGCGCCAGCCTGGCCAGGCGCTCGGGAGCATCGCGAGCGCGGAACGGGGTAGGGGCGAGACCGGGGATGAGGTGCGTGGATTCCTCCGCGTGCGAGCGACGGGAAGCTATACCGGGTGGGACTCTTGCGGCAACCTTGCGGAGCGCCTCACTGCTCCCCCTGATCGCCAGACCCCCGCCCGGCCCGCGACAGCCCGTGCTGCTTGATCTTCTTGTGGAGGTTGGTGCGCTCGACCCCGAGCGCCTGCGCGGCCTGGGTGATGTTCCAGTCGTGCTCCTCGAGCTTCTTCAGGATGTAGTCGCGCTCGACCAGCTCGCGGAGTTCCTTGAGCGGCACCTCGCCGTAGCGCGACAGGTTGGCGCTGCCGGCCGCGGCCGGCGCGGGGGCAACGCGCGGGCCGACCTGATCCGGCACGTCCTCGGCCGTGATGCGCTCCCCGCTCATGATCGCCATCCGCTCGCAGACGTTGCGGAGCTCGCGCACGTTGCCTGGCCACCGATACTGCTCGAGGCGCTGGTAGACCTCGGGCTCGACTGGTTTCGGGCGCATGCCGTTCTCGCGGACCGCGAGTTGCAAGAAGCGCTCGGCCAGGATCGGCACGTCCTCGAGCCGCTCGCGCAGGGGCGGGGCGCGCAGCGGCACCACGTTGAGACGGAAGAAGAGATCCTCGCGGAAGGCGGCCTCGCGAACCTCGGCTTCGAGGTCCTTGTTGGTGGCGGCGATGACCCTCACGTCGACCGTGAAGGAGCGCTCCGAGCCGACGCGAGTCACGTCGCCTGTCTGCAGGGCCCGCAGCACCTTCGCCTGCGCGGAGAGGCTCATGTCGCCGATCTCGTCCAGAAAGAGCGTGCCGCCGTGCGCCACCTCGAACTGACCGCGCCGGCGCGCGGCCGCGCCCGAGAAGCTCCCCTTCTCGTGGCCGAAGAGCTCGCTCTCGATGAGCTCGGAGGGGATGGCGGCGCAGTTCACCTTCACGAAGGGACCCGCCGATCGCTTGGATTGACGGTGGATCTCGTGCGCGATGAGCTCCTTGCCGGTGCCCGATTCGCCGAGCACGAGCACGCGCCCGTTGGTGGGCGCCACCTTGGCGATCTCCTCCCGCAGCCGCTGCAGCGCCGGGCTCTCACCGAGCATCTCGTCCCCGAAGCGCCGCTCGCGGGCGGACAGGTCCTTGACCTTCTCCTCCAGCGAGCGTCGGGCGAGCGCGTTCCGGACGCTCACCACCACCCGCTCCCGGTCGACCGGCTTCGAGAAGAAGTCCAGGGCGCCGCGCTTCATCGCCTCGACCACGTCGGTTGTCTCGGCGTGGCCGGAGATCACGATGACCGGCAGGTCGCGCCACAGCTCGCGCGCCCGGGAGAGCAGGGTCAGGCCGTCCATCCCGGGCAGGCGCACGTCGAAGAGGCCCAGGTCGACCGGCTCTACCTCGAGGAGCTTCAGCGCCTCCTCGGCGTTCTCCGCTTCGGTGACGGTGTAACCCTCGGGCTCGAGGACCATCCGCAGCGCGCGCCGGATGTTCTTCTCGTCGTCGACGACGAGGACGGTCTGCCTGGCCGGGTCCATACCCGGACTATACTGCGCCGGGCGCCGCGGGAGTCGCAGGGCGTGGTGTGCTGGTGAGCACTAGTCCTTGCGGTGGACCGGGAACGGTCCGAACGCCTGCTGGGTCGGCATCAGCTCGATCACGTTCACGTTGACGTGCCGTGGACGAGTCACGCACCAGGCGACCGTGTCCGCGATGTCCTCGGCCGTGAGCGGTTGCATCCCCCTGTAGACGGCCTGCGCCTTGCCAGTGTCCTTGAGGCGCACCAGCGAGAACTCGGTGTCGGCCATGCCGGGCTCGATCACGGTGACCCGCACGGGCGTCCCGAGCAGGTCCGCCTTGAGGTTCTGGGAGAACTGATGCACGAAGGCCTTGGTCGCGCCGTACACGTTGCCGCCGGGGTAGGGGTAGCTCGCCGCCACCGAGCCGATATTCACCACATGTCCGCGCCCGCGCGTGACCATGCCGGGCAGGATGGTCCGCGTACACGTCACCAGCCCTCGGCAGTTCGTGTCGATCATCGTCTCCCATTCGTCGAGCGACGCCCGGTGCGCGGGCTCGAGGCCGAGCGCGAGGCCGGCGTTGTTGACGAGCACGTCGACGCCGGAGAAGTCGGCCGGCAGGGCTGCGACGGCGGACTCGATCGCCTTGCGATCGCGCACGTCGAGCACCACCGGCAGCGCGCGGTCGCCGAGATCCCTCGCCAGCTCGGCGAGGCGCTCTGCGCGCCGGCCGGTCACGACCACCCGCGCGCCTTCGCGGACGAAGCGCTCCGCGATGGCACGGCCGAAGCCCGAGGTGGCGCCGGTCACGAATGCGGTGGTGTTCTCGAGAAGGTTGGGCATGGCTCCTCCAAGACCTCGGCTGTTAGAAGACCAACCAGAAACCGTTTGCCATGTACGCGAGCCCGAGCGCACCGAAGGCGAGGCCAACCACCCACATGATCGGTTTCTTCATGAGGGCGCCCACCGACGAGAGCATGATGGCGATCTGGAGGAGCATGACCGCCAGCCCGAAGGCACCCGCGTGGCGCTTCAGCTTGTCCTCGTCCAGCTGGATCCGCTCCGCCTCTGCCTTGATCTCGTTCTTCTCGCGGTCGTAGCGCGCCAGCTCCGCGCCGACCTTGGCGAGGCGCTCGTTGGCGAGCAGGTGCGCCTCGGGCGTGTGCGCCTCGAGCCGGAGCAGCTCCAGCTGGTCGCGGTGGAGCTCGATCACGTGTTGCTTGATGCTTTTCGCCTGGAAGTGCGACCAGTGGCTCGACTCCCGGGTCGTCGAGAGCTGTACCCTGGTCGAATAGACGCTGCCCCTGAGCGCGCTGATGGCGGCGCACACCGCCAGCACCGTCGTGGTCAGCGCGACCCATTGCATCCAGCGCTCCTTCGCGGGCGCTGCCCTGGCGGGCTCGGCCCTCACCTCTTGCTGCCTGGCGGCGTCGGCCATCGGTCCCCCTCCTCGCGAGAAGACGTGCCTGTTTACCACGAGGCACGAAGGCAAGCAGGTGTGAACGCGGCCTCGCTAGCGGGGCGCACTTGCGGCAGGGGACAAGCTCCGCCCTACTCGGCCAGTGGGGCAGCCCCCGCGAGGGGCAGGGCGATGGAGAACGAGGCGCCGCCGCCTTTTCGTTCTCCCGTTGCGATCTCACCCCCGTGCTGGAGGACGATCTTCTTCACGATGGCGAGTCCGAGCCCGGTGCCCTCGTGCCGCGTGGTGAAGTACGGATCGAAGACGCGCTCGCGCAGCTCGGCGGGGATGCCGGTGCCCTCGTCGGCGACCGTGAGCATGGCGCGGCCGTCCCCGGGTGCGATGGCGAGGTGGACGCGGGCGCGGGCGGGTCGCGACGCGTCGATGGCGTTGCGCACGAGGTTCGCGAGCACGCGGCGCATGAGCGCGCGATCGAGCGCCACCGGGCAGTTGCCCTCCCGGCGCACCTCCACGTCCGCCTCCTCGCCGAGCTGCGGGCTCGTGCGCACGAACTCCTCGACGAAGTCGCCCAGCTCGGCGGGCTCCGCCTTCACCTCGGGCAGCTTGGCGAAGCTGGAGAAGTCCTCGACCAGCCGTTGCAACGTCCCGATCTCCTCGCGGACGATCTCTCCCGCGTCGGCGAGGAGCCTCGCGAAGGCGGTGTCCTTCTCGGGCGCCGCAGCGTAGCGCGCCTCGAGCTGCTGGAAGGCGAGCTGGATGGGAGTGAGCGGGTTCTTGATCTCGTGGGCGAGCCGGCGGGCCACCTCCTGCCACCCGGAGATCTTCTCCAGATACACGATCCGGTCGCGGCTCTCCTTCACCTCCCGCACCATGCTGTTGAACGCGCGCGCCAGCGCCGCGACCTCGTCCCGGGCGCTCCCTGCCTCCACCTGCACCGAGAGGTTGCCCTTGGCAAGCTGGCGCACCGCGGCCACCAGCTCGGAGAGGCGCCGCGTGGTGCGCCGGGCGAGGAGCCCGCCGACGAGACCGGCGGCGAGCGCCCAGCCACCGAGGAGGGCAGCGAAGGCCCGCACGTAGCTGCGCTGGATGTCGGCCCGGAGCGCCTCGGCGCTGTGGTAGACCTCGGCCAGCTCGCGCGCCTCGGAGAGGTCCGCGAAGAAGCGGGCCTCGACCGCGAAGGTGCACTCGAGCGTGGCGCCCTCCGGCAGGCCGCGCCGGGCCGCGTTCGTGATGGGAACCGGGCCGGCCGTTGCCGGGCGCCACTCGCCGTCAGGGTTCGGCTCCGAGGCCTCCGCCTCGGCCAGCTCCGCGCCGTTCGCGTCCAGCACCGCCACCCGCCGCAGCCGCGGCGTTCGCTCCACCGCTCTCGTCAGGAAAGCCTCGAGCCGCGCCGGGTCGGATGGGAGCCGGCGCAGAATCGTGAGCGCCTGCTCGGCGTAGAGCTGCTTGCGCGCCTGGAAGAGGTCGCGGTAGAGCGCGGGCGTGGCCTCGAGTCGCGCCACCACGCGCGGGTTGAGCGCCATGGCGAGGTTCTCTGCGGTCAGCGTGCGCGCGAGCCAGAGCGCTGCCCCGAGCGGTACCACCGCCGCCAGCACCAGTGCGCCGGCGATCTTGAGCTCGAAGAGCGATGGCTTGAGCCGTGTCGGCCAGCGCCGCGGCGCCGGCCTGCCGCCCTTCGCGGGCGCCCAGGGGGCCGGATCGCGGCGCTGCGCCGCCCTCATCGCGCCGCGACCTCCTGCGCCGTGAAGGGGCGCGAGCGGAAGAGGTGCACGTCGGCGCCCGGGTCCGCGCTCTTGAGCAGGTAGCTCGCCATGGCGCCGAGGACGCTGCGCGACGGGGCTCCGCCGCGCCCGGCCATGGCCGGGTTGGCGATGAACTCCCGCGTGCGCTCGAGCAGTTCCTTGGAGACCGGGTTCAGCTCGACGCGCGTCTGGACGACCCACCTGCCGCCGCCCAGCGCCGTGAGCGGCCCCAGGTCGAGGTCGCGAGCGTCCGTCAGGAAGGCCCGCAGCTCGTCGAAGCGGCGGAAGGCGCGCATTCGCCCGCGCGGGCTCGCCGGGTCCTTCACCGTGACGCCGTAGCTCTCCTCCCAGACGTCGTACAGGACGTCCACCTCCCGGACGTAGAGGGCCACCGCGCCCTGACCGTGCTCGGGGAGGAGCGCGACGTGGAGGTCGATGACGTTGGTCAGGCCGTTCGAGAGGCGCTTCTGGAGATCCTGCGGGAATGCCGGGGCGAGGTCCAGGGTCGCAACGAGCCTCCCGCTCCGCCCCTCCAGCGAGCTCAGGACCGTGCCCTGCGCGTCGTGGGCGAGGGAGCCGAGCGAGAACGCGAGGACGAGGAGCAGGGCGGGGGCTCTTCTCTCGCGGTGAGAGAGACGAGCCGGTGGGTTCTGTAGGGTGGGGGCTCGTCCCCCGCCGCCTGTAGGGCCCGATTTCACAAAAAGTTGTCGAGCGCGTAGCCCATCGAGAGGTTGAAGCTGCCGATCGGTGTGTCGAGTCGAAGGGCCACCTCACCGGAGAACGGGACGCTCGAGGCGCGCGTCCGACCCGCCCTGGCCCGGGCGGCGCTGTAGAGCCAGCGCGCACCCAGCGCGAGGTAGCCGCGGTGGAAGAAGCGGCCCTGGGACCAGAGGGGGATGCCGTACTCGGCGCCCAGCATCGCCAGGTAGGCGTCGTAGCGCGAGTCGGTGGAGAAGTTGAGCTCGAGGGCTCGGCCCAGGGCGGGGCCCACCGAGAAGTAGGCGAAGTCGGCCGGGTAGAAGCGCTCGAAGAAGGGCGCCTCGCCCTGCACGGCACCGGCGGCCCCGAGCAGCTTCAGGCTGTGGCCGCCAAAGAGACCGTGATCGCTCTCCACCTGCAGGAGGTAACGGCTATACTCGTAGTCGCCGCCGAGCGCCTGCGAGCCGAGCACGATGTTCAGCGCCAGGCGGGTGCCATCGGTGGGGAAGAAGAGGTCGTTGCGCGTGTCCCGGTCGTAGGTGCCGGTGAGCGCCGCCAGCGTGGAGTGGCCGAGCCGGATCGAGGGCAAGGGGCCGCTCGCGATCGAGCCCGCGCTCTCGCTCGCGTTGAGGCGCTCCAGCCGGTAACCGGCGAGGAGCCGCTCGAAGGGGCCGGGGCGGATTCCCGCCGTCAGCTCTCCCCCGAGGCGCTCGTAGCGCAGCCGCGGTGCGCTGCCGTAGTGGCCTCCGAGGAGGCTGCACTCCGGATCGGGGCAGGTGAGCTCCTCGCCGCGCAGGGCGAAGGCCGAGGCGCCGAACACGAGGGGGAGTCCTGAGAAGGCGACGTCGGGCGCGTAGAAGGAGCCCCGCAACGCGAAGCGCGATGGGTCGAGCGGGCGCTCGGCCGGCGCGCCGCCGTAGACGAAGGCGCCCGAGAGGCCGAGCCCGAGGCCGAGGAAGTTGCCCTCCGATAGCCCGAGGCCGCCGTAGATGGGCTGCGGCCCCGTGGAGCCGATGACGAGATCGGACACGATCAGGGTGTTGCGCTCGGTGAACTCGAAGACGAGCACGACCAGGCCGCGCTCCTTGCCCCTCTCGACGCGCGTCTCGACGCGCGAGAACCAGCCCAGCTGCAACAGGCGCAGCCGCGAGAGGAGGACCGCCTTGTCGTCGAGCACCTCGCCCTCGGCGATGGACAGGTGCCTGCGCACCTCGGATGGGCGCGTCCGCTCGAGACCGTCAAACTGGATGCGCTCGACGACGTAACGACGGGTCACGCCCGCGGTGGGCTCCTCCGGCGGCGGGGGAAGCTCCGCCGCGGCTTTGCCTTGCGCGGACGCGAGGAGAGCAAGAGCCACGGCGGCGAGGGCTGGCGCGGGCATGCGCGGTGGATTCTAGCCTGCGCGAGACGAGCGATGTTCAGCCAGGTGTCCCCCGCGCCCGCTTCAGCTCCCAGTAGGCTCGGTGGATTTCGAGATCCAGCGGGTCGGCCGACAGCGCCGCTTCGTACTCGAGCATGGCCGCGGCGGGGTTACCGAGCTTCCTCGCCACCTGCGCCCGCGCCAGGTGCCGCTGCGCCCTCTCGGCCTGCCCGGGGCGCTCGGCCAGGAAGGAACGGCGGCGCGCCTCGACCACCGCGGCAGTGGTGCCGGCCGTCATGCAGTGCGCCACGCCGCGGAAGTTGCCGTGGCGCGCGTCGAACATCAGGCGCTCGGCGGGTGAGCCCAGCAGCGCGGCGGCCGCGTCGAGCCGCGCGAGCACCTCCGGAATGCGCGACGCCTGGTGCTCGGGGCGGAGCCGCAAACGGAGCGATTCGACCTCGCCGCGGAGGGCGCGCGCCCGTTCGCGGATCTCGGGGAAGCCCGCGTCGGCGTTCGCCCCGAGCAGTTCGTAGGGACCCGCCGCGGCGCGTCGCTCCAGGGCTTCGAGCGCGAGCGGCGCAGGAATGGGAGCCCGCTGGGGGGGCGACAGGGGTTGGATGCCCGGCGCGGCGAGGCGTACCGCGAAGGCGTCCACGGCCGCGCGCCTGGCTGGGTCGAGCCCTCGCAGCTGGACGGCGAAGCCGCGCGCCATCTTCCAGCGCTCCGCGTCGCCCGCGGTGACGTGTCGCACGACCTCGCCCGCCACCTCGAGCGGCGGGCTTCCCTGCACGGGCACCATGACCTGCATGGCGGAGAAGAGCGGGGGGAGCGTGCCCTCATCGCACAGGAAGATGCCGCCATGGGCGACCTCGCTGGCGCGGATCCGGCGCAGCTTGCCATCCGGGTAGCGCACCTCCAGCTCGCCCGACACGGGGCCCCCAGCAGGGAAGGTGGCTTCGCCTGGTCGCTCGGTCCCTTCACTGGAGGGACCCCGGGCAGGGGAGGTGGGTTCGCCGTGTCGATCGACGCTGGCATCGCGGGCTTCCACGGGCACGGCCGCGCTAGCGATCTCTCGCCGGGCCAGCTCCAGGTCGGCGGCGAAGGCAGCCATGTCCTGGTAGCGATCCTCCGGCTTCTTGGCCAGCGCCGTCAGGATGACGCGCTCCAGGGCCGGCGGGATGGACCGTTCCACCTGTCGCGGTGGGACGGGTGCATCACGCAGCTGCGCGAGCAGGATCTGCGTGATGGCCGCGCCGGTGAAGGGCAGTCGCCCGGTCGCGACCTCGTACGCCATGACCCCGAGCGCGTAGACATCGGTTCGGCGGTCCACGGGTCCGTTTTCACATTGCTCGGGGGCCATGTACTCGGGCGTGCCGACGATCATGCCCGCGACGGTGCGGGCGGCGGACTGGCGGTCAACGAGCTTGGCGATCCCGAAGTCCACCAGCTTCACGAAGCGGTCGCGGCCGTGTCGGTGCAGCAGGAAGACGTTCTCGGGCTTGAGGTCGCGATGGACCACTCCTCGGTCGTGCGCTGCGCGCAGGGCGTCGGCGAGCTGGAGGAGGATCTCGATCGCGGTTCGCGGCGCGACCAGGCCCTCCCGGAGGAGCGCCGAGAGCGGCGTGCCGTCCAGGTACTCCATGACGATGTAGTAGCGGCTTGGCGGGAGCAGGGCGAGATCGTAGACGCCGACGATGTTCTCGTGGCCGATCAGGTTCACCGCTCGCGCCTCGTCGTAGAACCGCCCGACGAGCTCCGGGCTCGCGCACATCGACTCGTGCAGGAACTTGATCGCGACCTTGCTGCCGATGATGGGATGCTCGGCCAGGTACACCGTGCCCATGCCGCCGCGGCCGAGCAGCTTCTGCACTCGGAAGCTGCCGACCATGGACCCGACCAGCGGATCGGTGGGCGCCTGAGGGCAAGGACCGACGGGGGCCTCCGGGCCCACGAGAACGCCGAGCCGGCTCGCCGGATCGCGCGCACCGGGACACTCGCCCCGCGCATGCTCACCGCGGCAGACAGGGCACGGCGGCCCCTCGTCGGACTGGATCGCGACCACCAGATCTCATCCCCGAATTCCAGGAGTTTGGAGCTTAACAGAAACCAGGCGGGAGCTCGCCGGCGATGACCCCGATCGGGTGAGGCTCTTCGCGCACTGAACGCGCAAAAACCTGTTATTGCCGCTTGGGTGAACTGGGCTACATAGCGCCTCCTCTTCCCATAACCCTTGACGCTCCGCGGTGCGGCTGCTTCATGAGGGAGCCATGGCCGAACTCAAGAACATGACGGTCCAGGCTCTGCGCGATCTCGCGCGCAAGGCGATCGGCCGCGGGCATTCGAAGCTCAAGACGAAGAAGGAGCTCATCGAAGCGTTGCAGGCGGCGGAGCGCAAGGTCTCCGACGCCGCCGAGAAGGCCGCCAGCAAGATGAAGTCCACCGGTCGCGCGGCGCGGGCGACCGGAAGAGCGGTCGGCGCCGAGAGTGGAAAGGGCAAGGAAGTCCCTGCGGCCGTGAAGCCGTCGGAGGAGCCTCGGGCGCCTGCTCGCGAGAGGGGGCCGGAGAAGCCGGAGAAGGGCAAGGAGCGCCGGGTGACCCCTGGGCGCACCCGGGCCGGGCAGGTGGCCAGCGCCGTGCCCGAGGTGGTGGACGCGGCGAAGGCGGGCGCTCGCCGGGTGCGAACGGCGGTGAGCGGTGAGCCCGAGCCAGATCCCGAAGGCCATATGGTGGCGCGGGTGGCCGGCGAGGACGCCGTCCGCGGCGCGCCTTATCCCATGACCGAGAGCGCGATGGAGACGGGGCACGGCGCGCGCGCCCCCTCGCGCCAGTTCGGTGTGGAAGCTTGGCCGGAGCCGAATGCCTACGACGAGCAGCTGGGTGAGCTGCCGTATAGCTACGGCGATGACATGCTGATGGCCCTGCCGCGCGATCCGAAGACGCTCTTCCTCTACTGGGACCACGCGCAGGACACGCTGCAGCATGCCTGGCGGGACGTCGAAGGTGGCCGCGCGCAGCTGTGGGTGTTCGCCCGCGAGCGCGACGGCCGCTGGACGCACGTGCGCTCCGTCGACTTCGCGCTCGAGTCGCGCAGCTACTACGTCCACGACCTCGAGCCTGGACGCGTTTACCGCGCCGAGATCCATATCGTGGATCTCCACGGACAGCACAGGCTCCTCCCTCGGCCGTCCAACGAGATGACGCTGCCTCCGGTGGGTCCATCGCCGATTATCGACGATCGCTTCATGCGCATCCTGTGGAACGAGCCGTTGCGGCGCCTGCTGCGCGAGGCGTACCCGGGCGGCCCCTTTCCGGAGGACGTGCGGTCGCAGCTGGCGCGCCTCTCCGAGTGGTCAGGCTTCGCCGGGCGCCCGGGGGGCGGCAGCGCCGGGGGCATGGGCGGGCGGTCTCCCTCCCCGACGTCTTCGTCCGCACCCTGGTCTGCGTCCTCACCCGGCCGCCGGTCCGACGGGGAGGACCGCTAGATGGCCCAGGACGTCCTCGGATACCTGTCGCTCCATTTGCACGCACATCTCCCCTTCGTCCGCCACCCGGAGTTCGAGGACTTCCTGGAGGAGGACTGGCTCTACGAGGCGATCAGCGAGACCTACCTGCCGCTCTTGCGCGTCTTCGACCGCGCCACGGACGAGGGGATCCCGTTCCGCGTCTCGCTCACCATGTCGCCGCCGCTGGTCGCGATGCTGCGCGACGACCTGCTCATGAGCAGGTACGCGGGGCGGCTGGACAAGCTCTGCGAACTCGCCGACAAGGAGGTGCACCGCACCCGCGGTGACCCGACGTTTCACCCGCTCGCGCTCCACTACCAGCGCGAGTTCCGGGAGCTGGCGTCGCTCTTCAAGGACCGTTATCGGCGCGACCTGGTGGCCGCCTTCAAGCGGCTCGAGGACGCCGGCCGGCTGGAGCTCCTGACCTGCGGCGCGACGCACGGGTTCCTGCCGCTCATCCAGATGTACCCCGAGGCCGTCCGAGCCCAGATCGCGGTGGCGGTGGCCCACCACCGGCGCCACTTCGGGCGCGATCCGACGGGCATCTGGCTCCCCGAGTGCGGCTACTTCCCGGGCCTGGATCGATTCCTTGCCGAGCAGAACATCCGCTTCTTCTTCGTAGACACGCACGGCATCACCGACGCGAGCCCGCGTCCGCGCTACGGCGTGTACGCGCCCGTCTACACGCCCACTGGTCCGGCGGCCTTCGGTCGCGATCCCGAGTCGTCGATGCAGGTGTGGAGCGCGGAGCACGGCTACCCGGGCGACCCGGACTACCGTGAGTTCTACCGGGACGTCGGCTGGGATCTCGACCTCGACTACGTCCGCGAGTACGTCCAGCCGACCGGGCAACGCAAGAACGTCGGCATCAAGTACTACCGGATCACCGGCAAGACGGCACACAAGCAGCCGTACGACCCCGAGCGTGCCCGGGAGCGGGCCGCCGCGCACGCCGGCAATTTCATGTTCAACCGCGAGCGGCAGATCGAGCACCTGTCCGCGCGCATGGGGGGCACGCGGCCCATCGTCGCGTCACCCTACGACGCCGAGCTCTACGGGCACTGGTGGCACGAGGGGCCGATGTTCATCGACTTCCTCATCCGAAAGGTCGCCTTCGACCAGAGCGTCTTCCGGCTGGCGACGCCCGGCGAGTACCTGCGCGACAACCCCGAACAGCAAGTCTCGACACCGCCGCTCTGCTCCTGGGGCTCGGGCGGCTACGCCGGCGTCTGGCTCGACGGCTCCAACGACTGGATCTACCGCCACCTGCACAAGGCGGCGGAGCGGATGATCGCCCTCGCGCGCGAGTTCCCCGAGTCGGACGGCCTGGAGCGCCGCGCGCTCAACCAGGCAGCCCGCGAGCTGCTCCTGGCGCAGTCGAGCGACTGGGCGTTCATCATGAAGACCGGCACGATGGTCGAGTACGCCATCCGCCGTACCAGGGAGCACCTGTTGCGCTTCACCCGGTTGCACGACCAGGTCCGCTCCCGCCAGATCGACGAGAGCTGGCTCTCGTACGTGGAAGGGAAGGACAACCTCTTCCCCGAGATCGACTGGCGAGTGTACCGGCCCGCCTAGCTCTCGGGGGGGCTCGGGGGCTACAGGAAACGAACCCGCTCCCGGTCCGGCTCCTGGCTGTGTGGTCTTGGAGCTCGCTCACGAATCACGTCGCCGACGACGTCGTTGACCCCCTCCCTCGGGCCGATTACCCTCCCGCTTCCGTTTTCCCTTCACGGATCACCGGAGTACGAGGCCGGCACATGCCCGAGGAGCTGGGTTCCACCGAGCGCGAGATCATCGCGCAGCGCACCCGCAAGGCCGAGGAACTCAGGAAACTTGGGGTGAACCCGTTCGGGAACGGTCACGCGCCCAAGCACCTCGCGAAGGATCTCTCGGATCGCTACGGCGACCAGCCCACCGACGAGATCGCCAAGGACCCCGGCCGCTGGTCCATCGCGGGCCGCGTGCTCGCGGTGCGCAGCTTCGGCAAGGCTGCCTTCCTGCGCGTGCGCGACAGGTCCGCCGAGATCCAGGTCTGGGTGAAGAAGGAC
>Ga0154716_1087_pt20 | contig 18205 bp, 19 predicted proteins | sample Rifle2008BG16ft_FD_105724 | JGI IMG/M metagenome (GOLD analysis project Ga0154716, IMG submission 105724) | Anaeromyxobacter sp. RBG_16_69_14
CTGGCACATCGACGCCTTCGGTGACTACCTCGACGACATGGACGCGTTCATGGCGCACGTGCGCGCTGGCGCGGGCGACAAGAAGGTGCTGGTGGTGGCGCATAGCCAGGGCGCGCTCATCGCCGCAACCTGGGCGCTCGCCCCGGGGCGCGGCGTCGCCGGGTTCGTCCTCTCCTCCCCCTGGCTCCGCCTGAAGCTCGAGCCGCCACGCCTCAAGGTGCTGGGCGCGCGGCTCGTCGGAACCGTGATCCCGTGGCTGCCGATCTCGACTGGGCTCCGGTACCAGGACCTCACGAGCGACGAGGAGATGCAGCGCTGGACGGAGGCGGATCCCCTCTACGGCAAGGCCACTACCCCGCGCTGGTTCGTCGAGACGCAGCGCGCCCAGCACGAGATCCTGCGCGGCGCCGGTGCGTTCGCGCACCCGCTGCTCGTCCTCGTGGGCAGCGCCGACCCCATCGCCGATCCGGACGCGGGACGCGCCTTCTTCGGAGCGGTGGGCTCGAAGGACAAGGAGCTCAAGGTGTACCAGGGCCTGCGGCACGAGATCTTCAACGAGCGCGAGCGTGAGCGTCCGATCGCCGACACGGTCGCCTGGTTGACCACCCGCACCCCGTGAGTGGTTCTGCTGGCCGTCTTGCGCCTCGGGCGGGGACCCTTCTATTCTCCTGTCCCGCAAGGCGGGGACGCTCTCGCGCTCCCCTCCGGAGGAGTTCTCCCCCATGGCTACTGGTATCGAGAAGGCGCCGGCGCCCCGCTCGGGCGCTCACACGGTGATCGGCACCTCCATCGTGATCGATGGCGAGATCTCGGGCGGCGAGGATCTCGTCATCCTGGGCACGGTGAAGGGCAAGATCTCCCTCAAGGAGAGCCTCTTCGTCGAGAGCTCCGGCGTCATCGAGGCCGACATCGAGACGGCCAACGTCGAGGTCTCCGGCCACGTGACGGGCAACATCGCGGCGAGCGAGAAGGTGGAGCTCAAGGCGAACTGCAAGGTCGTGGGAGACATCCGCTCGCCGCGCATCCTCATCGCCGACGGTGCCGTCTTCAAGGGCAGCGTCGACATGGAAATCAAGGGGAAGTGACCCGTGGCCATCTCCGAAGGCAGCACCATCATCGGTGAGTCGATCCTCATCAACGGTAACCTCAACGGGGACGAGGACCTGACCGTTCGTGGCCGCGTCGAGGGGACCCTGACGCTCACGAAGACGTTGGTCGTCGAGCAGACGGGCGTCGTGAGGGCCGAGGTGCAGGTCAAGAACTGTGTCATCTCGGGCGCGGTGGTGGGCAACGTCACCGCCAGCGAGAGCGTGGAGATCACGAAGGCAGGGCGCATGGTGGGCGACATCTCCGCCCCGCGCGTGATCATCGTCGACGGCGCCACGTTCCGCGGCCGCATCGACATGGGCGAGGTCGACGTGGAGCAGGGCGATCGGCCAGCGCTGGCGCGTGCGGCGTCGCGGCCGGCGCTCCGCTCGCCGCCGCGCGCGATCACGCAGGATCCGGACCGCGTGGAGCACGGAGGTCACTCAGAAGCCGAGCCGGAGGAGGGCCTGGTCGAGAAGGCACCCGGCGTGAAGCCACCCGCGCCGCCCGTACCGCTGGCGATGGGGGCCGTGAAGCGCAAGGTCATCGTGCGTCGGAAGTAGCGGCAGGGTTCGCGCGTGGCGGCCGAACGCGAGCAGACGAGCTCGACGCCCGCTCACGCGACGGGTGCGGTACAGTTCGTCGCGGTGGATGACATCGCGAGCGACGAGACCTTCCGGCTCCGCGCGGATGGCGACGTCACCCGGCTCGCCGAGAGCCTCGGGTGCCTCGGCCAGCTGGCTCCGGTCGAGCTGCGCCGCTGGCCCGGCGCGGCCAGCGACGGACCTCGCTGGCAGGTCGTCGCCGGTTTCCGCCGCCTGGCCGCGGTGCGCCTCCTCGCGCTGGAGCGCGTGCTCGCGCGCGTGCACGACGAGCTGGCCGATGACGATGCCTGGAGCCTCGCCCTCAGCGAGGCTCTCTTGCACCAGCCGCTCACCGGCGACGATCTGGTGGCGCTGCGCGAGCGGTTCCGCGAGAAGGGCGTGGCCTCCTGGGCCGAGGGGCTGGTGGAAGAGGCGCTCGTGACGTCCGCGGTCGCGGCCGATCCGAGGGAGAGGTCCCACGATTCTCCGAGCGCGGGGGAGCTTCCCGTCTCCCCCGGCCCGCAGAGCGGAGAGAGCGTCGGGGAGAGGGGACTCCACCCTCTCCCGGGCCCGCTCCCTTCCGGGGAGAGGGATCCCGGCAGTGGTGCGCCGGCCCGCGCGCCCGAAGATGGTGTGGACGTCATCGAGGTCACCCCGGAGGATCTGGTCCAGGAGCTCGCTATTCGTCTCTCGGCCCTCAACCAGGATCTCGCCATGGCCGTGGAAGCCTGGAAGGATCTACCGCAGGACGGCCGGAAGCTCCTCGTCGAGCAGGCGCGCTACGTGTCGGCGCTGCTCCCGTTCATGGAGGGGGAGGAATGAGCATCTCCGCGGATCGAGCGCGGCTACTCGAGCTCCTGCGCCAGCTCTCGTTCGAGCGGCGCAAGGTGATCCTGGCCTCGGGCAAGGAGAGCGACTTCTACATAGACTGCAAGCGGACCACGCTCACCGCGGAGGGGCACGTCCTCGTGGGCCGCTGCCTGCTGGACCGCGTTCGCCGGCAGCGACCGCTCGTGCGCGCCGTGGGCGGGCTCACGCTGGGCGCCGACCCGCTCGCGTCGGCCATCGCCCTCACGAGCTTCCTCGAATACGAGCGCTGGCTGGCGCGAGATCAGGCGGAGGGGCGCGCGGGAGGTAGTATCCCGGGCATCACCCCGATCGACGCATTCATCGTCCGCAAGGAACCGAAGGGCCACGGCACGGGGCAGTGGATCGAGGGCCGCAGGACCATCCCCGACAGCAGCCGCGTGGCGGTGCTGGAGGACGTAGTCACCACTGGTGGAAGCGCGCTCAAGGCCGTCGAGCGCTGCCGCGCCGAGAGACTGGAGGTCGTCGCGTGCTTCGCGCTCGTGGATCGCATGGAGGGCGGGCGCGAGGCGCTGGAGGCGGCCGGTGTCCCCCTCGACTGTCTGTTCTCGCGCGAGGACTTCCTCCCGTGACCCGGCACGCCTTCGCGATCGCACTGGTTCTCGCCGGCTGCGCGCAGATCCCATTCACCCAGCCGCAGCCCACGCCGCCCGCGGACGAAGGAACCTGGGCGGTCGTGCGCGATCGCGCCACGCGCGGTGGCAAGCTCTACGATGGGCTGGGGGCCAACGCCTTCGTCCGCGCGGTGTACCTGGCCTCCGATGTCCGCGAAGCACGCGTCACTCGCCTCGGCCTCTGGACGGCCATGACGGCCGAGGAGCGCGCGCGCCTGCTCGGCGCAGAGGAGGAAGAGGCGGCGCAGTACGACGACTTCGTGGTCTCGCTCTTCACTCCGACCCCTGCCGACAACGACCTCGACGCGCCGAAGAGCATCTGGCGCGTGGCGCTGGTGGTGCCCGGGGAGGGTGAGGCGCTGCCGGTGCGCGTCTTCCAGATGAAGGCGGATTCCGCGCTGCGCGCGCTCTACCCGAGCATCGGCGACTTCGACGTCGTGTACCGCGTGCGCTTCGCGCGCTGGCAGCCAGCGCTGGGGGGACGTCCCTTTACCTTGCGCTTCGGGGGCGCCAGGGGGCTGCTGGATCTGAACTACTAGTTCCGGGCGGCGGAGGACGAGTCCCGGCCCTGCCGGATCCTGCTCACAGCGGCGACCAGTTGATGTGATTCTCCAGCGTCACCGTCGCCGCTGTGAGCTGATGTCCGGCGCCTTGCGGCGCCTCAAGCGGAGGGGAGAACTCTCCCCCCGCGCCCCCCATCTCGAGCGTCAGTTCATGTGGCATGCGCTATCAGGCGGGCGCCGGTGGGGGACAAGCCCCCGCTCCACATCTAGTCAACGTCACCGCGGGTGACTACCGTGTCGTGCATCTGGCGCTCGTCCGAGCTGGGGAAGTCGATGAGGTAGTGCAGGCCGCGCGACTCCTTTCGGCGGCGAGCGCACTCGACGATGAGCATCGCCACGTCGGCGAGGTTGCGCAGCTCGACCAGGTCGGGCGTGATCTTGTACTGCCAGTAGTAGTCACGGATCTCCCCACGCAGGAGCCCGAGCCGGGTCCGAGCGCGCTCCAGCCGCTTCATCGAGCGCACGATCCCGACGTAGTTCCACATCAGGCGGCGCACCTCCTCCCAGTTGTGCGTCACGACGACGCCCTCGTCAGGAGCGAGCGCGTCGCCGGGGTTCCAGTCGGGCACCTGCGGCGGTGCCCCGCGCACCGAAGCCAGGATCTCCTTCGCCTGCAGCGCCGCGCGCCGGCCGAAGACGAGGCCCTCGAGGAGCGAGTTCGAGGCGAGGCGGTTCGCGCCGTGGAGGCCGGTGCACGACACCTCGCCGATCGCCAGGAGCTGCGGTACGGAGGTGGAGCCCTCGAGGTCGGTCACGACCCCGCCGCACTGATAGTGCGCTGCAGGCACCACCGGGATCGGCTGCACCGCCATGTCGATGCCGAACTCCTTGCAGGTGGCGTAGATGTTGGGGAAGTGCTCGAGGAGGAACGCCTTCGGCAGGTGCGTCATGTCGAGGTAGGCGCTGTCGTCCCCGCGCCGCTTGATCTCGGCGTCGATGGAGCGCGCCACGATGTCGCGCGGCGCGAGCTCCTTGCGTGGGTCGTAGCGAATCATGAACGCCTCACCCGCCCGGTTGCGCAGGATGCCGCCCTCGCCGCGCAGCGCCTCCGAGATGAGGAAGCTCTTCGCGTCGGGGTGGTAGAGGCAGGTAGGGTGAAACTGCATGAACTCCATGTTCGCGACGGCCGCGCCGGCGCGCCACGCCATGGCCACGCCGTCGCCGGTCGCGACGTCGGGGTTCGAGGTGTAGAGGTAGACCTTTCCCGCACCGCCGGTGGCGAGCACCGTCACGCTCGCGGTGTGCGTGGTCATCTCACCCGTCTCGCGGTCGAGGAGGTACGCGCCGAGGACGCGGTTGCCGCCGCCTAACCCGAGGCGGCTCGAGGCGAGGAGGTCCACCGCGATCGCGTTCTCGAGCACGCGGATGCCCTGCGCGTCGCAGGCCGCGAGCAGTGCCCGCTCCACCTCGCGACCGGTCGCGTCCTTGGCGTGCGCCACGCGGCGCCGGGAGTGGCCGCCCTCGCGGGTGAGGTGGAGGCGATCGCCCTCGCGGTCGAACTCGACTCCGACCGACTGCAGCCATCGAATGCGCTCCGGTCCTTCACGTACCGTCACTTCGACGGCATCGCGGTGGCAGAGCCCAGCGCCCGCGACCAGCGTGTCGTCGATGTGCTTCTGGAAGTCGTCGTCGGCGCCGAGTACCGTCGCGATCCCCCCTTGGGCGTACTGGGTGGAGCCCTCGGCGCGCTGGCGCTTGGTCAGCACCGTGACCGACCCGTACTGGGCGGCCTCCAGGGCGAAGGAAAGACCTGCGACCCCACCACCCAGGACGAGGAAGTCGACGTGTTCGCGCGCAGAGAGTCGGTTCATATCGTACATCTATCACGCGAGTGGGGGACCGGAACAAGGGTTGTTGCGCCCTCGTCGCCATGGTTTCCGCCATGGTTGTCGGGTGGTAGGCGCGCCTGATACCGTTCCGTCCGGAATGGTGCGCCTCTTGGCCCTCGTGGCTCTCCTGGGGATGGTCGGCGCCCCGGCTCGTGGGGCGGCGCAGGATCTCTACTCGTTCGTGGACTCGGACGGGGTCATCCACGTCACCAACGTGCCGCAGGATCCGCGCTTCAGGCGCGCGGGCGGTCACCGAAAGGCGGAGAAGCAGTTCGGGCTCCACCGCATCGTGCTCAAGGGCCGCGCGCCACCCCCGCTGCTCCGCCGCGCCTCGCAGTACGATGACCACATCCGGGCGGCTGCCGAGCGGTACGGCCTCCCGGTTCCGCTCCTCAAGGCCGTGATGGCGGTCGAGTCGAACTTCGATCCTGCAGCCGTCTCCGGCAAGGGAGCGACCGGGCTCATGCAGCTCATGCCCGGCACCGCCCGCGACATGTACGTCCTCGACGTGTACGACCCGGGGCAGAACATCGAGGGAGGCGCCCGCTATCTGCGCCATCTGCACGACCAGTTCGACAACGATCTGGTAAAGGTGCTGGCAGCCTACAATGCGGGGCCGGCGGCGGTGCGCCGCTCGGGTGGCGGGGTGCCGCCCATTCGTGAGACGCAGGACTACGTTCGGAAGGTGCTCACGCTCTACGACTCCTACCTGAGAGGCCGCTAGCGTCAGTGGCGCGTGCTTTCGCGATGAGCGACGAAGACGTCGAGGGGCTCGACGAGGAGTTCCTCTACCACCTGAACCGCGGCGCCGACTTCCTCGCGAAGGGCGAGCTGGAGTCGGCCCGGTCCGCCCTGGCGCGCACGCGCGCGCTGCGCCCGAAAGACCCGAAGGCCCTCGGCCTCCTCGGCCAGTCGCTCTACAAGCTCGGCCGTCTCGACGAGGCGATCGGGGTGTACGAGCGCCTCGTCGACGAGACCCCTGTCGAGGCAGCCGCGCGGGTGAATCTCGGACTCGCCTACCTCAAGGGAAAGCGCCACGCGCAGGCGGTCCGCCAGCTGGAGATCGCGCTCGACCTCAATCCCGACCACAAGAAGGCGATGGGGTACCTGGGCGTCGCCTGGCTCGAACAGGGCAAGTTCGTGGACGCGCGCGAGTGGTTCCAGCGCGCCGGGAGCGAGCAGATGGTGGCGAAGTGCAACGATCTGCTCGCGCTCGCGGAGGCGGAGGCGGTGCCTTCAGACCCGTCGAGCACCCCGGAGCCAGGGCCGGTGGCGAGCCCAGCGGCACCACAGGCCTCGGAAGGGCCAGGCGTCCCTGCTCGGGTTGTCGCCGAGAGTGGTGGGCATGGGCTGGTCGCGTTCACCGCATCGCGGCTCGTTCCCCCGGTGGGCGACGGCACCTTCGCGCTCGTTCGCGGGCTCCTCACGGTCGCCATCCGGCGAGACGTGCTCGTGCGCGAGGGTGGGCTCCTCGCCGTGCGCGGCGCCGTGCGGCTCGTTCCCGAGATGAAGCGTTTCCGTGGTCACGCCATCGACAAGCCCTTCGGCGAGGGAAGCTGTCGCATGCTCCGAGCCTCGGGCGAGGGCGCGCTGCTCTACCGGGTGCCGGGCGTGTGCCTCGCGCCGGTCGACCTCGCGGGCGAGTCGGGCTATTTCCGCGAAGACGTGGTGTTCGCCTTCGAGGACGCGGTCGTCTTCGAGAACGGCCGCGTCGCCTCGCAGCCTGGCCGCGACCTCAACCTCGTCCACCTGCGCGGTCCCGGACGAGTCCTGCTCGCCACTCGGGGCGAGATCGCCGCGCTCGAGGTGACGCGTGAGGCTCCGCTTCGCGTCCCGGTGGCGGGGCTGGTAGGCTGGACGGGCACGGTCACCCCCAAGATCGGCCCGATGGTCGTCGAAGGGGTCGGTGAGGCCGCCGACGGCGCGCCGGGTGAGCAGGCCGTCGTGGAGCTCGGCGGTGACGGCCGTGTGCTCCTCGACGAGGGGGCGGCGGCCTAGCGCCGCTCACGCGGACATGGCGCGGTCGCTCAAAAAGGAGCTCTGGAGCTCCCCTAACATCATCACCTTCGTCCGGATCGCGGCGATCCCGGTGTATCTCGTCTTCACGTACTACGAGTCGCGGATGCACTCGTTCCTCGCCGCGCTCGTCTACACGGCGGCGGCGGCGACCGACTTCCTCGACGGTTGGCTCGCCCGCCGCAAGAACCTCGTCACCGTCATCGGCAAGTTCCTCGATCCGCTCGCCGACAAGCTCATCGCCGTGTCGGCGCTCATCATGCTCGTGCACCTCGGGCGCGTGACGGCCTGGGTGGTCATCGTCGTCATGTCGCGCGAGCTCGCCGTGACCGGCCTCCGCACGATCGCCATGAGCGAAGGGATTGTCATCGCGGCGGGGCAGGAGGGGAAGTACAAGACGGCGCTGCAACTGGTCGCGATCGTCTTCCTGCTCCTCCACTATCCGTACCCGATCGACTTCGTCCTCGGCACGGCGATGGTGGACTCGAACCGCGTCGGTACGGTGCTGCTCTACATCAGCGTCTTCTTCTCGGTCTGGTCGGCCTGGAAGTACTTTGGCGGCTTCATCGACGCTGTCTATCGCAAGGACGCCCAGGCGGCGAGGGACGAGGACGAGGAGCGACGTCAGGGGGCGCGGTAGGCCGCGGCGGAGGCTGTCAACCCGTTCACGCCGGCTCCGCGGCCTCACCCGAAGAACGATCTTGAGTCGCCTCGGCGGCATGGGTGGTGGCCCCCGCCGTGGCTATTGACTGACCAGGTCGGCCGGTTATATTGGAAAAGTGGCCAGGACGATTCCACCGGACCGGTTTGCACAGCTCATCGACGTTGCGACGAGGACTTTCGTCGCGCGTGGGTACCGGTCGACGCAGATGGCCGACATCGCTGACGCCCTCGGCGTCGCAAAAGGAACCGTGTACGGATACGTCGAGTCGAAGGAGTCGCTCTTCGACGCTGCCGTGCGCTTCGCCGACGGTCAGACACCCCTCCCGGAGCCGAGCGCACTCCCGCTCCCTACACCAGCACCAGGCGGCACCGTCGGTTACATCCGTGAGCGCCTGATGGCTGAAGCGCGCGAGCTGGCCCTCGTCGCCGCTCTCGCCAGCCCGTCCGCGTCCCTCGAAGGCCCGGCCGAGCTCGAGCACGTCGTTCGCGACCTCTACCGACGCATGGCGCGAAACCGCCGCGCGCTGAAGCTCGTCGATCGCTGTGCGGTGGGCCATCCGGAGCTCGCGGCTGTCTGGTTCGACGAGGGCCGCTGGGGGCAGGTCGCGCTCATCGGCGGCTATCTCGAGCGACGCATTGCCGATGGTCACCTGCGCGCCGTGCCGAGCGTGCCCATCGCCGCGCGCATGGTGCTCGAGACCGTCGCCCTGTGGGCGGTCCACATGCCCTGGGATCCGTCACCGCGCCCTCTTGCTGAGGCCGATGTCGAGAACGCTGTCATCGACATGCTCGTCCATGCCTATGCCAAGGAGACTCCCCGATGAACAAGGTGCGTCCCTACCTTCCGCTGCTCGGATTCGTGGTGCCGACCGTCGTCATCGGCTACGGCTTCGTCATCCCGCGAAGCTGCATCGCCGGCGTGAACGAGCTGACAGTTGGCTTCGGCACGACGATCCTCGGGGCCGTGTTCACCTACGTCGCCGGCCAGCGGGCCGTGCTGCCTCGGACGGCGTGCACCAGGCCGCCACTACGGGTCCGCGTGGCGCGAGCGATCAACCGGCAGGCGGCGTCGCCAAGTGGGCTCTTCGGCCGCTTCCTCGGTGCGCTCTGGCGACGGGAGCACGCGCGAGTGAACGCGGAAGCGCTCCACCGGCTCGACGTGCTTCCGGGACACCGCGTCCTCGAGATTGGGTCCGGCCCCGGTGAGGCGCTGCGCCAAGCTGTGCGTCGCGCCCGCGGTGGGAAAGTGCTCGGGATCGACGTGTCGGAACTGATGGTCCGCCTGGCGCGTGACCGCAATCGGCGGGCCGTTGCTCGGGGCGAGGTGGAGATCCGTCTCGGAGACGGCGCCACCCTCGGCCTCGAAGCTCAGGCCTTCGACCGGATCTTCTCCGTGCATTGCATCTACTTCTGGCGCGACCTCGAAGGCATGCTGGCGCAGCTCGCGGCCGCCCTTCGGCCCGAGGGCAAGCTGGTGCTCGCATTCCGCCCGGAGGGAGACGACATCCCCGCGCGCTTCCGCGACCCGACCTACCGCTTCCCACGTCCCGAAGACGTCGAAGCGGCCCTGCAACGCGTCGGCCTCGACCTCGTGCAGCTGGAGCGCTCGAGCGCTGTGCCCAACGTCCTCTTCGTGCTGGCCGCGCGACGATGACGGCCAGCTTGGCCCGCAGATTCGGGCGGCCGCTGCAGTCCTACCGTGAAGCGCCGTGGAGCGCCGTGAGGCGTTCGGGTCGCTGGACATCCCTCGGTGACCCGAAGACAAACGTCATGCCGCTCCGCGTTCAGGGAGAGGACGACGCGAGGCAGGACGTCGACGCGAGCAGGCGATCGCACGCTGCCAGCACCGCCTCGACGTCCTCGTCTCCGCGCGGCTCCGCTGCCTGGAAGATGGGCAGCTGGTGGCTCCAGCGCCTGGCGTCGTCGGTGAGGAAGACGCCCACCGTCGGCGTGCCCACCGCGACGGCGAGGTGCATGGGACCGCTGTTGTTGGAGACGCACAGCCGCGCGCGCCGGAGGAGCGCCGCCAGTTCGGCGAGGTCGGTCGCCGGCGCGAGCCGCGCGCCGGAGCTGTCCGCCACCCCCCGCGCGACCCGCTCCTCGCCGGGGCCCCACACGACGAGCACGGTCAGTCCGCGCGCGAGGAGCCCTCGCGCCACGGCGGCGTGCGCCGCCGGCGGCCAGCGCCGGTCGGCCATGCGCGCGCCCGGGTTCAGGACGGCGAAGGGGCTCCGCACGCCCGTCAGCGCGAGCAGCGCGTCGGCGACGGCGGGATCGCTGCCCAGCTCCGTCTCGGGCGCGAGCCCGCGCGGCAGGATCCCGAACGGTCGGAGCAGCTCCAGCTTGGCCTGGGCCTCGTTCTGGTTGGCGGGATCGTGCGGCACCGGGTGCGACAGGAAGTGCGCGCTCTCGCCGCGCAGGTGACCGATCACCGCGCCGCCACCGGCTGCGATGCGGGAGAGGAGGGAGGCGGTGAGGGAGAAGCACGACCAGTGTCCCGCCTCGACGACCGCGTCGTAGCGCTCCCGCCGCAGCGCGCGCAGCAAGGCCACGAGCCGCCAGGGCCGGCGGAAGGCGAGCCGCTTCTCGAACGGGATGACGCAGTCGACGTGCCGGCTCGCCACCACCGACGACTGGCGCGCCGCCGCCAGGAGGTGGATCTCCGCCTGCGGGAGGCCGTGCTCGAGCGCCCGCAGGAGCGCGGTGGTGAGGAGCTGGTTGCCGACGCGCTCGTCGGTACGGACGACGAGCACCTTCCGGAAGTCGGGCGCAGACGGCAGGGCGCAGCGGGGCGTTGGCCAGAGGGTGGTCGCGAGCGCGATGACCGCCCGGCGCCCGGCTTCCCGCACGCGGGACGCCAGCGCACCGCGACCTCTGGCGCCGCCGATGTCGCGCTCGAGCCTGCGCAGCCAGAGCGCCTTGTCGAGGTCGTAGCGCGCATAGAGCGACGCGAGCTGGAGCCCGACGAGGCCGTCGAGGAAGCCGAGTCGGAGGACGTAGCGCTTCAGGAACCCGGCCGGCCAGCGAAGGAGATGCCACGCGTGAAAACGCTTGCCGGCGCGGAAGCGCTCGCGCGAGACGCGCTCCGCGTCGCGCGCCAGCTTCGCCCGCGCCTCGGGAATATCGCGGTAGCCATCGTGGTCGCAGCGGCCGGGCAGGTCGCCGATTGAGCCGTCCACCAGGGCCTTGGGGTGGATGGAGGTGCCGCCGTAGCGCGCGCCCTCGCGGCGAAAGAGGCGGACGCGCCTGTCGCGCCACATCTGGCCGAAGCGGACGCGACGGCCGAAGCAGGTGTGCCGGAAGTGGATGCGGTAACCTGCGTGCCGCGCCCCGCCCGGACGGTCCAGCTCGGTGCGGATGGCGCGCGCGAGCTCAGGGTCGAGGAACTCGTCGGCGTCGAGGTTGAGGACGTAGTCGCCTGTGGCGAGCGAGAGGGCAAGCTCCTTCTGCTCGCGGAAACCGGGCCAGGGGTTGTGGACGAACCGCGCTCCGGCCGCGCGGGCGATCTCGCCGGTGCGGTCGCTGGAACCGGAGTCGACGATGAGGATCTCGTCCGCGAGGCCGCGCACGCGCTCGAGGAGCGTGGGCAGCACGTCCTGCTCGTTCAGCGTGATGACGGTGACGGTGAGACTCGCCATGAGGGGCGGGGAGGATATCACCCGCCCTGTGCCCTGGCAGCGGCCCGACAGTCACCCGCGCCGCTCCCCATCGCCCTTGACACTTCCCCGCAGGGCCTTCTATAAACGGCGCCCTGCTAGAGTTTTCGCGGGAATAGCTCAGTGGTAGAGCATCGCCTTGCCAAGGCGAGGGTCGAGGGTTCAAATCCCTTTTCCCGCTCCAGTTGCACCTAACCCCCGGTAACCCCGGGGGTTTTTCTTTTTCCGGACGAAGGACGAATCCCTTTTCCTGTAACCCGGACAAACCGCGCGGTTCTCAGGGCTTCTCGTGCGCCGTCCCATCACCTGTAACCCCGATCGTCATCTCGGCGGAGGTGAGTCGTGTTGCGCTTGGGGCACATGCGCCGTGTACACGTCGGCGTGGGACAATCAGGGCGCGGCGGCCCCTGCGTCATGCTCCTCGTTGAGCGCGGCAAGCCACCGTTCCAGCACGTGTGGCTCAAAGGGCGTCATCCTACCGCGCAAGGGCCTCGAGCGGCGGTTCGGCTTGCACGGAGAGGAGCGCCGCACGCTGAGCATGGGCCGCCCCGTCGCCGGGAGCGGTGCGAGCGGCGGCGGCTGCCTCAACGGCCCTCATGGCATCAAGAGCTAAGCAAGAAATCCCAGTGGTAGCCGCCCGGGCGCGAGAAGGTGTGGGTGAAGCCTCCGGCGCGCCAGTGGCGCTCGAGCACCAGCACGCGCTGGCCGTGCAGCCGCGCGAGAAGCGCGGCGGCGGTGAGGCCGCCCATCCCCGAGCCGATGACCACCGCGTCGAAGTCGCCGCCAGATGTCCCTGGGGATCGCCTCATGTCGCAGCCCTCCCGGCGTTCGTCTGAGCGCCGCGTGCACCACGAGAAGAATGCTCTCGGCCGCGTGCACACACTTGACTGCCTGCGCCATGCTCTTGGCAGGTCCCGCCAGCCCTCCCCGGGGACGGAGATGGATGACCCCGCCCCTTGTGGTGCGCTTGCCCACGCCCCGACCCGCCGCAGGGCGGTAGAAGCCCGGCCGGCACGCGGCGCCGGGCCGCCACTGGAGGTCGTCCGGATGTCGCGGGAACGAGTGGCGCGAACGTGGATGCGGCCGCGCGGCGCATCCACGCTCGAGACTGGCCCGCGGACGACGATCTCCACGTCTCGGCCGAGGAGGGTCAAGAAGCTCATCAGCCGCTCCGTCGAGAATCGCGTCAGCCGGCCCCGCAACAGCTCCGAGACCTTCGGCTGGTCGATGCCGAGGAGACGCGCCGCCGCGGTCTGCGTGAGGCGCCGCGCGCGAAGCGCGCGGGCGATGAGTGCCGCGAGTTCGGATTTCGCGAGCGCCTCTGCTGGCTCGGGGACACGGAGATCCTCGAAGACGTTGCCGCTGCTTCGCGTGACCGGTGCCTTGATGGAGTGGCTCATTCCGCTTTCCTTCCTGTCTTCTTCGCCCGGTCGATTCGTTCTGCATCCTGTGGCCGCTTCTTCACGAGCTCGATGTCGTGCTGATCTGTCGCGATGCCCTTGCGCGACTTCACTCTGGAACGTATGCAGCGCGTAGACACCGCTCTCCAGCTTGACCGTGTACACCGCTCGGTACGTGTTCCCGTCGTAGTTCTCGACCACCGGGTGTAGTTATGGGCGCCATGGTCCAGCGCCTCTGCCAGGCCCTCGCGGCCGCCGACGCGGCTTGAAGCTGGAATAGCGCTCGCGAACGATGGCGATCGCGTACTCCGCAGCCTTCCCCCGGTAGGCGCCGATTGCTGGGCAGGCCGCGCTTTCTTCGAGACGAGTCCAGCCGCAGTCCGGGGTTCGCGAGGACGGCCGGCCTCGGAAGGAGGATGCCGGGGGGTCTGGGCCGGCTCCCGCGCCGGCGCCCAGGTACCGGCCCGGTTACATCGCACGGCGGGGGACCCGATGCGGTGGCGGTTCGGACCGTACCTGCTCGACGTCGCGCGCCGCGAGCTTCGCGTCGCGGACGAGGTCCGCATGCTCCAGCCGCAGGTTTTCGCCGTACTCGCGTACCTGGTCCACCACCGCGAACGGGTCGTGCCGAAGGACGAGCTCTTGCGGGTGCTCTGGCCCGACGCCATCGTGACGGACGCTTCGCTCCAGCGCGCCGTGAGCCTCGCCCGGCGAGCGCTACTGCCCGCCGATCGTCGGCTCCTCCGGACGTACGCGCGCCACGGCTACCGGTTCGTGGGTGAGGTGGCCGGCGGGGACGCTCCGGGCTTGGCGGCGCCCCTGCCGGCGCCACGCTACGTGCGGCGCGGCGAGCTCCACGTCGCGTACCGCACCATCGGTCAGGGCCCGATCGACCTCGTGATCGTACTAGGCTGGTCCTTGTCGATGCGGAGCGCGCTCGAGCTCTCCGGCGCCGAGCTGCTCCTCCGCGACCTGTCAACACGCGCCCGGGTGGTGCTCTTCGATAAGCTCGGCACCGGTGCGAGCGACCGGGTGAAAGTGCTCCCCGGGATGGGCGGGCGGGTCGACGACCTCGAAGCAGTGCTGGACGCGGTTCGTTCGCCCGGTGCGGTCGTGGTCGGGTTCTCCGAGGGCGGTCCCCTCGCGGTGGCGCTGGCGGCGACGCGGCCGGGCCGCGTGCGTGGCCTCGCACTGGTGGGCGCGTTCGCGCGGATGGCGGCCGCCCAGGACCACGCTGTGGGCTGGCGCGACGTGGAGATCGCCACACTGCGCGGATACATCCGCGAGCGGTGGGGCGCGGGCGCGACCATGGCAGCCCTGGTCCCGGCGCGGCACCGGTCGCCCGAGGCGCAATCCTGGGGCGCCCGCGCGGAGCAGGACGGCGCGAGCCCGGGCGCGGCGCTCGACCTCCTCGAAATGAACCTGGCCATCGACGTCCGGCCGCTGCTCGCGCAGGTGCGGGTCCCGACGGCCGTCCTGCACGCCACCTCCGACCCGGTGGTGCGGGTTGGGAACGGGCGCGCGCTCGCCGCCGCCATTCCTGGCGCGCGTCTGGTGGAGGTGCCGGGGGAGGACCACGCCTTCCTGTTCGGCGGGCGCCCCGTGCTAGAGCGCGAGCTCACCGCGCTGCTGGATCGCGCGGCCCTCCACGCGGGCGCCCCGCTCACCTGACCGCGACGGCCGCGATCTGGGGCCGGATCGGCGCGAAGACGGTCGGGAGGGTGAACGGTGTCACCTCGACCGACGCGAAGCCCGCCTCGCGCAGAAGCCGAGCCGTGTCGCGGCAGGTCTCGCAGCCCTCGAACATCCAGCGCCAGGGGCGCCGCAGCGCGCGCTGCAGCCCTGCGAGCGCGCTTCCCTCGGGTGCGGCGACGTGCTCGATGCACCAGTACCGGCCGCCCGGGCGGAGCACGCGTCGGACCTCCGCGAGCACGCGGGCCGGGTCCGGCACGGTGCAGAGCACCAGGCTGGAGATCACCGCGTCGACCGTCCGGTCGGCGAGCGGCAGGGCCTCGGCCGTCGCCGCGCGGACGTCGACGTCGATTCCGTGCCGCGCCGCTCGGGCCCGCAGCCAGCGGTGCATGTGCACGTTCGGCTCGATCGCGATGACGCGCGTGCCCGGGGCCAGGTAGCGGAAGTTGGCGCCGTCGCCCGCCCCGAGCTCCAGCACCGTGTGAGACAGCCCGCCGAACATCTCGCGCTTCAGCGCGGCGTATTTCCGGTGCTGATAGCCGTCCAGGACCTCGAGCAGCCAGGCGTTGAACCGCCCCCGCACTGCGTGGGTGCGCTGCACGTCCAGGGTTTCCCGATCGGTCTGCAACATGTCGTCCTCCGGTCCCCGCCATTCGTGGCGCGGAGCTTGGCGTGTTGCTTGCCTCGGGCGCCCGCCGGTTTCCTGACCGAACTCTGATTCCGCTCGGCCGCGGCCACGCGAGCCCGGCGCCGGGCCACCGGACTGACCGTTCCCTGATCTCGCGCGGTGCGGGGTGGACGCGCGCCGTGTGCGGCCGCAGCCTCAGCGGAAGGAGGTGGCGAATGGCCCAGGTCGTGAGCGAGGGGATCCGGATCCACTACGAGGTCGAGGGGAGCGGAACGCCGCTGGTGCTGCTGCACGGGCTCGCGGACACGCTGGACGGGTGGCGCGACGCCGGATGGGTCGGGGCGCTCCGGGATCACCACCGCCTCGTGCTCATCGACGCGCGCGGCCACGGTGAGAGCGATCGGCCGCGGCGCCCCGAGGCGTACGCAGCGGAGGCGTACGTGCGGGACGTCGTCGCCGTGCTCGATGCACTGGGGATCGCGCAAGCACACGTTGCCGGCTACTCGCTCGGCGGTGTGGTCGCGTTCGCGCTCGCGCACCTCGCGCCGACGCGCCTCCGCTCGCTCGTGGTCGGGGGTGCGCACCCCTACGCCGAGGACCTGAGCGCGTTCCGCGCGCTTCTCGCGGGGAGCGCCGACGACCTGGTGCAGTTCGTGGAAGCGCGGCTCGGGACCTTGCCGGAGCACGTGCGCCGCCGGCTGGAGGGAAACGACCTCGAGGCGCTCCGGTTGGTGGTGGCGGGCGACCGGCGGGATGTTTCCAGGGGCCTCGCCGAACGGGTGCGGGAGTGACTCATGAACTCGGCACCGATGAACCGTCGGCGCCTTCGGCCGGAGACATCCGCGAGGCCCTCGCGGTCGCCGGCACGCTGAAGGCGAGCGGACTTCGGGCGCGCGTCCACGCCGCACGAGAGACCCCGTGGACCGCGGGGTAACGGTTGCCGACACCGACGTCTTCCTGGACTTCCTGGAGGGGGAGGGCGCGCACAGCCGCGTCGCAGCTCTTCTCCGAGCGGGCCGGCTCGCTACCACCGCCGTGACTATCTTCCTTCGAGCTATGGCGCGGGCTCGAGTCCGACGCCGATCGCGACAGCGCGCGGCGCGCGTTCCGCGGCGTCCGCGTGTACGCGGTCACCGAGGCCGCCGCCAAGCGGGCCGCCGAGGTGCAGCAGCGCCTCAGGACAACACCGATCGGTGAGCGCGACACGCTCATCGCCGGCGTCTGCCTCGCCATCCGCCGGCCGCTCCTGACCGTCACTTCAGGCGCGTGCCGGGGCTCGAGGTCGTGCAAGCCCGCTGAAGCGGGCGCAGCACCACGTCGAGCGGTACTGGTGAATGGCGGATCCTCGCGATCACCGGCAACCCCAGGGCGCCGCCGCGTGCGAGCCCGGATCTCGCGAGCGGCGGCGGTGGACCTGAAGTGGGCGGCGCCTACGCGTGCGCGCCGAGCTCCTCCACGAGGTCGTGAAGGCCCGGGTGCCGCTTTTCCGTCCGCGCGCCGGCGGCGCCCAGCCCGTGAGGACCAAGCTGCTCTACGGGGTCCTGAAGGCCCGGGTACTGGTTGGCGCCCAGCTCGTGACCGCCAAGCTGTTCCACGATGTCGTGAAGGGTCGGGTGTCGTTTCTCGATGAGGCGGCGGGCTGTTGCCTGCGTGACGTCGACTGCCATGACTCGCTTCTTTCTGGCTCCCCCGGAGAAGTGAACTGGAGGGGGCAAGCTTGATCTAGGTCAGCGGGCGGCGTCGAGGTCAGGGCCACTTGGGGCTGGCGAGCCGCGTGGTCGTGCGGCGAGCCGCATGGCCTCGCAGGTCGCCGGTGTGGGGCTCGGCGCCATCATCGGCCTCGGGCTGGCCGCCTGCTTCAACAGATCCTGGCGCCGGCGAAAGAATTGGCGTCCGCCATTCGAGGATTAAGATCGGAGCGCGGGATCGCTGGTCGGTCGGCTCATCCCATGGGGGGGCCGGACTCGATGTGCACCTTGGTCGCGTAGGCCGATCCGCAAGACACCTTCGAGGTTCCGCTGGCCAAGGCGGCCCACGGGCCCGAAACTGGCCCGCTGCAATGGGCGAGACAGCACGTGGCGACCACGCGGAAGAGGCCGGTGTTCTGGTATCCCGAGCACCTGGCTACCGCAGTATGGCCACCGTTCTCGATGCCCGTGGAGCACGTCCCGGCGGACCCTGTGAGTGCCTCCTTGGACTCGGCGGAGGCTCTTGGGGACGGCGCATTTGTCCCCTGATCTTGTTCTCGCGCCGCTTCGGGGGCTGAGCCGGGCAACGCAGTGGTCTCCGGGCCTCCGCAACCGGTGGCCACGCCGAGAAGAAAGGCAGAGAGACAGGCAAATGCAACTACGTTCAGGCTGCGGCACAGCTTGGTTTGACGATTTGTGTACACTGGTGCTCTCCTTGCCGAATTGGATCATGATACGGAGCATGCGCTCGCGAACAAGTCGCAACACCGACGCCACCCGCCCGGGTAGTCTTGGCGCTGCCTCGCTAGTGTCCCGGAACAAAAATTGGCATCATTAATTAACTGTCAGAAATGAGGTCAGAGGTGCGCTGGGCGAACCGCGCGATGCTCGCGAGGATGTTGTCGGCGGTCTTGGTCCA
>Ga0154716_1031_pt4 | contig 17967 bp, 19 predicted proteins | sample Rifle2008BG16ft_FD_105724 | JGI IMG/M metagenome (GOLD analysis project Ga0154716, IMG submission 105724) | Anaeromyxobacter sp. RBG_16_69_14
ATCACATCAACTGGTCGCCGCTGTGAGATTCCTATCCCCATCCCCTTCCATAGCTCGGACCCGCGAGCGAGGAGCTTCACCGCCAGCTCCGGGCTGAGCGCCTCGCCGCCGACGAGCAGGCGCAGGCGTTCGTCACCCATCCAGCCCGCGTCCACCAGCAACCGCCAGGTCGCGGGCGTGGCCTGCATGACCGTGATGGGTTCGGCTTCCAGCCTCTCACGGAGGAGCCGGGGGTCGGTCGCGGTCTCGCGGTCCGCGATCACCACCGTGGCTCCCACCAGCAGCGGAAGGAACAGTCTCGACCCACTGATGATCGCGCCACCTGGAGCACCGATCGGACATCACCGGCGATACCCATACCCTCCGTACTTCACCGCCACCACCTTCCCACCCTCGACGGTGGCGATGACGATGAACTGATGCGGACCAAGATCATAGGTCCAGACCTCGATCTCGACGGTGGTGAACTGGATCGCCGCGGCGTCTCCCGCCGCCGCGCTCGCGGCCCGCTTCTCGCGCCGCACGTCGAGCGCGGTCGGCTGGCCGCACTTGGCGAGGAGATCGAGCTTCCGGTCGCCCACCCGGATCGCCGACGAGTCGCAGGGCGGCCCGCCCCGGCTCGCGCGCAGTCGCTGCGGATCGTAGCCATAGCTGCCCCCCTCGATCCGAACCACGCGGCCTGACTCGAGCGTCACGATCTGCACCAAGCGGTTCGAGCCCAGGTTGAACGTCCACTGCTCGACCGTGGCGGTCGTCGTGACCGCGTCCACTGGGATCGGTCCGTTGCCGACCACGGCGACACCGGTCTCCTGGAGGGTCACGTCCCGCAGCGCCGGCTCGCCGCACTTGCCGAGGAGATCGACCCTGGTGTCCCCGATCTGGACGATGCCGCCGTCGCACCTGATGGAGCTGTCGCCCGCAGCCGCGGAGGACACCGCTACGAGCAAGCCCGCCAGGGAGAGAAGGTGCGCGCAAGACGAGTCGGTCACGGCGTCGGCTCCAGGCCCAGGTGCGCTCCAGTCGTTACTCTACCGTGAATATACGATAGCGATACCCCGCCGCTGTCCGGCGATCGGGGGGGGGTATCACTCCGCGGGTGCCTCGCCCGGCGCGACGTTGAACGCAACGGTCCCTGCGACGAGCCGGAAGTCGGCGTACGGGAGCGGCGCGGCGCCTTCGGGGTACCAGACGGCCTTGCCGGAGGTGGGGAGGCGCCGTCCCTCGACCTCCATCCAGTCATCCATCGGAGTCATCCACCGCGCGCGCACATAGTGCCCCGGCCGCGCGGGGTCGTCCATGAATCGATCGGTGGTGCTGAAATTCATGGGCGCGCCGCGCTCGTCGAGGAAGACGCGCGCCCTCACGGTCGTGCCGCGGTCGGCGAACGTGATGTCGAAGGCGAGATCGTCGACCGCGGTCCACGTGGTCTCGGAACCGAGCAGCATCGAGGGCGCCATCAAGATGGCATCGTTGAGATAGGTGACGAGCTCGCCGATGTCGAACTCGGGTCCGCTGCCGTCGACCACGGTGATGAGATCGAGCGCGCGACCGAGCATACGACCCTTGCCACGTAAGTAGGTGTCGCGACCCAGCATGGGGATCAATTTGACGCGAATGGTCATGTAGAAGAGGCGGGCGAGCTCGTCGCGGCTGTTGTACTGGATGGTCTTGCAGGGGAGCCAGTCGCTGTCGCGCGCGAGCTTGAACCGGCCCTCGAAGCCGACGCGGAGCGACCAGATGCGGGGCTTGCCAACTGCCCCCATGAAGCGCAGGTAGCGCTGCGCCGCCGCGGGCAGAGGTGCCAGGTCGGCGTCGGTCACGATGGCGTCCTGCGCCGGCGTCAGCTGGAGCTCCAGCGCGCGGACTTCACGGTAGAACTTCCTGTGCATGGTGCATCCTCCGCTCGTAGAGGTCACGGCGCACGCGGCGAGCACGCCGGCCACGCTGTGCGTAACCCATTACTCTTTGCCCCAGGCGAAGAGCCGGTACGGCTGGCGGTCATCGCTCAATCCCGTGGCGAGAAACAGGAGATCCAGCGCCGGAGCAGGCTGAGAAACTGCTCGAGGTCGGGTGCCTCGGCCCAGTCAAAGACTTCGTCCATCAGGGCCGCGGCGGCACCAAAGGCCCGAGGATAGATTCCGGGCAGGTAGGGAGGCGCAGGGTATGGGCGGAAGGTTCCCGGACATCTGGCTCGTGCGCCACGGTGAAACCGAGTGGAGCCGCGCCGGCCGCCACACGGGGCGCACCGACGTGCCGCTCACCGAGGAGGGGGAGAGGCAGGCGAAGGCGCTCGGCGCCTACCTTGAGGGGCGCCCGTTCGCGCTGGTGCTCACGAGCCCGCTCAGGCGCGCCCGCGAGACGTGTCGGCTCGCAGGGTACGGGGAGGAGGCGCGGGCCACCGAAGATCTCATGGAATGGGACTACGGCGCCCGCGAGGGGCGCCAGACGAGCGAGATCCGGGAGGAGGAGCCCGGCTGGACCATCTGGACGGGCAGGGTACCCGGCGGCGAGACGGCAGAGCAGGTGGCGGCGCGCACCCGGCGCGTGCTCGCCTCGGCCGAGCAGTCGGCGGGCGACGCGCTCCTCTTCGCTCACGGTCACGTGTTGCGGATCCTCGCGGCGTCCTGGCTCGGGTTGCAGCCGGAGGCGGGACGGTTGTTGGCGCTGGAGGCCGGTTCCACGTCCGTGCTCGGCCACGAACACGAGGCGCGCGTCATTCGACTCTGGAACCGGCTGCCGAACCGAAAGTAGAGATACAGATGACGGCGAAGCCGGTGGCCGGTCGCGCCGGCGAGCTACGCGACAGCTCTGCTACAGGTCGTCGCAGGGGGTGCCGAGGCCCTCGCCCTTGTAGACGCCGAGCTCGCTGTAGATGAGCTGCGTGTTGTCCTCGACGGGCAGGAGCATGAGCTCGGTCTTCGTCTTGCCCACGACCCACGCCGCCTCGCTCTTGCTCGGGACCAGGCTCAGCGCGCCTTTCTTGGTGGTGAAGACGTCACCGCCCGAATCGGAGTCGACCTGGGTCAGCCTCTGCTGTTTCATCGCCCCCTTGGAACCGGCGAAGAGACGGAAGTCCTTGCTGTCCTCGGGCTCGCGCTGCCGGTCGACGTAGTAGTACTCGCCGCGGTCGTTGCGCGCGAGCGCGTGGGCCCGGCGCTCCCAGCGTGGCTTGTAGTACCTGGCCGCGCCGAGCATCGTCGCCTGCTCGGCGTCGGCGACGGGTTTGAACTCGGTCTTCCGCTCACCGCAGGTGAGCGTATATCTGTTGTCGCGAAACTCGAAGCTGGCGTCGGAGCGCGCCTTCACGCGCGGCTCCCAGAAGAGGCGGTCGAAGCTCTCGGTCCCCGACGAACCGCCGGACGAGACGCGCTGCTGGTGAAGCGCCTTGCCGTCGCCGTAGAAGAAGCCCTGATCGACGCCGCCGAAAGGGACGATGGCGATGTAGTGCCCCCTGCCGTCGGTGAGGAGCTTCAGCTTGGCCTTGAAGGCCGAGACGTCCGCGGCCTCCGCCGAGGGCGGTGAGGTGCGGGGGGCGGCGAGGGCGGGTACGGAGCCGATGAGGCCCAGACTCAGAGCGGTGAGGCGGAGGAGGCTGGATCGCATGTCGCACAGTCTATGCGGCCTTCGCGGGGAGGACAACCCATGAGCCGCGGCGCGTCCTGCGGGCTCGCCCACTGCGGCCGCTACCTGGTCCACTTGTGGCGGTCGGCCAGATCCGTCTGCATCCTACCGCCCATTCGAACGACGCCGCCGGGTTCACGACAGGGCTAGAATCGGCCCTGCTCGAGCTGCTCCTCGAACCGCTGCCGATGAGGGCCAGGCCCAATGGGAGAACGCCGTACCAGGGTCGTCGATCGCCTGGTGATCCATGGTGAGCCCATCAGCTTCCGCGAGCTGTGCCAGCGGGTCGTGCCGGAGGAGACGCGTTACCTCATCCTCGACCTCGACCGGACGGTGCACCTGGGGCGCAACATGGGCGAGCTCCTCGGCTGGGAGCTGTGCGCTCATCAGGGTTACGGGCTCGACCGGTTGCGGGAAGTGGAGGCTTGGCGCGCGCCGGGGCGCTTCTTCCTCGACTGGCGGCGGCCGGCCTCCATGCTTCGCTATCTCGCCATCACCGCCCGCACATGGGCCTTGCCGGGCCTCTTCTATCTCTTCTGCGGCAAGCTCCCCGCACACCTCGAGTTCACACGGCGCATGAGCTTCCGCGTCTTCGGACCCGAGCCGGTGGCGGCAGTGCAGCAGGTGCCCCAGACCGTGCTCATGCACCAGCTGTCGATGGTCCCGACCTCGACGCTGCGGATGCTCGCGCAGCGCGTCTGGCGCCGGCACGGAGGCGACCAGGTCGTCGAGCGCGAGGACCTCGAGTGGTTGCGGTCCCGTTGCCCGCAGCTCCGCATCGTGATCGCGAGCGCGTCGCCACAGCCCAGCCTCGAGGTGGCCGCCGAGGCGCTCGGCGTCGACGACATCGTCTACTCGACCGTGGAGGAACACGCCGGGTACCTGAGCTCCCCTTACCATCTCGGCCGACTGTTCCAGCTCGGCGAGCCACGGCGGATGTCTGGCCCTGGTCAGGTGCGCTTCAACAGCGGCCGGGCGAAGGTCGAGACGCTCCTCGCACGTTATCCCGATCTGGCCGACCGCGGGGTCGTCAGCGTGGGCATCAGCGACACGGGGTACGGCGAAGACCACTGCTGGGCGGAGCACTTCACGCGCGTCGTCGACGTCAACAGTTCCACACCCTTCCCGCCCATCGTCCCCGCTTCGTCACCCGTGCGAGAGATCCACTCGGCGGCGGTGCTCACCCGATCCGAGCGCGCGCGCCGGGAGAGCGGCGAGGCGACGTATCTCGACCCGCGCCGTCCGCCGCTGACCAGGTCCGACCACGTCTTCACCGAGACCGAGCTGGTCGAGCGCCTCGCCCGCGTCGCGGACGAGGCGGAGGCGCTCGCCGGCCGATTCGAGGAGCGCACCCACGACCTCGCAGATTCACGACGGCTCATCCTCGACGAGGTGAAGGAGGTGAAGAGCCGCATCGAAACTATCGTGGCCACCTTCAACGAAGCCTCCGAGCAGGGGCGCCGCACCGCGGTAGCTCGGCTGCGGCGGGAGCTGCGCGAGACGCGTGCGCTAGGGCGCCGCCTCGCGCGGCGCGAGCGGCCCCTATCGGAGATCGCCTGCGCTCTGAGCCGGCTGCTCGCGACCTCGCGGGCGGAGCTGGCGAGGGCCGCCCGCAGGAGCGATGTCCGTTCATTACCATCGCCCGCGGAAAGAGATGCCCCCTGAAGGTGCACGACCCAATGCTGCAGCGACGAACAAGACCTGTTGACTCCACGAAACACTCGGAGACCTCGGCCTTTACGAGCCAGGCGCGCTTATCCTACAATGCCGTACGTGCGCATCCTCGTCCCCGTGGTCGCCACTCTCGCGTACGCGGTGAGCTTGGTCGCCCTGGTGATCTGGCCCCCGCTCACACTCATCGTCCTCCTCGTCACCTGGCCTTTCGACCGCAACCGGCTGGTGGCGGGCCGGTTCTACCGGTACCTCGCCGTCGTCTGGTCGCGCAGCTTCCCGTTCTGGCGAATACGCATCGAAGGGCGATGGCCACCGGGACGCGGCGCCTACGTGGTCGTCGCGAACCACCAGTCGTTCCTCGACATCTTCGTGCTCTGCAACATCCCCCACGAGATGAAGTGGGTCGCAAAGCGAGAGCTCTTCAAGATCCCGCTGTTCGGATGGGGGCTCTCCCTCGCCGGAGACATCTCTCTCGACCGCGGCGACGCCGCGAGCGCGCTCAAGGTGATGAGCAAGGCGCGTCGCTACCTCGAGAGCGGGATGAGCGTGATGATCTTCCCGGAGGGCACGCGCAGCGAGGACGGGACGCTCCTGCCGTTCAAGCCGGGCGCGTTCAAGCTCGCAGTGGAGACGGGCGTGCCGCTGCTCCCCATCGCGGTGACGGGTACGGCTCATGGGATGCCGAAGGGGGGGCCATGGGTGCGCCCCACACGAATCACCGTCCGCATCCTGGAGCCGTTGCCGACAGAAGGCCTGAGCAGCGGCAACGTGCGCAAGCTCCGCGACGACGTGCGCGACCGCATCGCGCGTGCGATCGACGGGAGCGAGCCGCCAGTCCGGATGAAGCGATCTTCCTGATGGCTACAGGCTCGCCTGCGCCTCGTCGGAAGTCCTTGGCGCCAGCGCTGCGAGGATCTCTTCGATCGCCGGGTGATCGTCGGCCCCCTCGCTGAGGTGACGGTAGACGACGGCACCGTCCTGGCGGACCACCAGCACTCCGCCGAGCTGCGACCGGTCGAGCCTCGTCTGGACCCGGCGGAAGCCGCCGCACAAGGCGCTCAGCTTGTGCTTCAAGGCCCCGCCGGAGAGCAGCGCTTCGCGGAGGCGACGGATGTCCAGCAGACGGTAGGAGGCCATCGACGGATCGACGTAGATGGGCGTCGTGATGGCCAGGTCCTCGCGGAACGCGCGCGCGAAGCAGGGCACCGTGTTGCCGATGATGACCAGCTCGGCCCCCAGTGCCCGGATGGTGCCCTTCTCGCGGTACAGCCGCACCGCCTGCTCCCGACATCCGAAATGGCGCACGAAGAGGAGCACGGCGGCGCGGCTTGCCCAGAGCGATCGCAGCGGGTGCTCCCGGCCGTCGAGATCGAGGACCCTCGCCTCCGCTGCCTTGCGGCTGATCCGTTCCATCGGTGTCAGGTAGAGCGCGGCAGGAAACCACGCTGGCCTCCTCGGGGCTGTCCATGCCGGGAAACCCGTCCGAGGTGCGGAGCGGGGTCGCGGGCGCGCTCACCCGGGTGCCCGTCGCGCCGCGCGCGTCCGCGCCTCTTCACAGTGTGAGCGCGGGGCGTCGGGATCCCGTACAGCCGGGTTGGTGCGGCTCACGCGCCGGTGCGGAAGGGATCCTCGAGCGATCGACGACTCCTCAGCCCACGCGCGACTCGGGAGCGGGCGTCGAGCGCGGTGAAGTCCGCGAACTTGTTCGCGACGAGGGAGGGCGGTGGACCCCTCCTGTCAGATCGAGCCCCAGGAGCTGTCGATACATCGCCGGTTCTCGAGTCCCTTGCTCGTGGGGGATTGCGCGAGCCGAACCCCGTGCCCAGCGTGGCCCACAGAGTGCAATGGAGAGCTTCGTGACGCTGCGCCAACCACGCCAGGAACCCAGGATGATCCGCCTCTCCCTGGGCTTGTTCGGGCTCGCCGCCCTCACCATGCTCCTCGCAGTCGCCTGGCTGCGCTTCCTGGTGCCGACACCGCGCCACGCGGCGCGCGTGCGCGACGTCAGCTGGCTGCAGCAGCCGGTACGCTGAACCTGACCCGCGTCCCCTTTCCGGACGCGCTCTCCACGGCGATACGGCCGCCGTGCGCTTCCACCACCCGCCTGGCGAGGGCGAGCCCGAGACCGACACCACCCGTGCCACGCGCGCGGCTCCGATCGGAACGGAAGAAGGGCGTGAAGAGCCGGGCCAGGTCCGCCTCGTCGAGGCCGATGCCGTGGTCACCCACCTCCACCGAGAGTACACCGGCTTCGCGCCGCGCCGCGAGCGTGATGGATGTGCCGTCGTCGGAGTACTTGCGAGCGTTGTCGAGCAGGTTGTCGAGCACGCGCCGGAGCAGCGCCGGGTCGGCGTCGAGCTCGGGCAGCTCGGCATCGACGGCGAGGTCGAGCTCCCGCTCCGGGTGGGCGGCGCGGAAACGCTCCGCGGCGCGGAGGACGAAGTCTCGGCCGTCGATCTGCTCGCGCCTGAGGGGCAGCTCCGCCCCCGAGTCGCGACCGGCCGCGAGGTCGAGCCGCGCCGCCGTGAGCACGTCGTCCACGAGCTGGTTCAGCTCCTCCAGATCCGTCTCGATCTCGGCGAGAAAGCGGCGCGATCGCTCGAGGTCCCCCTCCGACGCCAGGTCTAGCGCCACGCGGATGCGCGCCAGCGGCGTGCGCAGCTCGTGCGAGACGTTGGCGAGGAGCTCCTTCTCGCTGCGGAGGAGCGCCTGGATGCGCTCCGCCATCTGGTCGAAGGCCTCGGCCACCTCCCCCACCTCGCCGCTGGCGCATAGCCGCGCCCGCGCGGAGAGGTCACCGGCACCGAAGGCCCGCACGGCCCGGCCGAGCCGCTCGAGCGGCGCCGAGATGGCGCGGGCGAGCGGGATGGAGGCGATGGCGAGCGCGAGAAGCACCGCCCCCAGGAGCGACGCACCGCGCAGCAGCGATGGCGAAGGGAGGCTGCCCTTGAGGAGGACATAGGCAGGCGGATCGCCCTCCACCCTCGCCGCGAAGGTCAGGTGCCGGTGGGACACGAGGAAGGCGCCACCGGCGAGACGCGCCTCGTCTCCGGCAGAGAGCGGTGTGAGGGGCGGGTCGACGTTCGAGGCGAGCGGCGCGCCCGCCTGGTAGACGGTCGCCTCGGAGCCGAACGCCTCGCGGACCCTTTCCAGCTCGCGCGATAGGCGCTCGGGATCGGCGCGCAGGTCCCCCACGCGCATGGCGGCGTACTCGACGAAGCGCCCGGGGTTGTGCGCCATCCCGGGCCGTCCCAGCGCCGCGCCCACCGCGAAGACCGCCAGCGCGACGAGCAACAGGAGCAGCAGGCCGTTCAGGTAGACGCGCCAGAAGAGCCGCGCCGGCAGGCGATGGCGACGACGATGCTCTAGCTCGTGTTTCACCCTTTCTCCCTTTGGCCCGGTGTTTCCCCTCTCAGAACGTCTACAGAAGGTCGTCGTCCCGGGTGGGGGAGAGGGTGGATTCGTCGGCGAGGAGGTAGCCCGTGCCGCGCACCGTCTTGAGGATGCGCGGCCGCTTGGGGTCGTCGCCGAGCTTGTGACGCAGCCGCGACACGTGCACGTCGACGGACCGGTCGAACGACTCCTCGGCGCTGCCCTTGGCGATGTCCATCAGCTGCTCGCGCGTGAGCACGCGACCGGCGCGCTCGGCGAGCGCCTTGAGCAAGGCGAACTCGTAGCCGGTGAGCTGCAGCTCTCGCCCGCCGTACGTCGCGCGCTGCGCCCCGGGATCCACCACCAGCCGTCCCACCCGCACCACCTCCAGCGACGGCCCTGCCTGCCCGCGCGCGCGGCGGACCACGGCGCGAATGCGGGCCAGGAGCTCGCGAGGCGAGTACGGCTTCGCCAGGTAGTCGTCCGCGCCGAGCTCGAGCCCCATCACGCGATCCGCCTCCTCTCCGCGCGCGGTGAGGACCACGATGGGCACGTCGGAGCGCGCCCTGAGCTCCCGGCACACCGCCAGCCCGTCCTTCTCCGGCAGCATGAGGTCGAGGAGGACCACGTCGTGGCGGCGCGCCAGCGCCTCGGCCAGCCCACGCCGGCCGTCCGAGGCGAGCGTGACGAGGATACCGTGCCCCTCGAGATACTCGCGGGTGAGCGCCGCCAGCCGGGCGTCGTCCTCGACGAGGAGGGCGGTGAGGATGGGGTCGGAGGTCACCTGGGTCATCCTACATCTCGCAGGGCAGGGCGGGGGACGGGCCCCCGCCCTGTCGGGCCGACAGGTCGCCGATCGGCGGGGCGAGCCCCGCCCTACTCCTCCATGTGCCGCTGCATCTTCTTCGTGAGCTGCGCTCGCTGGTCCGGCGTGAGGATTCCGTGCACCTGCAGGAGGGCGTCCGTGACCTCATCCGCAAAACCCCTCATGGCGTCGGCGCGCCCGTCGACGAGCGCGTGCACGCGCGTCGCGTCCGGCTGGTCGCTCTGCCACTGTGCCAGGAGCTCCTTCCGCAGATCCGCGTGCGTGGCGCGGAGCGCCTTCCCGTCGGCGACGAGCTTGTCCTTGATGGCCGTGATCTGCTGCCGCTGCGCGTCGGTGGCCTTCACGTCGTCGAGCATGTCGTCGACGCGATGGCTCACGAACTTGTCGAAGTGGGCCGGACCCCCGTGATGGCGGAACGCGGTGAGGGTGAGGGTGCCTACGGCGAATACGGCGAGCACGAGCGCGGTGGAGAGGATCTTCTTCATGGTGGTCTCCTTCCTTTCGTGGAGGAGCTTGCGCTCTCAGGCTGAGCCGCGCTTGTCGCGCAGGTGAAGAAAGGTTAAGCGTCGCCCCCGCGCATGTCCCTCGTCACCGCCAGCGGTCTGTCTCTCGCCCACGGCCCCAAGGTCCTCTTCCAGGACGCGGCCTTCACCGTCGCGCCCAAGGACCGCATCGGCCTCATCGGGGCGAACGGCACCGGCAAGTCCTCCCTGCTCAAGATCCTGGCCGGCGAGGCGTCGCCGGACTCGGGCACCCTGGCGTGGCGGCGCGGCGCGCGCGCCGGATACCTGCCGCAAGACGTGGCAGCACTCCCCGACGGGCCGCTCGTGGAGATCGTGCTGGCCTCCGTGCCCGGGCGCGGCGCCGTGGAGGCGCGCCTGTCCGCCACGGAAGCGGCGCTGCGCGCGTCGGGAGATCCCGAGGAACAGCTCGAACTGGCCCAGGATCTGGCGGATCTCCACGCGGAGGTGGACCATTTCGACGAGCGTCACGGGCGCCACCACGCGGAGCGCATCCTGGCTGGCCTCGGGTTCGACCCTCGAGATCTGCGCCGCGACACGGGCACGCTGTCGGGCGGCTGGAGGATGCGCGCCGCGCTGGCGGGGCTCTTGCTGCAGGATCCCGACCTGCTCCTGCTCGACGAGCCCACGAACCACCTCGACGTGCCCACGCTGACCTGGTTCGACGCCTTCCTGCGCGCTTCGTCGAAGGCGCTCCTCCTCATCAGTCATGACCGCGAGTTCCTGAACCGCCAGATCGGGCGCGTGCTCTCGCTCGAGCCGGAGGGGCTGCGCAGCTACAGCGGCGACTACGACGACTACCGCCGGCAGCGAGTCGAGGAGGAGGAGCGCCTCGACGCCACGGCGCGCCGGCAGGAGGCGCGGCGCTCGGAGCTGCAGGGCTTCATCGACCGCTTCGGTGCCAAGGCCACCAAGGCGCGTCAGGCGCAGAGCCGGCAGAAGATGCTCGACAAGATGGAGGAGGTGGAGGTGCGCGAGCAGCGCGCCGCCCTGCGCTTCCACTTCGCCGCCGCGCCGCGCTCGGGCCGGGAGGTGCTGCGGCTCGAGCGCGTCGCCAGGGCCTTCGGGCCGAGGGTCGTCTATCGCGAGCTCTCGGGCCAGGTTCAGCGCGGCGAGCGCGTCGCGATCATCGGTCCGAACGGCGCCGGCAAGACCACGCTGCTCCGGATCGTGGCCGGCGAGCTCGCCCCGGACGCGGGCGAGGTGAAGCTGGGGCACTCGGTCGTGGCAGGCTATTACGCTCAACATCATTTCGAGGGGGGAGGAGAGCATCAGGGGCTCGACCCGAGGCGAACGGTCCTCGACACGCTCTGGGACATCGTGCCCGACCAGGGCGAGGCCTACGTGCGCGGCGTGGCGGGCGGCTTCCTCTTCTCGGGCGAGGACGTGGAGAAGCCCGTCGCCGTCCTCTCCGGCGGAGAGCGGGCGCGGGTGGCGTTGGCCCGGATCCTCCTCCTCCGGTCCAATCTCCTGCTGCTCGACGAGCCGACGAACCACCTCGACCTCACCTCGTCGGAGGCGCTCATCGAGGCGCTGAAGCGGTACGACGGCACGATGCTCTTCGTCTCGCACAACCGCAGCTTCCTCAACGGCCTCGCCACCCGCATCTGGGAGGTGAAGGACGGCGGGATCGTGGACCAGCCGGGCAACCTCGACGACTGGCTCTACCACCAGCGGCAGCTGGCCGAGGCGGGCGTGGACAGCTCCACCGGCCCCGAGCGCCGCGACCCGGAGTCCAAGGGCGACCGCGGGCAGGCCTCGGACAAGGAGCGCAGGCGCAGCGAGGCCGAGGCGCGCAACGCCCGCCGCGCTCGGGAGAGGCCGCTGCGCGACGCGATCGCGCAACTCGAGGCGCGCATCGCCGAGCTGGAGACGGCGCAGAAGGCCGCCGAGGCGTCGCTCGCGGATCCGGCGCTGTACCAGGACTTCGCCCGCGCGAGGCCGCACGTGGAGACGCTCGCCGCAGCCCGCACCGAGCTGGCCGAGCGCTACGCCGACTGGGAGTCAAAGCAGCTCGAGCTGGAGGCGCTCGCGGATCACGACTGATAGCGGAGCCGGACGGCGTCCCATGGCTCTTCTTCGATCGGGAAGAGCTGCGCCATGTCGATGGTGACCTCGAGGAACGGCGGCGCCTTCGACTCGGCGCGTCAGACGCCACTCGCCGGGCCGGCGCGGCCGACGACGGAGCCGGCGCGGCAGGCCCAAGGTCGTTACTAGAATACGGCCGGGGCGACCTCGATGGGCGAGGCGAGCTCGACGGTGAAGCGGGGTTGCAAATGCATTCGACCGTGGTTCGCGCGCACGAGCCGTTCGTCTCGAGGCCGCTGCCGGATCCGCTCAAGGACGCCCAGGGTCGCCTCATCGCCTACTTGCGCCTCTCGCTGACCGACCGGTGCAACTTCCGCTGCGACTACTGCTCCGTGTCCGACTACGACGATCCCGGGGCCGTCCTCACCCGGCTCGAGATCGCGCGCCTGGTCGGGATCTTCGCGCGCCTGGGCGTCCGGCGGGTGCGCCTCACCGGCGGGGAGCCGACCCTGCGCAAGGAGGTGGTCGCCATCGCCGCGGACGTGCGCGCGACGATCGGGATCGAGGAGGTCGCCATCACCACCAACGGCCACCGGCTGGCCGAGCTGGCGCGCCCACTGCGCGACGCCGGTGTGGACTGCGTGAACGTGTCGCTCGACACGCTCCGGCCCGAACGCCTGCTCGCCATCTCCGGGCGAGGTGCCCGGCTCACCGACGTACTCGACGGCATCGACGCCGCGGCGGCGGCCGGTTTCGAGCACGTCAAGCTCAACACGGTGGTGATGGGCGGGGTCAACGACGACGAGCTCGGCGAGCTCGTCCGCCATGCCTGGGCGCGCAAGGCGTCACCGCGCTTCATCGAGCTCATGCCTTTCGGGAAAGGGGTGCCCGTCCCCACCGCGCGCGTGAAGCGGCTCCTCTCGGAGCAGGGCATCGCGCTCGAGCCGTGCGACAGGCGCGGCTGGGGTCCCGCCCACTACATGCGGGGCTGGAGCGCGGCGGGCGAGGCGCTGCACGTCGGATTCATCGGCGCGATGACGGAGAACTTCTGCGACCGCTGCAACCGCGCGCGCGTCGCGGCCGACGGCGGCTTCCAGGCCTGCCTCGGCGGCTCGGCGCAGGTCCCGCTGGGAGCGCTCCTGCGCGAGGACGCGCCCGACCAGGCGATCGAGGCGCGCATCCGCGAGGTGCTCGCGCGCAAGGCGCCGCGGCACCACATGGAGGAGGCGACGACGGGCCTCGTGCAGCTGCTCCCGATGATGGGTATCGGGGGCTGACGCTGCCCCGCTGTCGCGAAGCGGGTTCAACCACGGTCGACCTTGCCGTGTTCCTCCCTGGCCACGATATGGACAGCCGTCGCCTTGAACGAGGCGAACACTTCCTTCCCCTCCTCGAGCTGCAGCCTGGTGAACGATTCGGGCGTCACGTACGAGACGAGGCGGAACCCGCAATCGAGGCTGACCTTGAGGAAGAAGCCCATCGAGGACATGCTGACTATCCTCGCCGGGAACACGTTCCTGGCGCTGGTCGCGACGCCCGGATGCACCAGGTCGATCGTCACGTTCTCGGGCCGTATGCAGCAGTAGACGCGCGTGCCGGGCTCCCCTTCACCGATCGCTTCGAGCCGGCTCGCAGCGATCGAGACGGCCAGTTGCCCGTCCTCGTTTCGCTCGATCACACCGTCCAGGATCGTCTCCATTCCCATGCAGGTCGCGACGAACCCGTTCGCCGGACAGTTCATCACCACGGACGGAGCGTCCGCCTGGACGATCTTCCCGCTCTGCATGACCACGATCCGGTCGGACAGCCTGAGGGCTTCCGACCGATCGTGGGTGACGAGGATCGCCGCCATCTCCGCGTCGCGAACCGTCTTCTCCAGGTCGTCGGTGATCGACTCCCTGGTCGGCGCGTCCAGGTTCGCGAACGGCTCGTCCAGGAGCAGCACGTCCGGCTCGACGGCCACGGCGCGCGCCAGGCTGACGCGGCGCGCTTCCCCCCCGGAGAGCTTGCGCGCCGAGCGATGCACCATGTGAGCCAGATTGAAGCGCTCCAGGCACGCCATGACCTTCCTCCTCGTCACCGCTCGCGCCACCCCTCTCATCCTGAGGCCCGACGCCACGTTCTCGTAGACTGTCGCGTTGAAGAGCAAGGGCTCCTGCAAGACCATGGCGATCTTGCGGCGATACGCCAGCGTGGAATGGTCGGAGCCTATCTCCTCCCCCCTGTAGACGATCCGGCCCGCGGACCGCTCGAGCAGACACATGATGGAGAGGAGCAGGGTGGTCTTGCCCGAGCCGTTTGGCCCGATGAGGGAGACGAACTCGTTCTCGCCGAGAGAGAACGAGGGAATGTCGAGAACCTCCACGCCGCCTCGCTCGACCTTCAGGTCATGAAGGTCGAGCAACACCCGCGACGCCGAGGTCATCTGGGCCTGTCGCGCTGCTGTATCAGTGTGAGCGCATAGTTGATCACCAGGGAGAAGGACAGCAGGAGCACGGACAGCGCTATGGCCACGTCGAAGTTGCCCCGGCCCGTCTCCATGACCGTCGCCGTGGTCAGCACCCTGGTGTAGCCCCTGACGTTGCCCCCCACCATGATCGACGCGCCCACCTCGGAGATGACGCCCCCGAATCCCGCCATAACCCCCGCCATCAAGGGGAGCCGCGCCTCCTTGACGAGCATCCACACCATCTGGATCCGGGTCGCGCCCAGGGCGAGGATCTGCAGCCTCAGGCTGGCCGGGAGGCTCTGCAGGGCGCCGACGGTGATGCCCATGACGATCGGCGTCGCGATGATCGACTGGGCGATGATGATGGCCGTCGGGGTGTAGAGGAGGCCCAGGAAGCCCAGCGGGCCGCTCCTCCAGAGGAAGATCGAAACGAACAGGCCGACCACGACGGGAGGCAAGCCCATCCCCGTGTTGACCAGGCTCACCACGATCCTCTTCCCGGGGAAGCTGGTGAGGGCGACGATGGCCCCGATCGAGATGCCGATCGCCAGGCTGATGATCGTCGCCGTCCCCGACACCATGAGAGAGAGGAAGGTGATCCCGAGCACCTCCGGATCGAGGGCGATCAGGAGGTGGAACGCCTTGACGACGCCTTCGATGATCAAGTCCACTACAACCCCAGCGACTCCGGCTTCTTCCCTGCGTCAGGGAAGAACAGGGGTGCACCGAACGTGTCAACGCCAAAACGGCCGATGACGCCCTGGGTCTCCTTGGACAGCATGAAGTCCGCGAAGGCCCGCGCCCCGGCGGCGTTCACCTTGGGCCACTTCTCGGGGTTCACCTCGATGACGTGGTAGACGTTCAGCAGGAGCGGCTCTCCCTGCACGAGGATCTCGAGGTGGAGCTTCTTCTTCTTGGCGAGCGACAGGTACGTTCCCCTGTCGGTCAAGGTGTAGCCGTCCTTCTCCGACGCGACACTCAGGGTCTCGCCCATCCCGAGGCCCGTCTGCTGGTACCACTTCTGTCCCTCGGGGTTCATCCCCGCTGCCTTCCAGAGCCCCTTCTCCTTGGAGTGGGTCCCCGAGTTGTCTCCTCTGGAGAGGAACAGCGCCTTGGCCTCGGGCTTGGCCTCGGCGATGAGCTTCAAGGCTTCCTTGGACGACTTGGCACCCTTGATCTTGGCCGGATCGCTGGCCGGCCCCACGACGATGAAGTCGTTGTGCATGACGAGCCTGCGGTGGACGCCGAATCCTTCGGCGACCATCTTCTGCTCGTCGGCAGGGGAATGGACCAGCAGGACATCGGCTTCACCCTTCCGGCCCATCGCCATGGCCTGGCCCGAGCCTACCGAGATGGTCTTGACGAAGTGGCCGGTCTCCTTCTGGAAGGTCGGGATCAGGACGTCCAGCAGACCGGAGTCCTGCGTGCTGGTCGTCGTCGCCAGGATGACGGTGCTGCCTTTCTTCTCCGCGGCACTGGCCGCCGAGGCCGTGACGATCGCGCAGGCGGCGAGCAGCCACGCCGCGCTCTGACGCATTCCGCGTTGCTTCATCATACCTGTAGCCTCCTTGGGTACCTGAGAAGCCGTCCCGACTAGCACGGAGGCGCGGAAAAATGCAACCAGGAGGGACAAATTGCTACAGTGGGCGGACCGGCCGCCAGCCCTGCGTCTGGCCTTTTCTCGGGTAGGGCGGGGCTTGTCCCCCGGCGGCGGCCTGAGCAGGGGACCACGACGTCACCCTCCGGTGGACGCGAGGTTGCCGGTCCGTCCCGACCGCCCTTCCCGGAGGAGGTGCTCTGCCGGCTTCACCTGCATCGAGGACTCGATGGTCCGGATCAGTTCCGCCTGCTGATGGTCGGACTCCAGGAGCTGTCGGAGAGGGATCTCCGCGTCACCGAACAGGCACAACCTGAGCTTCCCGGTGCTGGAGACGCGGAGCCTGTTGCACGAGTCGCAGAATCCGGCCGAATACGGCGCGATGATCCCGGCCCGGCCGGCGTACCCCGACTGGCGATAGGTCGTCGCCGGACCGTCGCCGGGATCCTGCTCCTGCCTGACCCAGCCACGGGCCTCGAGCTTCTTACGTATCTCTTCCGCGGGAAGGTGGTGCTGCCGGAAGTACTCCCCGTTCTCGCCTGTCTGCATGAGCTCGATGAACCGGACTGCCAGCGGAAGCCGACGCGTCCACTCCAGGAATCGATCGAGCTCGCCGTCCTCCATACCCCGGAGCAGGACGACGTTGACCTTCACTGACGGGATACCTGCGGCGACCGCAGCCTCGACGCCCGCGACGATGTTCGCCAGCCGGGAGCTCCCGGTGATCCGCTCGAATCGCTCGGGCTCGAGGCTGTCGAGGCTCACGTTGAGGGCCTTGAGGCCGGCGTCGCGCAGAACCGAGGCGATCTCCGCCCGCCGGTATCCGTTGGTCGTGAGCCCGATCCTGGTCACCCCTGGAATCGCCGCGATCCTGTGGACCACCTCGCACACATCCAGCCTCGTCGTGGGCTCGCCACCGGTCAGCCTGACCTTCCAGAACCCCAGGGCGGCGAAGGCCCGCACGAGCCGCTCGATCTCGCAGCCGGACAGCGGTTGCGCGGAGGTCTCCTTGGAACAGCCCTGTGGGAGGCAGTAGGCGCAGCGGAAATTGCAGCGGTCCGTGATGGAGAGCCGCAGGTAGTGAAGCTGGCGCCCAAAGGCGTCTCGCAAGGTGCTCATCGTTGTGACCAGATTACCTCACGGCACTGCCGAGCCGCGAACCGAAGGGGACGATCGGGATGCCGTGGCGACGGTTCTCAATCCACGATCCTCCCATGGCGAAACGACCACTTCCGAATCGTCTTGGGGAGGTGGCTCCCGATCGACCCGATGACCAGGGCGGCCACCAGGACGGCCCCAGCGAAGGCGGGGCGTCCGGCCAGGAACGAGATCGGGATCAGTGCGAGCACGCCGACGTGAGCCAGCGCGACGACCCCGCGGACCTGGTAGAACCAGTGCCGGCTGTGGCTGGCCTCGCTCAGCAAGAGCGCCAGACCGGTCACAGCGGTGAGGACCTTCCAGAGGCGAAGAGACGGCTCCATGCCGACGACGTGATGGCCTCCCACGAGGATGGCCATGGCGCCGATGTGGGTCGTCCGGATCGCAATCGCGAGAGCCCTTTCACCCTCGATGGCCCTTTTGCTCCTGGAGCCGGGGATGTCATCGGGGGAGCCCACGCTAGGCCTCGCACATGTCGAACCCGCTGCGCAGGATCTGGACGTCCACCGTCGCGCCCGCCTCGATCGCGCCGAAGTCCGCCGGGATGATCGCGATCCCATCGGCCTGCACCGTGGTCTTCAGGATCCCGGTATCCTGGTTCCCCGCGCTGAAGGCGAGGAGCCCGCCAGGCCCGCGCTCGAGGCGCACCCGCACCAGCGAAACCCTCCCCGGCTTCGTCGCGAGGTGCTCCTGGAACACCGCCCTGACCAGCGGGCGGAGC
>Ga0154716_1134_pt12 | contig 17893 bp, 13 predicted proteins | sample Rifle2008BG16ft_FD_105724 | JGI IMG/M metagenome (GOLD analysis project Ga0154716, IMG submission 105724) | Anaeromyxobacter sp. RBG_16_69_14
TCACGAACGGGAAGGTGAACACCGTCGAGGTGCGCCCGTCGCCCGCCGCGTCCCTCGGATCGCGGATGTTCATGAGGTCGGCGATCTCCTCCTTGAAGAGGTTGCCGTCGGCGTCCGCCGAGTCCAGGTCGACCTTGAAGACCTTCTTGAACAGGGCGGGCTCCGCGAAGCGCGGATCGGAGACGTTCCCCTGACCGTTGTCGCGCTCGATGACCAGGAACGCGCGGTCGCTCAGGGCCGTGAAGTCACCGATGGCGTTTCCGGGGCTGTCCATGATGTAGCTCCAGGTCTCGCCGGTGTAGGCCCGGGCCTTGAGGCTGAACTCGTGGATGAGGAGGCGCTCGCGCACGGGATCGCCGTTCAGGGCCTTCTCGAGCAGCGCGTACAGCATGGTGCCGCGCGCGTTCAGCGCCATGCCCTCGAAGCCACCGGAGTTCGGGAGGTTGGCATCGGCGGCGCTCGCGAGTTGCGGGTTGCTCGGGGACTGGACCAGCGGGTTCACGACCGTACCACCAGGCGTGTTCTGGAAGCGACGCAGGTTGGGCAACGGAATGGGCGCCTCCAGCACCCGCCCGTGAGCGTCGGTGTGGACGAGATAGGGACCGAACTCGTCGCCGAACCAGAAGGTGCCGTCGTCGACCTGGCGGATGGACTCGATGTCGAGGTCGGCGCCCGTGAGCAGGCGACCACTCTGGATCGACGGATCCACTGCGATGGTACCTCCGGCCGGCGTCGTACCCGGATAGTCGTCCCGGTCCGCCACGATCGGAAAGGGAATCCGGCCGCCCGGATCGCTCAGCGTGAAGAAGCTGTCCTCCGTGAAGCTCGGCAGCTCGGCACCGGTGCGACGATTCACCGGCGCGACCGTGCCGGTCTCGAAGTCGGGTTTCACCGCGAAGACACGCAGCAGCGAGTCCGGCGAGTTCGCCTTGGCGCCGAAGCCGTTGTCCATCATGACGAGGTACGTCCCCTTCTTCGGCCCGAGGAGGACCGCCGAGAACCCTTGTACCGGTTGCTTGCCGACGAACGGCGTCGCGATGCCGTTACCGCCGCCCGTGAACTGCCCGGATGTCGGGCCGGGCGCGAAGGTCGCGCTCGGCAGCACAGCGCGCCCCATGAGCTCGGCCGCGCTGGCAGGCTGCACAAGGGCAAGGGAGGCCACGCACGCCGCGAGAGAGAGCATCGCGGGATGCGCGCGTTCACGAACGGTCATGTTTTTCTTCCTCCGTCGAGCGAGATCGACAAGCATGGACTGCGGTGCGACGACCAGCGAGGGCCGGGGCCGGGAGTGTTCGGGAATGGTGGCAGGGTGCAATCGATGGTGGCGCATCGGGCGTTACTGCGAATCGAGTATCGTGAGCTCGGTGACGTTTCGTGCCGCGACCGGCTTCGGTGCGCAAACGGTGAGCATGAGCCGCAGCAGAGCGCCGCAATTGGTACAGACCCTGACACAAGAGCCGTCTGTCGAAGCGTGCTCTTCGCTTTGAGCTGGCGTGAGCTCGATGGCGCCGCGCGGATCTCCTGGGTCGCCATCCCCTTCGCTCACCGCAAGAACCGTCCGGATGACATGAGCCATGCCCGACCTCCTCACGAAAGATGGGCGCGTGAAGCGCCATCTCCTCCTTACACCGCAGGAGATCCGCGATACCACGACGGGAGCGTGCCGAAACGGTCAAGCCTCTGCGGCGAATGGCGTCGGTTCGCTCATTCGTGCGACCAAGACCTCGCGGACACTCACCCCGGGCGCCATCGGGCCCAAGACGACGCCGTCTGGCCGGCGATCACGCAGGAGATCGATTCTGCGACGTGCTCAAGGCGCGGACGCATCGAAGAAGTCACGCTCTCGCCACGAGAACGAACTGGCCCGGTTGAATGCTCCCGTCCGCCATGAGCTACGAGGACGTCCTCTACCAGTTGACGCAGGACCACCCGGAAGTCGTCGTGATGACGGCCGAGAACCGGGCGGCCATCCGCGGCCTGCCCGAGAAGCTCGGCCCGCGATTCGTCGACGTCGGGATCTGCGAGCAGACCCTGGTCGGGGCGGCCGCGGGCCTGGCGCTGCGCGGGAGGATCCCGGTCGTCCACGCGCTCGCGTCCTTCCTCACGATGCGCGCCTTCGAGTTCATCCGCACCGACGTCGGCCTCGCCAGGCTCCCGGTCAAGCTCGTGGGCGGCGTGCCGGGCTTCCTCTCCGAGGCGAACGGCCCCACCCATCAGGCCATCGAGGACGTGGCCCTCATGCGGTCCGTCCCCGGCATGGAGATCTTCTGCCCCTCCGACGAGGAGGAGTTGCTCCAAGGCCTTCCCCTGGCCCTGGCCTCACCGGCACCCGCGTACATCCGGTTCAACGCCTTGACCGCAGGAGTCCGCCACCACGTGCCGGTGACATGGGGCCGCGCCGAGACCCTCGGCTCGGGCTCCGACGTCGCGCTCCTCACGTACGGGCTCATGGTCCACGAGGGCGTGGCTGCGCTGGAGGAACTCACGAAGCGGGGGATCTCCGGCCGCCTGGTCAACCTGCGAACGCTGGTGCCCCTCGACCGACAGGCCATCCTGCTGGCCGGCCGCGAGACCAAGCTGGTGGTGACCCTCGAGGATCACCTTCTCACCGGCGGGCTCTTCTCCATCACCAGCGAGCTATGGGCCCGGGAAGGGCTCGCGACGCGGCTCCTCCCCGTCGCGCTGCAGAGCTGGTTCACGCCCGCCATGCTTCCGGACGTCCTCCGTCACGAAGGTTTCACCGGGGTTCAGATTGCGGAACGCATTGCGCGTGAGCTAACACTCTGATAGCGCATGCCACATAAACTGACGTTCGAGATGGGGGGCGCGGGGGGAGAGTTCTCCCCTCCGCTTGAGGCGCCGCAAGGCGCCGGATATCAGCTCACAGCGGCGACGGTGACGCTGGAGAATCACATCAACTGGTCGCCGCTGTGAGCTGCAGGTTTGCCTGGCGTCCCGCTGTCCTCCGTTGTCCCTCTCTCGTCTCATGATGATCGGCACTGGACTCCTCCCGGCGGATGTCTCATGCCCAATCGCGTCGCGTTCAACCCGGACTACCCGCGGATCGCCGAATCGGACGCGCTCCACGCGCGCGCCGTCGGCCTCATCCCGGCCACGACCCAGACGCTGGCCAAGGGGCCAGGACAGTACGTGAAAGGCGTGGCCCCCAAGTACCTGAGACGCGGCAAGGGTTGCCGCGTGTGGGACGTGGACGGGAACGAGTACCTCGACTTCAACATGGCCATCGGGCCGCTCTCGCTCGGATACGCCTATCCGGCAGTGGACGAGGCCATCCGGGCTCAGCTCCTGGACGGCATCACCTTCTCGCAGATGCATCCACTCGAGGTCGAGGTCGCCGAGCGCGTGCGCGAGCTCGTCCCGGGCGCGGAGATGGTCCGCTTCAGCAAGACGGGGTGCGACGTCACCAGCGCAGCCGTGCGCCTCGCGCGGGCCTTCACCGGGCGCCGCAAGGTCCTCTGCTGCGGCTACCACGGCTGGCACGACTGGTACATCTCGGTGACCGACCGGAGCGGTGGAGTCCCATCGGACGTGAAGGACCTGACGTTCACGTTCAATTACAACGACATGGAATCCGTGCTGGACGGCCTCGACGACGACACCGCCTGCGTCATCCTGGAGCCGGTGGCCTTCGAGGCGCCGCGGGACAGCTTCCTCCTCCAGCTCCGGCACGTCTGCGACGAGCGCGGCATCGTCCTCGTCTTCGACGAGATGTGGACCGGCTTTCGCCTCGATCTGGGCGGGGCGCAGGCGCGCTACGGCGTGACGGCCGACCTGGCGTGCTTCTCGAAAGCGGTGGCCAACGGCATGCCTCTTTCGGTGCTGACCGGGCGGCGCGAGATCATGCACCTCTGCGAGCGGGACGTCTTCTTCTTCACCACCTTCGGCGGCGAGGCCCTCTCGCTGGCGGCGGCTCGCGCCACGCTCGACGAGCTCCGCGACAGGGGCGTACCGGCGGTCCTGGCGGAGCGCGGAAAGCGGCTCAAGGACGGCGTCAACGAGATCGCCCGCGCGCTGGGCATGGACTACGTGAAGTGCGTGGGGCTCCCCTGCCGGACCCTGGTGACCTTCGACGAGAAGGCCGGGCCCCCGCTCCATCTGAAGTCGCTCGTCCAGCAGGAGCTCGTCAAGCGCGGGATCCTGTGGTCGGGCTTCCACAACCTCTCCTACTCGCACACCGACGATGACCTCGATCATGCCCTCGCGGCGTACCGCGAGGTCTTCGCCCTCCTCGACGATGCCGTGCGGCGCCGGGAGGTACGCGCGCTCCTGCGCGGTGCGCCGGTGGAGCCCGTCTTCCGCAAGACCAGCCACTTCAACGTGAAGCCCAGGCCTGCGGCGCCGGGCCATGGGGACGCCCACGATGGACACTTTCTCGCTCCGTGATCGGGTCACCGTGGTGACGGGCGCCTGCGGGCTGCTCGGCCGGCAGCACGCGCGCGCCCTCCGGAGCGCCGGTGCCCACGTGGTCGCCGTCGATCTCGACCAGGTCTCGTGCCGGCAGCTCGCGGTCGCGCTGGGGGGCGAGGTGTCCGGACCGGGCCGCGTGCTCGGCGTGGCCGCCGACGTCACGCGCAAGGACGCGCTGCACCGGCTGCTGGAGCTGGTCCTGGACGAGCTCCACGGCATCGACGTCCTCGTCAACAACGCGGCCCTCGACGACAAGTTCGAGAGCCCCGCCGTGGGCGCCCACCTCTCCCGCTTCGAGCACTACCCGCTCGAGCTCTTCCGCCGCTCGCTCGAGGCGAACGTCACGGGGACGTTCCTGCCTTCCCAGGTGCTGGGCACCGCGATGGCCGAGCGGGGCCGCGGCAGCATCGTCAACATCGCATCCACCTATGGAATGGTGGCCCCGGACCAGTCTATCTATCGCCGCCCGGACGGGACCCAGACCTTCCACAAGTCGGCCGCGTACCCGGTCGCCAAGGGCGCCATCCTCTCGTTCACACGCTTCCTCGCCGCCTACTGGGGCCACCGAGGCGTGCGCGTCAACGCCATCTCGCCGGGAGGAGTGGAGAACGGCCAGGAGCCCTGGTTCGTCGAGAACTACGGCGCCCGCACGCCGCTCCGTCGCATGGCGCGGCCCGGGGAGCTCTCGGGTGCCCTCGTCTTCCTGGCCAGCGACGCCTCGAGCTACATGACTGGGGCCAACCTGGTCGTCGACGGGGGGTGGACGGCGTGGTGAGGACGATGGGCTCCGCCGGAGCGATCAAGCTCGCCCCGCAGGCAGACCCGGGCGAGGAAGGCGGCTCCGCCGCGTCGATCCGTCTCGCCGAAGGGGAGCTCCGGAGCAGGGCGCACCGCATCGCCTTCGTCCTGTCCGACGTCGACGGCGTCTGGACGGACGCGGGCGTCTACTACTCGGACGCTGGCGAGGTCCTGAAGCGCTTCTCCGTCCGCGACGGCATGGGCGTCGAGCGGCTGCGAGACGTGGGGGTCGAAACTGGAATCGTGACCGGTGAGACCTCGCTCGCGGTGCTGCGCCGCGCCGAGAAGCTCGATCTCCGCTTCGTCTTCATGGGCGTGAAGGACAAGCGAGCCATCCTGCCGGACCTGCTGCGGCGCGCCGCGCTCGCGCTCGAGCAGCTCGCCTACATCGGCGACGACCACAACGATCTGGAGCTCCTCGAGGTCATCGGTGCGCGCGGACTCACGGCGGCACCCGCGGACGCGATTCCCGAGGTCGCGCGGGCCGCGCATTTCCAGACGGTACGAACCGGTGGTCACGGGGCCTTCCGGGACTTTGCAGAGTGGATCCTGAGCCTGCGCGAACGAGGTGACACGTGAGAGTGAAACAGCCCAGGGTGCAGATCGGAAACCGGTGCGTGGGCGCCGGCGAGCCGGTCTTCGTGATCGCCGAGATCGGGATCAACCACAACGGCGATCTCGACATCGCGCGGCGGCTCATCGACGGGGCAGCCCAGGCCGGAGCAGACGCGGTCAAGTTCCAGAAGCGCACCCCCGTCCTCTGCGTCCCCCGGGACCAGTGGCACCTGATGCGCGAGACGCCCTGGGGCCGGATGAGCTACATCGACTATCGCAACCGCATCGAGTTCGGCAGCCGGGAGTACCAGGCCATCGCCGCGCACTGCAGCGCGCGCGGCATCCTCTGGTTCGCCTCGTGCTGGGACGAGCAGGCGGTCCGTTTCATGGAGGCCTTCGACCCGCCCTGCTACAAGGCCGCCTCCGCCTCGCTGACCGATCTGGCCCTCCTGCGCGCGCTGAGAGCTTGCGGGCGGCCCCTCATCCTCTCCACCGGCATGTCGACGATGCGGGAGATCGCGGCGGCGGTGAACGCGGTGGGCACGCGCCAGCTCCTCCTCGCCCACTCGGAGTCCACCTATCCTTGCCCCGTGGAGCAGCTCAACCTCCGCGTCATTCCTGCGCTCCGCACCATGTACCCGACCGTCCCCATCGGCTACTCGGGCCACGAGACCGGGCTCGCGCCCACCTGGGCGGCCGTGGCGCTGGGCGCGAGCCACGTGGAGCGCCACATCACCCTCGACCGAGCCATGTGGGGTTCGGACCAGGCGGCCTCGGTGGAGGTGCAGGGCTTCGCCCGCCTGGTATCCAACATCCGCGACATCGAAAAGGCGCTCGGCGACGGCGTCAAGCGCGTGAGCGCGTCCGAGCTGCGAGCCATGGCCAAGCTGCGCCGGGTGCGCCGCATCCACGTCGTGCCCGACGCCCCGCCCGTCGAAGGCATTGCCTGACCCTCGACCCCGCCCACTACCCTCCGGGCGCGCCCCAGGTCGGGCGTGGTCCGTGAGCCCACGACGCCTGCCTGGCTCCGCCGGGCGAACCGGAGGTTCGCTCGGCTGGCGGCGTGGCAGGTGCTGCGGCCCCTGCCCTTCCTCTCGGGCGCGCTCGCGCTGGCCGCCATCTTCGGTGCGCTCGCGCTCCGCCTCACGCTGAAGACCCAGTTCGATCAGCTCCTGCCGGAAGACCAGCCGAGCGTCATCGAGCTTCAGCGCCTCCGCGCGCGTATCGCCCAGGGATCCAGCATCTCCGTCGTCCTGGAAGGCGACGACCCAGGAGCGCTCAGGCGGACCTCGCAGGCGATCGTCCGTGAGCTGGAGGAGCACCGCCCTCCGTGGCTCGTCGAGGCGAGCGACGGGATACACGCGCTCCAGGAGTTCCTGCGCCCCCGGATCGGGCTGTTCTCCGATCGACGCCGGCTCGCATCGCTGCGCGACCAGCTCCAGGACGCCTGGGACGCCACCGTCATGGAGGCGGGCGGGCTCGCCCTGGGACTGGAGAGATCACCGCAGCTCCCGCCCCTCGAGGAGATGAGCTCGCGACTTCTCCCCGCTGACCCAGCGCTCTCGAGGCTGGGAGAGCGCTACCCCGACGGCTACTACCAGCGCGCCGACGGGCGCGCACTGGTGGTGCTGGTGCGGACCTCCATCCCGCCCGGGCAAATCGAGGCCGCCCGCGCTGCCGAGGAACGTGTCCGCACCGCCGTCGCGCGCGCGAGAGAGGAGGTTGGCGCGCTGTCCGTGCGGGTGGGCCTTGCCGGCGACCTCGTCACGGGTCTCTCGGAGTACTCGGCTGTGCTCTCCGATCTCGTGGGCGTGGGCCTCCTGGGGCTGGCCATGGTCCTGGCGGTCGTCCTCTTGTTCTTCATGCGGGTCCGCGCGCTGGCCGCCCTGGGGCTGACCATCGCGGTGGGCCTGGCGCTCACCTTCGGAACGGCGCAACTCCTCATCGGCCACCTCAACGTGGCGACCGCCTTCCTCATCAGCATCGTGGCCGGCAATGGCATCAACTCCGGGATCATCTACACCGCACGCTACCTCGAGGTCCGCCGGGGCGGCACCGGCGTGGCGGGTGCGGTGCGCGTCGCCAGCACGGCCACCTGGTTGCCCACCTTCGGCGCGGCGGTGGCGGCCGCCGCCGCGTACGGCTCGCTCGGCCTCACGAGCTTCCTCGGTCTGAAGCACTTCGCGGTCATCGGCGGGGCGGGGATGTTGCTCTGCTGGGCTGCGACCTACGCCGTGACGCCGCCGCTGCTCGTGCTCTCCGAGCGCGTGCGGCCGCTCCGCTTCGACCCGCCAGGCGAGCTGCGCGGGTGGCGGGCGCTTCGGCGCGGCGGGCTGCAGCTGGGGGATCCCTTCGTCGCGCTGATCTCCCGCGCTCCTTTCGCCATCACCGCGCTGGGCGCGATCCTCACCGTCGGGAGCGCATCCCTGGCACTCCAGTACCTTCGCGAAGATCGGATGGAATACGACACGCGCAAGGTCCAGAACGACCTCCGGAGCGCCACCGAGCTGTACCGCGTGTCGGCGCTGGCGCGCGAGATCCTCGGCGTCCACCTCGAGAGCAGCATGGTGGTGCTGGCCGACCGGCTCGATCAGGTGCTCCCCCTGAAGCGCGCGCTGGAGGCGCGGCGCGACAGCGCTCCGGCAGAGGCCAGGCCCTTCGAGGCGGTCCACGCGCTGTGCGACCTCGTCGCGCCCGACCAGGAGGCCAAGCTTCCGCTGCTCCAAGACATCGCGAGCGTGCTCCGCAAGGCGCATGCGCGCGGCCTCGTGTCCGCTGGCGGCTGGGAGCGCATCGCGCCCATCCTCCCTCCTCCCGGCCTCGAGCCGTACGGCCTGGCCGACCTGCCGGAGCAGGCGGCGCGACCCTTCTCGGAGAAGGACGGCACGCGGGGCCGGGTGCTCTTCATCGAGCCGACCGCAGGCCAGGACGACAGCGACCTCCGCTACCTGCTGCGCTGGACGGACGCGTTCCGGGAGACGGTGCTGCCGTCGGGGGAGAAGATCAGAGGGTCCGGCCGCGCCGTCGTCTTCGCGGACATGCTGCGGTCCATCATGACGGACATGCCGGCCGTCCTGAGCGCGTCGCTGCTCCTGACCCTTTTGGCGGTGGTGGTCACCTTTCGCCGGGGCCGGCTGTCGCTGCTTGTGCTGGGGGCATTGCTGACCGGCGTCATCTGGCTGCTTGCTCTGCTGCAGCTCCTGCACGTGAGGATCAACTTCATCAATTTCGTGGCCCTCCCCGTCACCTTCGGCATCGGCGTCGACTACGCGCTCAACGTGGTGCAGCGCTACGGGACGGGCGAGGGCGTGCGGTCGGCCATCCGGAACGCGGGGGCGGCGGTCGCCCTGTGCAGCCTGACCACCATCCTGAGCTACCTGGCGCTCCTCGGCTCCATCAACCAGGCGGTGCGGAGCCTGGGACTCGTGGCGGTGCTGGGGGAGCTGTGCTGCCTCGCCGCCGCCGTCCTCGTGCTGCCGGCGGCGTTGCTCCTACGGGAGCGGAGGGCTTCCCGGGCTGGCGCCTGTCCGCCCGGACTTCGGGAGTCACCGTGACCCGGTGTGTACACACGCATCGTCCGTCACCTGGGCATCGCGAAATCCTCACCCCTCCGGCCCGATCCAGCCCCACACGCCGTGCAACGTGGGGGCGTCATGTTGGCCGCCTCCATGGTGCTGCTCGCCGTCATGCACGGGGACCTCGACGCGGCCGTGCCGCGCTGGAACCCAGATCGCCTGTCCGTCGCGCACTCGCACAACGACTACGAGCAGCGCGCTCCCCTGTTGGATGCGCTGCGCGCCGGCTTCGCGAGCGTGGAAGCCGACGTGTGGTCGCGCGACGGCGAGCTGGCCGTCTCGCACCTGCCCTTCCTGAGCCGGGGCAACCTGGAGGATCTGTACCTCCGCCCGCTGCAGGCGCGCGTCGATCGGCTGGGCACCGTCTTCGGTGACGGCCGCCCCTTCTACCTCTGGATCGACCTCAAGGAGTCGCGACCGGAGCTGACCGACGCCCTGCACGCGCTCCTGGGGCGGTACCCCATGCTGACGATCTTCACCGACGAGGCGGTCGTTCCCGGCCCTGTCGTCGCCATCCTCACCGGCGACGACACGGCAAAGGCCCGATACACGGACGGTCACCGGGTACGGCGGGCGTGCCGCGACAGCAACCACTTCCAGACGAGCGATGCCACCGCCGACCGGCGGTGGATGTGGTACGCGCTGCCCTGGGACGAGGTGGTGGGGTGGGACGAGCGCGTGCTGGGGAGTTCGGCGGCGCACCATCGGCTGCGCGAGCTGACGAAACAGATTCATCGGCTCGGGCGGCGTCTGCGACTGTACCAGGTCCCGGAGCGACCGGAAGCATGGACCGCGGCCATCGCTGCCGGCGTGGACCTGGTCGGCACCGACCGGATCGAGTCGTTCCAGGGCTTCCTCCGGGCCTCGCGGCCCGAGCTGGCGTGGGCCAGCGACGGCCGAGGTCGGTAGCATCTCCAGCGAGCGTCGTGCACGCGTCGATGTACGAGGCGCCCGGCGACCCAGGTGTGCGTGACCCGGGACTGCGCTCACGGAAACGCACCCCAAACGCGCCGCGCGGTCATGACGCGCTCGTGACAGAGCGGCCACATGCTGGGAGTGGTCACGTTCTCGGTAGAGCAGCCATGGCACGCACCCGGTTCGAAGCGCGCACGAAACCGCTTCTACGCGGCGTCTCGCATGAGATCGCGGCCTTCGTGGCAGCGCCGGCCTCGTTCGCGCTCATCGCCAGGGCCAAGAGCTACTCGGCGGAAGTTGCAGCCGTCGTCTACGGTGTGAGCCTCTTCGCGCTCTTTGCGGTGAGCGCCATCTTTCACCGGCCCCTCTGGCCACCTGCCGTGCGGGCCGTGATCGCTCGCATCGATCATTCGGCGATCTTCCTTCTCATCGCGGGGACCTACACTCCGTTCTGTCTCCTCCTGGGTCCGGGTCGAGGTCACGCGCTGCTCGCCACCGTGTGGACTGGCGCCGGTGTGGGGATCTTGATCGTGACGACCTGGCCGCGCGCGCCCAAGCCGCTCATGGCCGCCATCTACGTCCTGCTTGGCTGGATCATAATCCCGGTCGTGCCGGCGTTGCGTGCGTCCATCGGCGACCACGCACTCGTGCTCCTCCTGGTCGGAGGCCTCGTCTACACCGCAGGCGCCATCGTCTACGCCCTCCGCAAACCCGATCCCTTTCCGACCGTATTCGGGTTCCACGAGATCTTTCACGTGCTCGTCGTCGCAGCAGCGACCTGTCACTTCGTCGTGGTCGAGGCCGCGATCCGTGCCCTGGGCTGATGCTGGCGAGACCTCTCCGGCTCACGGAGAAGCCGCGAGCTCCTCGCACCCTCGGACGCACCCCTGACCACCCGCGGTACGAGCTGATCTCCCGTCCTGGATTCACCCAGCGGGCATCCAAATGTGACGGTGAGGTGACGTTTAGGTGACGGCACGTCAACCTGCCGCGCCCCGCTTGGCATCCGCGTTAGCGTCAGCGGCGATGGTAAGTTTTCGCTCTCCCCCCAACGAGGCCTTAGCCCGTTTGCATGGACACGACGCAAGAGCTCGCCTGGCTCCGATTCAATCGCCGCGTCCTGGAGCAGACGCGCCGCTCGGACTTTCCCGTGCTCGAGCGGCTCAGGTTTCTGAGCATCTGGGCCTCGAACCTCGACGAGTTCTTCGCGGCACGCATCTGGCGTCCTTTCCTCGAATTGCGCAAGACGGAAACCTACGCCGCGATCGTGCGCGAGGTGCGCGCCCAGACTGAGCTCGCCTCGCGCGCGTACGAGGGGTTCCTTCCCGAGCTCGCGCAGATGGGGATCCGCATCGTCTCGGTCTCGGAGCTGACGCGCGAGGAGCGGCTCTACTTCGGCGCCTTCCTCGCCGAGGAGGTGGCGCCCCGGACCGACGTCATCCGGGCCGAGGCGCTGCGGGAGATGCGCAGCCAAGCCCTCTACTTCGCCAGCGGCACCGCGGTACTCCAGCACCTGATCCGCTTGCCGGACAGCGTGCCGCGACTTCTCGAGATCCCGGGGCGCGACGGCACCTACGTCCGTCTGGGGGAGCTCCTGCGCCTCCGTCCCGACCTCTTCCTCGCCCGAAAGGACGCTCGGCTACACGAGCTGCGCGTGGTCAGGCTCGCTGCCATCGACCAGACGCCCATCGACTGGTCCGACTTGCCGGTGGCGCTCGAGAGCCGGCTCGACGGCCGGGTCAGCCACCTCGAGGTGGAGCGCGGCTTCCCGAGGTTCTGGACCGAGTCCATGAGGCTCGCGTTCGGGCTCGAGGCGCACGAGGTGATGCAGGTCGTGCCTCCCCTCGACCTGCGATTCGTGAGCACGATCGTCGAGAAGGGCCCGGCGCACGCGAAGTTCGCGCCGCTCGAGGCCAAGCACCCGCCGCGCTTCGCGGAGGCGCCCTTCGCGTGCCTGGACCACGGCGATGTCGTTCTCTTTCACCCGTACCAGAGCTACGAGGCGGTCGAGGCGTTCGCGAGGGCCGCGGCGGCAGATCCGGAGGTCACCGCTGTCCGCGCGACCCTTTATCGGGTCGGGGAGGACAACGTGCTCGCCACCTCGCTCATCGCCGCCGCACGCGCCGGCAAGGAGGTGGCGGTGCTGCTCGAGGGCAGAGCACGGTTCGACGAGCTCACCAACATGGAATGGGCGCTTCGATTCCGGAACGCGGGCGTGCGCGTGCTCCCTCTTCCCGAGAAGAAAGTGCACGCGAAGGTCATCTGGATGGAGCGCGGCAGGCACGCCTACCTGCACGTGGGAACGGGTAACTACAACACGACGAACGGGCGCCTCTATACCGACCTGTCGCTCTTCACCCGGCACGCAGGCATGACCGCGGACGCCAAGGCCTTCTTCGACTCGCTCGAGGAGCAGTCCGCGCCGAGGCTCGGGACGATGCGTACGGGTCATTCGATCCGCGAGCTCCTTGTGGAGCGCATCCGCGCCGAGGGACACCCGGAGGGTCACGTCATCCTGAAGTTCAACCATCTCACCGACGCGGCGGTCCTGGGCGCGCTCGACGAATCGGCGCGTGCTGGGGCACGCGTTGACCTCGTCGTCCGGACGACACTCATGCACATCACGCTAACGATGCACGCGCGGAGCATCGTCGGACGCTTTCTCGAGCACGCCCGCCTCATGGCCTTCCGGTGCGGCGGGGCCTGGGAGGTCTGGGCGGGCAGCTTCGACGCGATGCCGCGCAACTTCGACAAGCGCTACGAGCTCATGTTCCCCGTGGCAGACCCGGTCGCCAGGCAAGCTGTGCTGGACAATCTCCGGGCGCAGCTTCGCGACGACGTGAACGCGTTCGTGCTCGAGGCGGACGGAACCGAGAAGCCACGCTGGGGAGGCGACCTCGACTGCCAGCGCCCCGATGCGCGGCGCGTTCACGAACAGCGCTTCCTGGTGGACGCAGTGCCATCGTGAGGGGTCTCCGCGGACGCCCCGGCGACAAGCTTCGCCGGGAGATCGCCTCTCCGTCATCTCGCTCGACGCGTGCGTGCTCGTCGCACTCGGGCGGCACTTTCCCTACACGCAGACCTATTCTGACCGTCGCACGCCGTGCAATCATCTTGCGACGACATGCTGGCCGCGTCCCTGGTGCTATTCGCCCTCGTGCACGGGGGCACCGACATCGCGAGACCGCGCGGCGAAGGCCATCTCCTGGCCGTGGCCCACTCGCACAACGACTATGAGCAGCGCGTCCCACTCGTTGACGCGGTGGGCGCGAGGTTTTCCAGCGTGGAGGCCGACGTGTGGTTGCGCGACGGAGAGATCGTCGTCTCCCACGAACCTCCCGGCAACCGCGGCCGCCTGGAGGACCTGTACCTCACCCCGCTCCAGGAGCGCGTCGACCAGCTCGGCTCCGTGTACGGGGATGGCCACCCCTTCTACCTCTGGATTGACCTCAAGGAGTTCAGGCCCGAGCTCACCGACGCGCTGCACGCGCTCCTGAAACGGTACCCGATGCTGACCGTCTTCACCGACGAGGCGGTGATTCCCGGACCGGTGGTCGCGATCCTCACTGGGGACGAGGCGGCGAAGGCTCGCTACACGGACAGCCACTCGGTGCGCCTGGCGTGCCGTGACAGCAACCGGCTCAGGCCGGGCGACGCCGCCGCCGATCGGCGCTGGACCTGGTACGCGCTGCCCTGGAGTGCCGTGGTCGAAGGGTATGAACTCGGAGCGAGGCAGACCGTGGCTCATCGCCGCCTGCGCGCGGTCGCCGAGATGGCCCACCGCCTCGGGCGGCGTCTGCGGCTGTACGACGTCCCGGAGCGGAGGGAAGCGTGGACCATGGCCGTCGCGGCCGGCGTGGATCTCATCAGCACCGACCAGATCGCCTCCCTCCGGTCCTTTCTCACCGCCTCACGGCCACGGGCCGCCTCGCCCGGCCGCAATGGGCGGTGACGCACCTCAAGGAGCCACGGCCTTGACGTCCTCTCCGGCGAGGGGGCGCACGAGCGCTCGTCATTCACCTTGCGCCGAGAGGGGCGCGAGCCAAGAATCCCCGCCGTGCCCAACGCGATCCTGGTCCTCAATGCGGGCTCATCGTCCATCAAGTTCTCGCTCTTCCTCGAGCGAGGTGGCGAGCTTGCCCCGCACGTGCGCGGCCTGCTCGAGCGGATCGTGGGCGAAGGGGCGCCGCACTTCGTCGCGCGCCGGCCAGACGGCACCGTGGCAGCCGAGCACCACTGGCCACAGAACGCGTACCTCGGCCACGCCGGCGCCCTGAAGCACCTCCTGCCTTTCGTCCGAAGCGCCCTCGGGGACGACACCTTGGCCGGCGTGGGCCACCGGGTGGTGCACGGGGGGGTCGTGTTCGCCGCGCCGGTGCGGGTGGACGAGGCGGTGCTGGCGCGGCTCCAGACCTTCGTCCCGCTCGCGCCGCTGCACCAGCCGCACAACCTCGGCCCCATCCGCCTCGTGCGCGAGCTCGACCCGGCGCTGCCGCAAGTCGTCTGCTTCGACACCGCCTTCCACCGCACCATGCCCCCGGTCGCCGACCGCTTCGCGATTCCCGAGGAACTGCACGAGGCGGGCGTCCGGCGCTACGGCTTTCACGGGCTCTCCTACGAGTACGTGGCTTCGGTGCTCCCGACGCTCGACGCCACCGCCGCCAGCGGCCGGACCGTGGCCCTGCACCTCGGGAACGGCGCCAGCATGTGCGCACTGCTCGGCGGACGCAGCGTCGCGACCACCATGGGCTTCAGCGTGCTGGACGGCCTCTGCATGGGCACGCGCTGCGGCGCGCTCGACCCGGGCGTCGTGCTCTGGCTCGCCGACGAGCGCGGCCTGGACCCCCGCGCCATCGAGCGCCTCCTCTACGACCAGTCCGGCCTGCTCGGCGTCTCGGGGATCTCGAGCGACATGCGCGCCCTGCTCGCCTCGCCCGACCCCCGCGCGCACCTCGCCGTCGACCTGTTCGTCTACCGGATCGCTCGCGAGCTGGGGTCGCTGGCGGCGGCGCTGGGGGGGCTCGACGCCGTCGTCTTCACCGCTGGCGTCGGCGAGAACGCCCCAGCCGTCCGGGAGCGCGTGTGCCGCGACGCCGCCTGGCTCGGAGTGGAGCTGGACCCGGCGGCCAACGCCGCGGGCGGCCCGCGCATCACCGCCGCCGGGAGCCGGGTCTCGGGCTGGGTGGTCCACACCGACGAGGAGCTCATGATCGCGCGGCACGCCCGCCAGCTGCTGGCGCGGCATGACGCAACAACACCACCACAAAGGGGAACCAAAGTGACCGCGAGAGCACCTGACTTGCAGGGAGCCGCCGGGCTGTCCGCGTTCGGACCGGCCCGATCCACCGTCCAGGGGGCGCCGCTCGCGCCCGAGGCGGTGCGCCAGCTCGACGCCTTCTGGCGGGCTTGCAACTACCTCGCTCTGGGCATGATCTATCTGCGAGACAACCCGCTCCTGCGGGAGCCGCTCCGGCCCGAGCACGTGAAGAACCGCCTCCTCGGCCACTGGGGGGCGAGCCCGGCGCTGTCCTTCGTCTACACGCACCTGAACCGGGCCATCCGCGCGCGGAGCCTGGACGTGCTCTTCATGGCCGGGCCCGGGCACGGGGCGCCCGGTGTGCTGGGGCCGGTCTATCTGGAGTCCACCTACTCCGAGGTCTATCCGGACAAGAGCCTCGACGAGGAGGGGCTCCGGCGGTTCTTCAAGCAGTTCTCGTTCCCGGGCGGCATCGGCAGCCACTGCACGCCGGAGACGCCCGGCTCGATCCACGAGGGCGGCGAGCTCGGGTACGTGCTCTCGCACGCCTGCGGCGCCGCGTTCGACAACCCGGACCTGATCGTGGCGGCGGTGGTGGGCGACGGCGAGGCCGAGACTGGCCCGCTCGCCACCTCGTGGCACGTGAACAAGTTCCTGAACCCGATCCGCGACGGCGCGGTGCTGCCGGTGCTCTCGCTGAACGGCTACAAGATCAACAACCCCACCCTCCTCTCCCGCATCGGATCGGATGAGCTGGAAAGCCTGCTGCGCGGGTACGGCTGGACGCCCTTCCTGGTCGAGGGATCCGACCCGGAGTCCATGCACCAGGCGATGGCCGCCACCATCGACCGCTGCGTGGAGACCATTCGCGGCGCGCAGGCAGAGGCGCGCCGCACGGGCACGCCCTCGCGCCCGCGCTGGCCCATGATCATCCTGCGCGCGCCGAAGGGCTGGACCGCCCCGCCCGAGCTGGAAGGCCACAAGCTCGAAGGCTCCTGGCGGGCACACCAGGTCCCGATAGCAGGCGTCAAGACGGACCCCGCCCGGCTGGCGATGCTCGAACAGTGGATGCGCAGCTATCGGCCCGAGGAGCTCTTCGACGGGGCGGGGGTGCCCATCGCGGCCGTGCGCGAGGTCGCGCCCAAGGGGGCGCGGCGCATGGGTGCGAATCCCCGCGCGAACGGCGGGCTTCTCAAGAAGGCGCTGCGCCTCCCCGACTTCCGGAGCTACGCGGTCAAGGTAGACGCGCCCGGGAAGACGCAGGCGGAGAGCGCCCGCCCGCTGGGCACCTTCCTGCGCGACGTGATGCGCGCAAACCTCGGCAACTTCCGCGTCTTCGGGCCCGACGAGAACACGTCGAACAAGCTCGACGCGGTGTACGAGGTCTCGCGAAAGCTCTGGCTCGAGGAGACCTTCCCGGAAGACGCCGACGGCGGCCAGCTCGCAACGGACGGCCGCGTGGTCGAGATGCTGTCGGAACACACGCTGGAGGGGATGCTGGAGGGCTACCTCCTCACCGGGCGGCACGGCTTCTTCTCGTCCTACGAGGCGTTCGTGCACGTCATCGACTCCATGTTCAACCAGCACGCCAAGTGGCTCTCCATCTGCAACCACCTGTCGTGGCGCGCGGGGATCGCCTCGCTGAACTTGTTCGTCACCTCGACAGTGTGGCGGCAGGACCACAACGGCTTCACCCACCAGGACCCCGGCTTCCTGGACGTGGTGGTCAACAAGAGCTCGGAGGTCACCCGGATCTACCTCCCCCCCGACGCCAACTGCCTGCTCTCGGTGGCCGACCACTGCCTGCGCAGCGAGAACTACGTGAACGTGATCGTCGCCGACAAGCAGCTGCATCTCCAGTACCTGTCGATGGACGCGGCCATCATCCACTGCTCCAAGGGGATCGGGATCTGGGACTTCGCCAGCAGCGACGAGGGCCAGGAGCCGGACGTGGTGATGGCGTGCGCCGGCGACATCGCCACGCTGGAGGCGCTGGCCGCAACGGCCATGCTGCGGGAGGCGTTTCCCGACCTGAAGCTCCGGTTCGTGAACGTGGTGGACCTGTTCAAGCTGCAGCCGGAGTCGGAGCACCCTCACGGCCTCTCCGATCGCGACTTCGACTCCATCTTCACGGTGGACGCTCCCGTCATCTTCAACTTCCACGGCTACCCCTGGCTGGTGCACCGGCTCGCCTACCGCCGCAAGAACCACGGGAACATGCACGTGCGCGGCTACAAGGAGAAGGGGAGCATCAACACACCGCTCGAGCTCGCCATCGAGAACCAGGTCGACAGGTACAGCCTGGCGATGGACGTCATCGATCGAGTGCCCCGGCTGCGCAGCGCGGGCGCCCACGCCAAGGAGC
>Ga0154716_1117_pt1 | contig 17768 bp, 17 predicted proteins | sample Rifle2008BG16ft_FD_105724 | JGI IMG/M metagenome (GOLD analysis project Ga0154716, IMG submission 105724) | Anaeromyxobacter sp. RBG_16_69_14
GCCGCCCCGCGAAGAAGCGCTGACCCCTATGCCGACGCTCGTTCCACGTCGACAGGTCGACTGTCACTTTTCGACGGAGACTCGCCGCCGTCTACAGTGGCCCACAGGGTAGTCGATGGACGCCTTCTCGGTGGCGGTTCCGTCCTCGAAAAACACCTGCACGGAGTTGCCGACAGCGCGCTTCTCGGGGTCGTAATACTCCGCCGTGAAGCGCGGCTCCTCGGTCACCCTCATCTTGGCGCGCAGCGCGTCGATGCGGGGGTCGCGAGCGAACTCGTCCTGGTAGCACTCCGCCGTGATTGCGCCGTGAAGGAGAGCCACCGCGACCATGTACTGCAGGCAATGATCTCGGTCCGCCGGATTGTGCAGGGGCCCGTCCTTGCTGATGATGCGAAGGGCCGGTTCCTGCGTGGCGAGCTCGATACGCTCTATGCGCGCTATCCGATCGTCCCGATCAATCCCGTCGAGGCGGTCGCCGTGCGGCCTGCGCCGAACACGCGGCTCGCGCCGGACCAGCTCGACGACGCTCGTTCCGATGCGAGGCTCGTCGGTGTCGTTCCCGAGACAGGCACCGTCGTACTCGATGTCGCGAACGCGGATCTCGAGTACCTACGGGAAAAACTCGACGCGTTTGCCGACGACGCGAGGGTCGAGACCAAGACGCGCAGGGACGGCACGACCACGAACGCCGCGCCGCCGACCTTGGCGGCACACGACCGCCGCGGCGTAGGGATCGGGGCGGGTGAGCTGGCGCGGGGACAGGAAGGACGGCGAGGCGAGCCGGACTCGCGCGGTCACTTGGATGGCTTCTCGTTCGCCCTACGTTCGCATTGGTCGATGAAGTCGAGGCAAGCCTTCCGCTGCTCTGCGAGCTTGCTGTCGCGCACGCGCGAGATTGCCTCCTTCGAGGCGCGAAGCTGCCGCAGCTGCTCGGCCACCGGCAGCTCGTCCGAGATGAAAGGGAGGCAAATCATCGACGTGTCCAGCATCCAGGTCGTGCCCTGTTCCTTCGCCACCTCGGTGCCCAGGTAGGGCAAGGTTTTGACCGGGTTCTGTTGCATGGCCTTCCCGAGGGATGCCAGCAGCGACGTGGTACAACCGGCGTCGGAGTACTTGAGCATTTTCACCGCGAGAGCTGCCCAGCGGGGGGACCCGCTAGAGATCGCCGCGATGGTGGCGTTTTCGTATTCGCCGCAGAAGTATTTCTCGAGGGTGGCCTTTCCGCCCTCGCGGGCCAGAAAAGCCTCGACCTCCTGCAACTGGAGGCGTGTATCGGCTGCCGCATGGCACGCCAGGCCGGCACAGACGACGCTGACCAGAGCGGCGAATCGCAGAGCGCTCACCATGCCACTACCTCGAGCGTGCGGTCGCTGCTGGCCGCGATCTGTTGTCGGAAATGCAGGTCCAGGATGATGCAACCTGTAGAAGCGTTGTTCGCCTGGTTGTTGCCGTGAATCCTGAAGGCAGTTCTACTCAGAGCGTTGTGACCAATGGGAGTGAGATTCATGGTCACCGGGAAGATGCGGGTGCTGATAGGCTGGACCTATCTGGTACCAACCGACGGGAATCGGCCCGGTATCTGGGAGCCCCTGCAGGAGGGAATTGTTTCGTCCCGACGCAGGGCTAATGCCCTTGCCAGAGTAACCTCTTTCGAAGAACGCTCCATTGTATCGGAGCTCACCAGTCGCTTGTGAGTAACGCCAGGCCATTCCTGCCCTCCTCGTGGATGAGCCCTTGGCCAGCCTCGCGCTGACCGCGCCGCCACGTCGTTCATGCCAGCAGCTTGTCTCTCCATGCAAATGGGTGCAAATCGCCCCACGTCACGCTCAACCCATCTCATGGGGAGTTCGCCAGGAGTGCCAGGTTACTTCGGGTGTTAGGCTCATCGCCAATCTCCTGCTCGGCGCACTAGGAATTCATGGCCAACCAGAAGAAGCTGCGCGACCACTGGACAGGCGAACGGCCCAAGGAGCCGAGCTCGCGTGGGGCTCCGCGCGAAGGGAAGGCTCTGCTGCAAGGGCTCGTGCTCTGCGGGCGCTGCGGCCACTGCATGCACACGCAGTACTCCAGCTCCAATGGACAGCGTCCACACTACAAATGCAACGGGCCCAAGTACAAGGAGGGCGTGTCGGGCGGCTGCTGGATGGTGTCGACCAAGCACATCGACGCGGCGGTCGCGCGCGCGTTCCTGGGCGTCATCCAGCCGGCGGAGGTCGATCTGGCGCTCTCGCACGACCCGGTGGAGGAGGGTCTTCTCGGGCTCCCTCCGGCGGTAGCCACGGAGCGGTGCGCAGGCGGCTCCCGCATGGCGCTCCCAGGTTCCAGGCGCGTCGGGAGGGGCGGGCACTGCGGCCCGCATCGCAAGAGACGGGCCTCGAGGACGCGGGCGTCTTCCCAGGGACAAAGGCCGAGGGACAAAGGCCGACGACAACCGAGAGGCCAGGGGACAGCGTCGCGTGGTTCGGACAGCTGTTCGCTACCTGACGTTCCCGAGGCCGGCAGGCGCACCTCACGTGACGACTCCGCGAGCGTCCTCGACGGCGTGATCAAGCGCCGGGTGCCTCCTATCCCGGGTTCGACCGCTGGAAGGCGATGGGTTCCTCCTGAGCCGCGTCCACCGCGCTCGCGAAACCGGCGAAGGCGGGCCGCGAAGCTCGAGCAGAAGCGGCCATCGGAGTTTCTACGGCAGGCGGCCGAGGAGAATGCCAAGCAGGTGATCCGTGAGCACGAGCGCGCCCGCCTGAAGCGCCTGCTAGCCGAGTTGCCGCCCGGCAACCTCAGCGACGAGGAGGCCGAGCGCTTGGCGGACGAGGTGCGGCACGAGGTGGGGGAGCCCGGGTGAGGGCGATCCACGACGCAAGCCTCATCGTCGCCGCGGTCTGGACCAAGAACCCTCGTTCCGCTTCGCGCATCGTGATCGAGGCGGCGGGCGCCGGTGCCTTCGAGCCGGTCATCACCGACGAGATCGAAGCCGAGTATCGCGACGTGCTCGGGCGCGACAAGCTTCGGCGTGGGGCCCCGGCCGGCGCGCATCGCATCGCTGCGAGCATCATAGAAGCCCTTGTCGGCGTTGCCGAGCGGGTCGAGCCAGCGGCGGATGTGCATGTCGTCGAGAAGGACCCGAAGGACGACAAGTACGTCGCCGCGGCGCTCGGGGGCGGAGCCGCTTACGTCGTGACGCTCGATCGGCGGCACATGCTGGCGCTCGGAGCTCACGAGGGCGTGCGGTTCGTGACGCCGGGCGACTTCCTTGCTGTCCTGCGGTCGTCGAGTTCGTAGGCGCAGCGCGTCACTCGTCCGGTAGGCCGTGGACCGCGCGCACCGAGAGGCTGCCCTTGGCGCCGTGACAGGTCGCGCAGGCCTCGATGCCCGCGTCCACGTGCTTCGACGCATGTAGCGCGGCCGTCCCCGTGCCGTGGCAGCCGACGCAGCTCGCGGTCACCGGGAGGAGCCTCGGCTCCTCGGCGCCGTGCGCGGCCGTGCCGCCGTGCCGGATCGTCGCCGTCTCGTTGGCGATCGTCGGCGAGGAGCCCGCGGGGAGGGCCTCGATCTGGTAGCTCTTCCCGAGGTGGCAGGTGGTGCAACGGGCGAGGTCGCCCGGAAAGATCGTGTCGTCGAAGAAGACCGCCCCGTCGTAGCTGCTGTACATGACGAACGGTCCCACCAGATCGAGCTGCGCTGATCCTCTCCGGGCGCCCGTGTGGATCCGGTGAACGAGGAGGTTGAAATGGAGGGAGCGCTCCTCGACGTCGTCGTAGGTGCCGTAGGACGTCTGGGAGAACACCGTCGCGAGGTTCACGTCACCGCTCGCCGTCTTGGGCCGCGCTCCCCAGTCGGTCTGGTCCGCGGTGTGGCACATGACGCAGTATTCCGTCTGGTTGCGCGCGAGGTGCTCGGTCAGCTTCCCGTGGCACGCGTTGCACTTCGTCTCGACGTCCACGACGGCGCGGCGCGCCAGCGCCGGGTCTCCCGGCCCTACGCCGGTCGCCGTGTCCACCTGGACCACCGGGTTGTCCGCGGTCTCGGTCACCGCTTCGCCGGTGTAGGGCCAACCGAAGGCCTCGCTCGCCGGGGTGTAGTGCACCGTCGGGCCGGTCCGCCGCGCCTCGAGAGCCACCGCCCACGTTCCACTGGCGATCTCGGGTAGCGCCGTCGAGAAGGTGTAGCTGAAGGCGCCGCTCGCGTCGGGAACGAGCGTCAGCGGGACGACCTCGGTGAGCGGAACATTGCCGCTCGCGTAGTCGGGTGCGGTGGGGCCGGCGACCGTGATCGCCACCTTGGTGAGCTTTCGCGGCACGGGCGAGAGGGCGTCGCCTGCCGGACTCGGAGCGGCGAGCGAGGTGATGGGGCCGTTGCGGTCCGCGAGCGTGAAGGTCACCGTCGGCTGCGCGCCGGGGAGCATGCCGGTCACCGAGGCAATCCGAGCGGTGATGGCGCTGTAGTTCGGGTGCAGGTAGGGCGGGACGTGCGCCTGCGCGATCGGAGCGTACACCCTGTCGCCCTGCACGTGGCACGAGGCGCAGGCCGAGTCGTCGGCCTGCGGGCCGCCCGGATGGGCAAGGTGGGACGTGTCGGTGGCGCCGCTCCCGAACCAGACGTCGGGATGGCAACCCGCACACACCCGCCGCGACACGACCTCTGTCACCGCGCTCGCTTGCGGCGCAGCACCATGGCAGGCGTCGCAATCCCGCAGGTCGCGTGGGTAGCGGATCCCCGTGGCGACGGTCTTCGCCGGCATCCCGTTGTCGGTGCGGCTCACGATGGCGCCCGCGGTGAACGTGCGGCTCTGGTCGCCGACGAACGCGTAGCGGCTCCCTGCGACGGCCGCGTTCCGGCCCGGGAAGTACGGGAGCGGGAGGGGGCCCGAGCCGAGCGGCGGCGCCGGCTGCGTGCTCGACGACTGGTAGAGGGTGGGGAGCTTGCGGCCGCGGTGGACGCGGTGGAGCAGCCGACCGAGGTCGAGGGGGTTCGGGTCGGTCGCGCCGGTCGCGCCCGTCATCGCGGCCGGGTCGACAGTATCGGGATCGGCGTTCTGGAGCGTGTGACAGGTGACGCACAGCCGGACGCCGACCCGGACGCCACCGTGATAGCGCTTCGGTCCCGCATGACAGGCGGTGCACTGCTCGTCGAGGACGAGGTCGCGGGCTTGCGGCGGCCCGCCCGCCGGAACGAAGTCGAAGGTCGAGCTGGTCCCGGCGGCGCCGGTCACGCCGTCGAGCCACATTCCGACGCGCAGGGTCTCGCTCGGATCGTTCGGCTCCTTCGGATCATGGAGGGCGGCGAGGGCGGCGCCGAAGGTGTAACGGTAGCGCCCGGAGCCAAGGTCCTCCACTTCGCCGCCGGAGTCGGTTCCGGGCTGCCTGGTGTCCACGAGCACCTGCTCGGCCGGTGTGCCGGGGCCGGAGACGGGGAGCCGGGCCAACGTCTGCCGGCCCGAGAGCAGGTGGCTCTTCCACGCGGCGATCCCGCTCACCGGATCCGTCGAGAGAGCAGCGAGCGTGAACGCGGGCCGGAGCCCGACGGCGGTGCCGGCGGTGATCCCGGCGTCGCCCGCGGTGAGCCGGTAGGTGACGACGACCTTGCGCTCTGAGTTCACCTCGGCGCACTGGATCGCGACCGTTGGCGGGGCCGCGCTCTCGGTCGTGACCCGCTCACCCATCTTGGGCGCGCACGCCACCGCAGCCAGGAGGGCCCACGCGGCGACGCGGACGGCACCTTTGCGGAGGGAACTGAAGGACATGCCAGCGGCTCCTCGACGCGGTTCCCGCCTATTGCCCCTGGCGCTCGGAGTAGAACTTCAGGAAGCTGTAGATCTGGCGCGCCTGCTCCACGCTGGTGTTGCAGTCGGGGCGCCGCAGCATGCGCTTCAAGTAGACCTTCCACTCCTGTGCGTTGAATCTGGAGTTGATGGGGCGCGCGACGGTGTGGCACTTCGAGCACTTGTCGACGAACAGCACGTAGTGCTCTTGCTGCTCGGCGGGGTACTCCGAGACGTCGACGTGGTTGGGCCCCTTGTCGCGTAGGTCCGGCGGGGTAGTGGGCTGGGCCGCGAGCGCTGCCGCGAGCACGAGAGCGACGGCGAGTGGAGTCATCAGAACGCCCCTCCGAGTCCCAGGTGGATGGAGTGAAAATCGTCGAAATCCCTGGCCGACCAGTACTCGTAGCTCAATTTTGCAAAGAGTGAATCCAGGGGGGTGACGTGGAGCCCGGCGGTGGCACGGGAGATCGAGCTCGTCGCGGATACCGTCGATCCGGGGATCGGGACGCCGGTGCGCCGGAGCTCCTCCAGCCGGTAGACGGCGGCGACCCAGCTCGTGAGCGGGTGTTCCAGCTCCGCGTACCAGCCGTCCTTGCGGAACCAGTCGTCGGCCAGCTCGAACGCGTACGCCTGGCCTCTGACCAGCTCGGTGCGGCGGTAGGCATACTCGCCGCGCAAGGTGAAGATCGAGAGCCGCGTCGAGGCGCTCAGGGCCCACGCCCGGTAGTCGAGCTCTCCGCCAGGATCGTAGCGCCCAGCCGTGAAGGAGGCCCCGGCCCCGAGGTCCCGCAGCAGGCGGCCCGGTTCGGTGATCAGGTTGAGCGCGACGCGGCCGCCGACTGCAGGCACGCCGTTGTTGTCGCGATAGGGCGCGCTGCGCATGGCGGTCCAGTCGAGGTCGTTGCTGCCGCGCATCCCCGCCGTGACGTAGACGGCATACCAGGCCACCAGCATGGGAACGGGGAACCACTGACCGTAGACCATCGCGCCGCTGTCCACGTAGGGGAGCGGGACCACGCCCAGGTTCATCGCGCTGCGCTCGCCGTAGGCCATGCGCCCCATGTCGTAGATGAGGGGCGCGGAGACGGTCTTGTGGGCGGAGGGATCGACCCGGCTCGAGTACTCGCCGAACGGGATGGAGAGCCGGCCGACCTGGACGTTGAGATGGACGCTCGGCATGTACTCGAGCATCAGGTGGTCGAGCTCGACACCGTGGCAGGATGCGCAGGCCTTGGCCGAGAAGGAGAACGTGTCGCTGAGGTCGATGCTGAGCTTGACCGCGGCCTCGGGCACCAGTCCCGAAGGTGATCGGGTGGCGACCGCCTTGTCAGGGATGCCCCAGTAGTCGGCGTAGACCGACCCCGAGAAGAGGACGCTCTGGCCCGCGAACGCGGCGCTCGCGCTGACCAGGACGGCAACCGTCGCGCATAGACCGGCGGCGCGCCCGAAGCGGCGCGGTACCCTCTCAATCATTGGGCGCTCCGCCCGTGATCCAGGCCTCGATCCCGGTCAGCTCGGCCTCGTCGAGGGGAGCAGCTGACGGCGGCATGCGGAGACCGCTCCCGCCCTGCGCTCCCGCGGTCCCGCGCAGCTTGAGGACGAGGTAACTGCGCTCCGGGTCACCCGGCTCGACGAGGTCCATGGAGGGCAGCTCCTCCGAGGACACGCCGACCATGGCGTCCCAGGAGGCACCCTCCTCCAGCCTGGGGAAGACCGCCGGCGGGTTCCCGGAGTGGCAGCCGGCGGTGGCGCAACGGGGCACCAGGATCCGCAGCTCGATCTCCGACCGCGATCCCGCGGCGGCGGCCGCGTTCGCCGCGACCCGCGCCCCGATCTCCGGCGCACATCCAGACAGGACTGCGGTGAGCGCGAGTCCCAGCGGGATCGACGGGTATGTGGTGTAGTCGCGCATGGCCAGCTCGCTCGAGCCTGTGCAAGACCCCGGCCGCGCCGAAGGCGAACACAGGACCGTGTTGACGCGCCCGCCCGCAGCGTGGCACCGAGGGTTCGCTCGACCCCAGGTCGGCCTTGACTCGAAGTCCGTGGGGAAAGAGGCGCAATGCGAGTCAACCCTGCGTCACGGAGTTGCGGCACAGCGAAAACCAACTCCGGCCCCACGGTACAGCGGGTTCATCGCCCCGACTGCTCCACGCGAGGCGGCCGAGACCTGCGCCGGCTCGTCGGCCCACCAGGCGCTCCCGCGAAGGATGCGGCACGCCGACAACCCGGAACAGTCATAGGTCGCGAGAGGGCCACTGTACCGCGAGGACGTCCAGTTGAGGACGTTCCCTGCCAGGTCCTTGACCCCCCGACGACTGTTCCCGCTGGAGAACTGGCCCACCGGGCACGTGCCCCGGCGCTTGCCCTTTCCGACGTCGTTTCCTTCGCCGTTCCAGCAGAGCCGGCTGCCTGGCTCCGCTCGACCCCAGGGGTAGGTCGAATTCCGGGTTCCTCGCGCCGCCCACTCGTACTCGTCCTCCGTCGGCAGCCGCTTCCCGAGGGACTCGCAATACCCTGCCGCCTGGGCGAAGGTCACGCAGTTCACGGGGTGGCTCTGCCTGTCCTTCCTGTCAGTATTGCATAGCTGCGAAGCGCCGCCCGGACGATTGCCCTCGCCGTCCGGCCAATGCACGGTGGCGTGAGCGACCTTGCACTTCCCCTTCTTCACGCACCGCGAGTAAGAAGCGACCGTGACGTCGAGGGCGTCGAGGCAGAAGGACTTCACCGAGATCCGTTGAGGGTAACCCCTCCTCTTCACCGTGTACGCCGCCCCCGGCATCAGCACCATCCCTTTCGAGCAGCCCTTTCGTGCGGAGATCGACGCGCGTGCGGTCTTCTTTCGCGGGGTCGCTCCGGGCTTCTCGGCGCACCTCGGGTGTTCTCTGGCCAGCTCGGGGCAGCGATCGGTCCAGCAGGCGACGCACTCCCGGGCGGTGGCATCGAGCGGCAGGCTCACCAGCAGTCCGCCGAGCAGCCAGAGCCACGAGGGTGGAACGAGTGGTTTATGTGCCCTCATGCTGCCATTCCGGACTGGCTCCAGGACGAGGACTGCGATCCGCGACGAGGGATCCAGGGCGACCCGACCGCATGATAGCTTGGCGGTCGGCGGCAGCACCGGGGGCACGTCCCACACATCGCCGCCGCGCCGCCTCACATCGCCGCGCGCATCGCACTCTTCCCGTCATGGAAGACAGCCGGGGACAGCCACTCCCCGAAATTGACCCAGGGTAGCTCGGCCCCGGCGTCCGACCGACGACCGTTCCCGCGTTGGCCTCGAAACCGCCCGCCAAACGCCGGCTTGAGTCCACCTGGGCGGCCAGTCAGGCATGGCGCGTGGCCTGCATCATCCGAGCGGGCTGTGGCCACCTGGTCCTTCTCGACGTCATTGCGCGCCCGGCTCGTGGTGTTCGTCGGGTTGCTCGTCGTCGCCCTGGCCGCACCGTTGCTCGTCCTGCTCCCCGCGAAGATGGACGGCCTCTCGCAGCGCTGGGCCGACCGCAGGCTCATCGGCATCGCCAGGCTTCAGGCCGCGAGGGCCTGGATAGCGCTGGACACGGACGATCAGGTCGAGGCGGAGGCCCTCCTCCGGAATCTCGGCTCCGCCCACGGGGTGCTCTGGGCCGCCCTTCTCCGACCCGACGGCAGTCCGCTCGCGCGCTGGAACGATCCCCCCGGAGACCTCGTTCCGTTCCACCCCGGGGAAGAGCGGGTCGAGCACCAGGGCGGAGCCATCGTGGTCCGTGTTCCGGTCAGAGGACGGACGGAGCAGAACGGAACGCTGGCGCTGGCCTTCGATCCCGCGGAGCTTCGGGCCCGACCGCGCGAGACGCTGTTGTGGATGACGACCGGCGCTGGCCTCGCGCTGCTCATCGGGATCGCGGCGGCGTACTTGATCGGCACCATCGTCGCTCGACCTCTGCGGCAGGCGACCGACGTGGCCGAGCGGATCGCAAGCGGGGACTTCACTGCCTCCAATGACCTCCAGACGTCCCGGCGCGACGAGGCCGGGGCGCTGGCACGCGCCTTCGAGTCCATGCTGGCACGCCTCTACGAGCAGCAGCTGGTCCTCGCGCGCAAGAACGCCCAGCTCGGCGAGCAGCTGGCGGAGCTGAGGCGGACCCAGGAGCAGCTCGTCGTGGCCGACCGGCGCGTCAGCGTGGGCCGCCTAGCCGCCGGGGTCGCACACGAGGTCAACAATCCCCTCGCCTACGTGAGGGCGAATCTCGAGTTCATCGCGAGCTCGCTCACGCCGCTCGTCCAGCCTCGGGCAGCTGGCGACGAGCCGGGTGGACGCGAGGACTCGCTCGAACGGGTCAAGCAGGCGCTGGCCGAAGCATGCCAGGGCGCCGATCGCATCCGCCAGATCGTCCACGGGCTCAAGAGCTTCTCGCGGGACGACGACGGGCGCAGGGAGCGGCTGCACGTCACGACACCGCTCGAGGCTGCCATCGCCATGGCCGCCGGAGAGATCAGGCAGCGCGCCAGGCTCGTTCGACTGTTCGGCGAGACCCCGCCCGTGGACGCGAGCGAGGTGCGCCTGGCGCAGGTGTTCCTGAACCTGCTCATCAACGCGGCCGACGCCCTCCCCGAGGGCGCCTCGGATCGGCACACCGTCACCGCCTCGACCCGCACCGGCACCGACGGCAGCGCCGTCGTGGAGGTGCAGGACACGGGATCCGGTATCGCGCCCGAGAACCGCGAGAAGCTCTTCCAGGCCTTCTTCACGACCAAGCCAGCTGGTGTCGGCACGGGACTCGGGCTCTCGATCTCGCAGGGCATCGTCAGGGCCCTGGGAGGCCGGATCGAGGTTGAGAGCGAGGTCGGGCGAGGTAGCACCTTCCGCGTGATCCTGCCTCCCGCCCCCGAGACAGCCGTCCCGGCGGAGAAGCCAGCCGCGCCGCCGGCTCGAGGGTGCGGGACCACCAGCCTGCTGGTGGTGGACGACGAGGCGCTCGTGGGCAAGGCGTTCGAGCGGGCGCTCGGATCGGAGTTCCGCGTCGTCACGGCGACGAGTGCGAGCAGCGCGCTGGCGCGGCTGGCCACGGATCGGTTCCAGCACGTGCTCTGCGACCTCGCGATGCCGGACATGAGCGGCCCCATGTTCCACGCGGAGCTGAAGCGCCGCTGGCCGGCCATCGCCGATCGCGTGATCTTCATGACCGGCGGCGCGTTCACCCCGGCCATCCAGAGCTTCGCGGCCACCTGGACGGGTGCCTTGCTCCAGAAACCGGTCGACATGGATCACCTCCGGAGGCTCATTGCCCCGGAAGCCTGACGCGGCCGGAGGCGCGGTCTGACAGCGCATGCCACATGAACTGACGCTCGAGATGGGGGGCGCGGGGGGAGAGTTCTCCCCTCCGCTTGAGGCGCCGCAAGGCGCCGGACATCAGCTCACAGCGGCGGCGGTGCCGCTGGAGAATCACATCAACTGGTCGCCGCTGTGAGCGCCGCCGCCATCGGAGGCGCGCTCGCGCTCGCGGTCGCGCTCCTGCTCGTCGGCAAGCCCGAGGAGCTCAAGTGGGATCCGCGCGACGAGGGCCCGTCCACGATCGACGTGTCCACCTATCCAGCGGAGCAGCAGAAGCGGTACCGCATGTTCGAGGCGAAGTGCGTGAAGTGCCATCCCGTGTCACGAGCAGTCAATTCCGACTTCGACGCCACCCAGTGGAAACGCTACATGAAGAAGATGATTCGCCGCCCCAACTCCGGGACCAATGAGGAACAGGCGGCCGAGATCTACGAGTTCCTCAAGAGCTACGCCTCGCGCGGTGGTCCGCGGAGCCTCGGGAAGTCGTCGCGATAGCCCCTGGGGATCTGACCCGTGTCTTGCCCTTCCTATAACGCGGTTCCGGTTCCGGTGGGGAATTGCTCAGACTCGCCTCGGAAGCGAGGCGCAAGCACGAATAGGCTCCAAAGACGAATCTGAATGCGGTTCTCCGTCTCCCACCTTGCGCAGCGCTCGCTGCGAGCCCGGCACCTCGCGGTCACGGTGTTGCTCGTGGCGCTGGCGCTCGCGATCGCCGCCGTCGGGTTCGAGCGCTCCGCCCGGAAGGTGATCCTGGAGGCCGTCGGCAATCACCTGGCCGCCCGGGCACACGAGGTGCTCGACGCGACCTCCCGGTTCCAGGCGGAACGCTGCACCGCGGTGCGCAACTGGGCCGAAGCCGACGCCATGCAGGGCACGCTCGACACCGGCGATCCGAAGTTTGCGGAGGACTATCTCCGCCGGACCATCCAGGACCAGGGCGGCGGATTTGCCACCGCCGCGCTCCTCGACACGCGCGCGCAGATCCGGGCCGCCGTCCGTATCGCGGGCGAGGGGATGCGCCGTGGCGACGCCCTGGAGCAGCTGCGCGGGCGGTCAGTCGTGGGGCTTGAGCCGGTGGCGCTGGTGCTGCAGGGTCAGCCGCTCTCGGTGGCGCTCGCTCCCGGCAGCGCGCTCGACCCTTCGGATACGGACGGCGTCACGCTGTTCGTGGCGGTGCCCGTGAAGGACTTCGCCGGCGACGTGGTGGGCGCGGTGGTCGCGGGGGTCCCCCCGGCCGCGCTGTCGCGCCTTCTCTCCGAGATCGGGGGCGAGGACCGGCGCTACCTGCCCGTGGTGGCTGATGGCACGGGGCAGGTGGTGCTGAGCCTGCCTGGCGTGCGACGTGGCCGGATCGCGCCCCTCGTCCTGGCGGGGCGAGAGGGCGGACTGGAGCGCCGTACCGACGGGGACGGCGAGCCCGTCCTGCTGGTCCGCACCTCGGCCGCCTTGGCGCCTCCCGGATGGCGAGCCGTCATGTTCGTGGACGAACGAGAGGCCTACGATGCCCTGCGGGCGCTGCGTCGATTCCTGGCCGGGTTCTTCGTCCTCGTGCTCGGGGCCGCGGCGCTGGCGAGCGTGGTGGCCCTGCGCCGCGCCGCGAAGCCGCTGAGCGACGTGTCGGCTTCGATGGCGCGCGTCTCGGGCGGCGACCTGACCACGCGCCTTCCGGAGGTCTACGCGGACGACCTCGGCCATCTGGTGCGCTCTTTCAACGTCATGGTCACCGAGGTCGCACGCTCGCGCGAGGAGCTGAAACGGACCGAGGCGCTGCAGAAGGAGATGCAGATCGCCCAGCAGATCCAGACGGCCATCCTGCCGGCGAAACCGTCGGTCCCCGGCTTCGACATCGCAGCCCGGATGAAAATGGCCGACGACGTCGGCGGCGATCTCTACGACATCCTCGCCTTCGAGGACACCTTCTGGATCCTGATCGGCGACGTCTCCGGCCACGGCATCAACTCGGGGCTGGTGATGATGATGGCGCAGGCGGCGGCGTACGCGGCCATCACCGAGGACCCGCTGCGGCAGCCGCGAGACGTGATCGCGACCGTCAACCGCGTGATCCACGAGAACGTTCGCCGGCGCATGAACCGCGACGACTACGTCACGCTCATGGCGGCGCGCCACCTCGGCGACGGACGCTTCGAGGCCGCCGGCGCGCACCAGCCGATCTTCATCGCGCGCCGCGGCAGCGGGGTGGAGGTCGTCGAGCCCGCCGGGCCATGGGTCGGCGTCGTGCAGGAGGTCGCGCCGTACCTGGTCGAGTACGGCTTCCACCTCGAGCAGGGGGACTCGCTGTGCCTCATCACGGATGGCATCGTCGAGGCGAGGGATGGCCTCGAGGAACTGTTCGGCGAGGAGCGGCTCGCCCTGGTCCTCGCCGGCACCTCTCGGCCCCGCGACGCCGCGCAGACCCTGTCGGAGATCTTCGCGTCGGTCGAGGAATTCGCCGCGGCCCAGGCCGACGACATGACCGCCATCGTCATTCACCGGAAGCTCCATGCACATTGACAGCGGCGCCACGCGTGACCCGGTCATGCTCTTCATGCGGATGGCATCACCCTGGGTCTTCATCGACGAGATCAGGCGCTTCGTGAAGTCGTTCTGCGCCTGCGCCTCCCCGGGTCTGGATCGCGAGGAGTACCTGGCGCTTGCGGTCCACGAGCTCATGCAGAACGCCGTGGCGTGCTCCGGCAGCCAGCCGGTCGAGCTCTCGCTGGAGATCGACTCGGCCTCCGACCGCGTCTCGATCCAGGTGACGAATGCCTGCACGCCGGAGCAGGCGGCGGCGCTCCAGGAGCGGGTCGATCGCATGCGCCAGGAGCCGGACGCGCTGAAGCACTACCTGGCAGCCATGGCCGGGACCTCGCCCTCCGAGCGCGGCGGACTCGGTCTCGCGCGCATCCACTTCGAATCGCAGCTCGGCCTGGAGGTCTTCTTCGAAGCCGGGCACGTCACCGTGCAGGCCGCCGGGAAGCTCGCCCTGCCGAATGCCAATGAGTCGAGGGTGTCCAATGTCTGAGGCGAAGGCCAAGCAAGCCGCCAGCGCTACCGGCGTCCGGGTGGGCGATCAGAAGTACTCCGCGGAGCTGGTGAACGAGCTCGAGGGGCCGGTCGTGCGGTTCCGGGGGACCATCAGCACGCATAGCCCGGCCGTCCTGCTCAATCCGTTCGTCGACTCCGTCCACGAAGAGCTCGTGAAGACCTGCGCACCGGCTGTCATCGTGGATTTTCGGGAGCTGGAGTTCTGCAACTCCTCCGGGTTCAAGGCGTTCATCCACTGGATCGAGCGCCTCCAGGAGGTGGGCGAGACCGGCCGATACCGGCTCAGATTCGTCACCAGCCCGCAGCGCAGGTGGCAGCGTACCAGCCTGCTCGCCCTGTCCTGCTTCGCGCCGAACGAGGTCGAGCTCGAGTGAACGCGCGGCGCCCGCGGTGGATGAGCACGCGAGACGGCCAAAGGCGAGTCTGCCGGCGCGCCGCGTTCGCCCTCTGCCTGGCGTCCATGGGGTGGGCGTGCGCCGCGCCAACCACAGGCCCGCGATCCTCGTCACCCGCCAGCATCGTCATCACGGGCGCGTCGGTGGACGCCGGCCGCCACGTCGTCGTGACCTTCACGGTCACGAGGGGCGGGTCGGGGGTCCCGCTCGACGGCGTGCGCGCTGCGCAGCCAGCGTGGACGCTCGCCGGGCTCGCCGTCCACCCCATCACGGAGCTGCCGACCTGGAAGAGCTACTTGCTGTTCGGCGCCGACGTGTTGCCCAGGGTACCGGTGGCGGGGCCCGGCACGCCGGATCCGTTCGTGCTCCGTGACGCCCGGCAGCCCTGGTACGAGGACGGCGGTCTGGTGCGCGACCTGGAGCGCGGGAACTTCACCTACACCTACGCGAAGGCGCTGCCCGAAGGCTACGACACGAGCCAGACACTGCGCGTCGGCGTGTGGCTGCGGGGCGTGACGCCGGGGACGGAGCAGACCACCTCGACCTTCGATTTCGTCCCGGGTAGCGGCCCACCGCAGGCCCGCGAGCTGGTGATGGACGAGAACTGCAGCTCGTGCCACGGGCTCCGCCAGGGCCACGATGCGTCGCGCACCGGCTGGAAGGTGTGCGTGACCTGCCACACGTACCAGAACGCGGACGCCGACACGGTCGATCCCGCGGCCATGGCGGGCGCGACGCCCGCGACGGACCCGAACCCGCTCGAGTTCGGGCGGCTCATCCCCCGCGTCCACCGCGGCGGCAGGCTGCCGACGCTCTACCGCTCGAGCTGGACCGAGCCGGCTCCGGCGCGCCCCATCGTCGGGCCGATCCCCCTGCCGTTCAGCCCCCCATACCCGGGCATGCCCATGCGCAACGCGCCGCTGCCGGGCCGCAAGTTCTCGGTCGTCGACGACCTGAACGGCATGGGCGAGGTGGTCTTCGGAGCCATCGCCGAGCTCGGCGGGAACGGGCAGCCTCCCCTGCCGGTGCCGTCCGGCCTCGTCCACTACCCCCAGGACTACCGCAACTGCCGCGCCTGCCACGCGAACGCGGCGCTGGAGAGCGACACCGTCACCGTCGCCTCCCGGCCATCCTGCCAGGGCTGTCACCCGGACGTCTGGTATGGGGAGGGCGGCACGGACGAGAACCACTTCCCGCACGCGGGCGGGCCACAGCCCGACGACACGCGGTGCGCGGATTGCCACGTCGCGGGGCCGAACCTCCAGGTGCCGATCGCGGAGGTGCACGTCCCGCCCTACAGGAGCTCGAGCTACTCCCCGCTCCAGATCGAGCTCCTGACGATCGAGGACGTGAAGCCGGGCATGCGTCCGACGGTGCGGTTCCGGGTGAGCGACCGAAACGGCCCGATCCGGTCGATGTACGCGCCCTCCCCTTCCGTGGACGCCGTGAGCGGGATCCCGCGGCGCCTCGATCGGATGGGGTTCGTGCTCTCCGGTCCTTCGCACGAGTACCAGACGAGGAACAACTTCGGCGAAGAACGTTTCGCGGCGAGCGGGTTCGATTTCCGCGGGCCGCTCGGCGTTTGGCCCTACGCGGATACCGCGCCGTCCTGGGAGTACGTGTGGTGGGGCATCACGGCGGACGCGGACGGGGCCTTCACCTACACCTTCGTCGCCGCGATCCCGCCCGACGCGAGCGGCACCTGGGCGGTCGGGATCCACATCGCGCGCAACGAGGACACACCCGAGGGCCAGGACACGCCCACCCAGCTCTATGATCGGACGACGGACAGGTTCCTCTGGCCGTACACCGGCGAGCCGGTGATGGAGACCGCTCCCGACGTCGTCGCGTACGTCGATCTCGCCGCGGGGAGGCTGGGCGAAGGCAACCCCGTCCCCCGCCGCAAGGTGGTCGACTTCGACAGGTGCAACAGGTGCCACGATCGCAGGGCGTTCCACGACGGGCGCACCAGTCTGGAGCTCTGCGTGATGTGCCACGCGGGCGGGACCACCGACTGGAACCGCCGGCCCAAGGACGCTTCCGGGAACACCAACCTCTCGCAGGTCCTCTCGCCGGATTCCTTTGGCACCTACGACGGGATCGAGGAGCGCAGCGTCCACCTCAAGGTGCTCATCCACCGGATCCACACCGGCGCCCGGATCGGGAGCGCGTCGCTGGGTCTCTCCCGGCCGTTCACGGCCTACGGATGGCCGGGTGGCCAGGACAAGGCGTTCTTCTTCGACGAGATCACGCTGCCGAGGGGCGTGGACAACTGCGCCATCTGCCACGACGGGACGACGTTCGAGATCGAGAACATCCTGCCGGGCCTCCAGCAGCCGACGTTCGCGAACGAGACCGGCAATCGCCTTCACGGCGGCACCGCCGTCCACGCCGCGCGCGAGCCTTCCACGCCGCCCATCCAGGCGGCGTGCAGCGCCTGCCACAACACGCGCGCCAACGCGACCCACTCCAGCCAGTACACGACCATCGAGGGCGTCGAGGGATGCCTCCCCTGCCACGGCAAGGACGGCACCAGCGCGCTCTCCGTCGCGCACGGCATCGAGGAGGTGACGCCATGAGCGGACGTGGCACGCGGCTGCCCGCACTCGGGATGATCCTGGTAGGCGCCGCGGCCTCGGCGGCCTGCTCGCCGCCGCGCGTGCAACGCGCGCCCGCCGACCGGGTCATGAGCATCGGTGTCGTCGACGGGAACCCCGGTCTGCCCATCACGGGCGGCCAGCCCGCGAACGGCGGCCCGCCCCAGGCCGCGTCGAAGGTGAACCTCAAGTTCACCGGAGGTTCTCCCGGGCCCTTCACCGTCGTCGCGTCCCGCGTGAGCACGCCGCCCACCGTCGACGGCGACGCCTCCGATCCGTGCTGGGCGGACATCGCCGGGAGCAATGTGCTGCTCGTCCCACCCGGCGAGGCGATCGGGATGACCGACGACGAGCTCGGCGCCGAGTTCCTCGCCGCGATGGGCTACTTGCAGGTGAGGGACCATGGCACCCGCGATGTGCGCGCCAAGGTCGCCTTCGACGACCAGACCATCTACCTGCTGCTGCAGTGGGCCGACCCCACCCTCGGCGCGGCGCGGGAGGACTGGGTGGCGCAGGGCGGCGTCTTTGCGCGCACCAGACGGGACGAGGATCGGGTCTACCTCTCGTTCGACATCGGTGATTCGACCCCCGCGTACAGGTCCTCGGGATGCGCTGCCGCCTGCCACGTGAACGAGCGGCTCGGATCGACCTCGCCCACCGACGTC
>Ga0154716_1031_pt6 | contig 17675 bp, 13 predicted proteins | sample Rifle2008BG16ft_FD_105724 | JGI IMG/M metagenome (GOLD analysis project Ga0154716, IMG submission 105724) | Anaeromyxobacter sp. RBG_16_69_14
CGGGTACGACGAGCTCGTCGCCGGTCGAGAGGACCGCGACGCGCGCCTTCCGCACCACGGGGATGGTGAGCTTGGCGAAGGTCGCCAGCAGGCACACCTCACCCGGCCCCACCACCGTGCCTTTCTCGAGGACAGCTTCGCCGGCGTGGATGTCTTCCCCTTTGCGCCGGACGTTGGCTCCGAGGCGCACGGGGCTCTTCACGAGGACCGCCCCTTCCCGCTCTTCGGTGTCTTCCACGGGCACGACGCTGTCGGCGCCTGTGGGCAGCGGAGCACCGGTGAGGATCTTGACGGCCGTCCCGGCCGCGACGACCTCGGCGCTGTGGGCGCCAGCCGGAATGAATCCCGAGACTCGAAGGACGGCGGAGCGCGTCACGTCCTCCGCGCGGACTGCGTAGCCGTCCATCGCCGAGTTGTGCCAGGAAGGCAAGTCCCGCGGGGCCACCAGGTCCGCGGCGAGCACGCGACCGATGGCGTCCTGCATCGCCACGATCTCCGACCCGAGGGCGGTGACGTGGTCGAGAATGACCTTTCGGGCTTCTTCGAAGGTAGGCACGCTGGACCACTCACATCAGTGGGACGGGGACGAAGCACGGCACGAAGGACCGGACAGGCCGACGGCCGCGAGACCATGCTAGCATCAACTGGTCGATCGCGGCACCCCAGTCAATATGCCGCAATACCCACGGGAACAGGGAGGTGGGGAGACGAGGGGAGACGGTCTCACCGCGGCGACCAGTTGATGTGATTCTCCAGCGTCACCGCCGCCGCTGTGAGCTGATGTCCGGCACCTTGCGGCGCCTCAAGCGGAGGGGAGAACTCTCCCCCCGCGCCCCCCATCTCGAGCGTCAGTTCATGTGGCATGCGCTATCACTCGCCGCGCCCTGCTGTGCTGCGCCCATATCGCAGGACCTCGAACTCCATGTCGAGGAGGTTGGCGAACAGGACTCTTCCGGACAAGCTCCCACGCCCGAGCAGGATCTTGGCCACCTCGGAGACTTGAAGGCTCGCGATCGCGGCTGGCGTGAAGGCCGGGTTGCCCAGGTTCGCTTCCAGCCCCTTGCCCTGGGCGGAGACGGGGCCGAGCAGGGGTGAGATGTCCTCGCCGGGCATCTGGACGGCGACCTGCCCGTACCATCCGGCGATGGCGCCGTGGACGAAGGGGAGCGACAGGTCGCTGGATATCGCCGCAAGCGCGTGGCGCGTGAGGACGTTGTCGAGGCCGTCGACGACGGCAGAGCAGCCGGAGAGCAGGCTCTTCCCGTTCTCCCGCGAAAAAGCGGCCCTGTGGGCGACGACCGTCACGGCGGGGTTGACCTCGGCCACCCGCTCGCGGGCCACCTCGACCTTGGCCCGTCCCAGCCGCGCCAGCGAGGAGAACAGCTGCCGGTTGAGATTGTGCTCCTCGAAGACATCGGGATCGGCGAGCACGAGGGTGCCGACTCCCAGCCGTGCGAGTTCCTCGATGAGATAGCCTCCGAGACCTCCACAGCCGATCACGGCCACCCGGCTGCGGCACAGCCGCAGTTGCTGTGGAATGGATATGGTGTCGCGGTTGCGCGAATAGCGCTTGGGCATGAGACCCCATTCCAGAGCCGCTTCCTCGACCATGGCCAGGCTGGCACCCAGGCGCCGGGAGGCTTCGCATTGGGCCTCCCAGGGAAGGAGGTCGCCTTCGGCTTGGCCCGCGAGGAACTCGCGCAAGCGCTCCATGGCAGCCTTCACCCTCCTCCTATTCGCGGGAAGATGGCCACGGTGTCGCCCGGGGCGGGGGTGTGCTCCAGCTCCGCGTGCCGGCCCATCACCAGCATGACCCCGATCTCGTCTCTCGGGATCCGGAGAGCATCCACGATATTCGCGAGAGTCGTCCCGGGCGGATAGTCCAGTTGCGCCTTCTCGAATCGCCCGTCGCGAAATGTCGCGAACAGCTTGACGGTCAGCTCCATACGCTCGGTCTCATGCGCTCAGTCTCACGCGCGTCCCCCCAACGAAAAGGGGCAGCTCGACCGCATCGCGACGGCTGACGGCCGCCATTGCCCAGCGATCGAGCTGCCCCTGAACATCGAACCGCTCGGAAGTCGAGGTGAGGCGTCATGAGACGACAGCGGGACGCCCCACCCATCCCCCGCGACTACCAGTTGTAAAGCTTGTCGAGCTCCTCGCCCTTGATCTCGAACGTGACCTGATGGGGAGCCACGGGCTCTTGCTCGAAGAACCGCGGGAGGCGATCGTCCACGGCGGTGAATCCGGCCCGGGTGTTGAAATCGCGCTCCGCCGAGAGGATCGTCTTGCCCAGCGCGACCACGCTATCCCCGGTGAGGCTCAGGCCGTAGAAAGCGTTGAGCAGGTCAACCAGCGACTGGAACGTCTCCGGCTGATCCAGGACCGGGAAGGCGATGAACAGGCACATGCCCGTGGCATCGACGGCAGCGGTGGCGATCTGGAGGTTGCGAGAGAGATCGACCTGTCCTTCGGTCTTGAGCGGGTCGACGAAGCCGCCCACCTTGAGGATGTTGGTCGCGATGGCGTAGCCGGCCGTGTGGTCGGCGCCCATGGTGCTCGTCGCGTAGGTGACCCCGATGCCCTTGACGGCGCGCGGGTCGTACGCTGGCAGCGCCTGGTTCTTCACCACCGGGACCCTCTCCACGCCGAAGCACTTTCCCACGATCCCGGCGCCCGAACCGATGATCCGTCCAAGCGGAGTCCCCTTGCCTACCTCTTCGAGGACCCGGATCGCGCCAGCCCCGTCGCCGAACGGGAGCAGCCCGCCCTCCATGGCGACGCCTATGGCCACGCCCGTCTCGATGGTGTCGAGGCCGAAGTCGTCGTCCAGGCGGTCCAGCCTGGCGATGACGTCGAGGTCGTCGATGCCGCAGTGGCCACCGTGGGACCAGACGGTCTCGTACTCGGGCTGCTTGGTGACGTAGTTGCCATGCTCGTCATTGAAGATGCCCGAGCACTGGATGATGCAGCCGCGGTGGCAGCCGTGGGTGGCCGAACCGCCGCGCTTCACCTCGAGCGCGGCCTGGGCCTCACCGCTGATCTTCGAGGCGCCCGCGAACTGGCCCGTCTTGAAGTTGTTGGTGGGGTATCCGCCCGCCTCGTTGAGGATGTTGGTGAGGACGTTGGTGCCGTAGGCCGGGAGCGCCTGCCCGCTGACCGCGTGCTTCTTGATTCCATCGGCGAACACCTTGCCGGCCGCCTTGAACGCCACGGGGTCCTTTGCCGCCCGGAGTGTGGTGCCCGCCTCGTCGAGGATGATCGCCTTCACGCCCTTGGCGCCCATGACCGCCCCGGGCCCACCGCGCCCGCAGTGGCGCGTCGGGTGGAGCTCGCGGTCCGTACAGGCGATCGAGGCGGCGCCCAGCTTCATCTCGCCGGCCTGCCCGATCGTCATGTAGGCGACCTTCTCGCCGTACTGCACGCGAAGCTTGTCCACGGTGGCGTAGTTGCCGAGCATCCTGAGGCTATTGTCCACGCTGAAGTGGACGCCGTCCTTGTTGATGAGGATGACGTGGAGATCGTCGTTCAGTGGCTTGCCCTCGAGGATGACGGCCGCGTAACCGAGCCGCGCCATCACCTGGCCCGCCTGTCCGCCGGCATTCGACTCCTTGATGCCGCCGGTGAGGGGGCTCTTGCACCCGACGGAGATCCTGCCGCTCGTCGTGGCGGCCGTCCCGGTCAGCAGGCCAGGAGACATGACGAGCTTGTTCGCGGCACTCAGAGGATGACAGAGAGGGTCCACTTCCTTGCTCACGAGCACGGAGGTCAAACCGCGGCCACCGAGCCCTGCATACGCTCCTACGGGTTCCATGGTGGCCTTGGGGCCACCTGGTGCGCCCATGTCGATTCTCAGTATATTATCCATTTTATTGATCCTTTTTGCCCACGAGCGCCTGGTTAGGTTACTTCAGTGTAACGCTATAAAGCAACACCCACGCCAGCGCCTGTCGCCGACATCTGCGCTGGGCGCCCGTTTTCCCGCAGAGTTTGGGGACGAGGACGGGGCGCGACAAAACGCCACGTCACAGTCACCATGAACAACCCGCGACATGTAACGCGAACGTGACACCATGGGCGATCCGACCTGTCACTAGACCCGCGGCGATTCCGACACCGCTCGTGACGCGCCTAGAGCACGGAGCTTGCATGAGCCGCGCATGGAAGAGGGACCCTGAACTGGGTTTACGAACGGTTTCCACGAGCTTGCGCTATGCGCCGGTCAGGTGCTGCTCCGAAGTCAACGCGGCTCGAGCGGCGCGCGCTCGTCGAGCGCGCCTGGCACGAATATGTCGAGGGCACGGTCGAACCGACGGGAGTAAGGGACGACATCCTGCAGTCGTGGCGTCGATCCCGAGAATCCCACCGGATCGATCCCGCAGCCACCCGCCCTTCCGCGATCCTCTCTCTGGAGGCCCTGGAAGAACGGCGCGCGCGGGACGAGTGGCTCGTCTTCGCGTCGCCCATCCTCAGCGATTTCACGCGACGCGCCAGGCTCCGCGACCACGTCCTCGCCTACTTCGACGCCGAGGGCTTCATGCTGTCCATCGACGGCGACCGCCGCATCATCGAGCGCCTCGCCGCCATCGGCTTCAGCCCCGGGGCGAGCTGGGCCGAGTCCTCGGCGGGCACGAACGGCCCGGGTACCGCCCTCGTGGCGTTGAAGCCCCTGGAGGTGTTCGCCTGCGAGCACTACGTCACCGCGTGGCAGCCCTGGAGTAGCGCGGCCGCTCCCCTCAAGGCGCCGCGATGCGCGGTGCCCGCGGGAATCGTCGGCATGACCGGCCCCTGGGAGGTCCGGCGTCGCCAGGCGCTCACCTTCGTGACAGCAGTTGCCCGCGCCATCGAGGAGCGGCTCCGAGCAGCCAGCGGCGTCCGCGACGAGGTCGTGCGGTACGCGTTCCGAGCGGCGCGGGAAACCGGCGACGCGCTGGTGGCGGTCGACAGCCTCGCACGCGTCATCGCCGCCAACGACGCGGCCACACGGCGGAACATCCTCGAGGAGGGGGCGTTGCCCGCCGCCATGCGAGAGGCAGTGGCCAGGGCGCTGCGATCCCCGGATCCGCGCGCCGACGGTGACGTGCGAATCGACCCCCCCGGGAGTCCCTCCACGGTCGTGTCAGCGGTCCGTTACGAGGGCTCGCGCATCGGCGCCATCTTGCGCATCGCGCCCGCCTTGGTCGGGCCGCTGCGGTCCGGCGTGCCTACGCGCCCCTCGGCCCGGTACGACTTCGGGCGCATTCTGGGCGAGTCCGCGCCGCTGCGACGCGCGCTCGATCTCGCCATGGTGGCGGCGCGCAACGATCTCCCCGTGGTACTGAGCGGCGAGTCCGGAACGGGCAAGGAGCTCTTCGCCCACGCGATCCACTCGGGTGGCACCCGTCGGGCAGGGCCCTTCGTGGCGGTCAACTGCGGCTCCATTCCCGCCCAGATCCTCGAGGCGGAGCTGTTCGGGTACGAGGCGGGCACCTTCACCGGTGCGCGGCGGGACGGCAACCCAGGCCGCTTCGAGGACGCCGGCGGCGGCACCTTGTTCCTGGACGAGGTGAGCGAGCTGTCGCTCGCCGCGCAGACCGCCCTCCTGCGCGTCCTGCAGGAGAAGGAAGTCGTGCGCCTGGGGGGTAGCACGCCCCGGCCCGTGGACGTGCGGGTACTGGCGGCGACGAACAAGCCGCTCGAGGTGGAGATGCAGACGGGATCGTTCCGGAGCGATCTGTATTACCGACTGAACGTCCTCTCCATCCCGGTGCCCTCCCTGCGCGAGCGAGGCGACGACATCTCCTTGCTGGCGCACGTCATCCTCGAGGAGGCCGACGTCGAGCGGCGCGGTCTCTCGCTGTCTGCCGATGCCCTGGAGGCCCTGCGGGCCTGCCTCTGGCCAGGAAACGTCCGCGAGCTCCGGAACGTCATCCTTCGGGCAGCCGCCGTCGCGACACGACCCCTGATCACGGCGCAGGATCTCCTCCTGGAACCGTCTCCGACGGATTCCGCGGCCGGCGCGCCCAGGTCTCGGCGTGGAAAGCTGCGCGTGGCGGTGCTCGATCTGGAGCGCGGTGCGCTCCTCACGGCGCTCGATTCCTGCACGTGGAACTTCCGGCGCACCGCACATCAGCTCGGCATCTCCCGCATGACGCTCTATCGCTGGATGCGCAGGTACGGCATCACGCGAACGCGCCCTACCCAGTGAAAGGTCGGGCTGTCCCCTGACCCAGCTCGGGGACATGTCACAGCATCCCGACAGATGCGACGATCGCTTTATTTCGCTTGATGGCGCGTCCGGAAGCAAAACTTGCGCGGGATCCGCCTTGTCCGAGCGCACGCGACGAACGCTTGACGGCGCATTCGGGAGGGACATCCGCAAGAAATCCGGCTCTGTTTGCAGGCGCGGAAGCCCGGCGACTCCATTTGGCCCGAACGATGCTCCTGTATTGGGGCCCTACCGGAAGGTCAACGTCTGTCCAGCTCCGAGATCACCTTCACGCACACGACAATCGGGAGAACCCGCCGAGGCCTCGATCCAGCTTGAACCCCAACGTCAAAAGAGCGGCCTCGAACATGGGCACCCTGCAAGACGCCTTCGGACGGCACATCCACTACCTGCGGCTCTCCGTCACCGATCGGTGCAACTTCCGTTGCGTGTACTGCCTCCCCCAGGGATGCGCAAAGGGGCCCGAGTCGGCGCCACTCTCCCTCGAAGAGATCGAGCGCCTAGCGCGCGGGTTCGCCCGCCTCGGGTTCTGGAAGGTCCGGCTCACCGGGGGAGAGCCCACGACGCGGCCGGACATCGCCGAGATCACCCGGAGCATCTCGGACATCCCTGGGATCCGCAGGGTCGGACTGACCACGAACGGCTACCGGCTCGCCGGCATAGCTTCTGCGCTCTGCGGCGCCGGGCTCACCTCGCTGAACGTCAGCCTCGACAGCCTGGATCCCGAGCGCTTCGCTCGACTCACCGGGTGCTCCCGCCTGGAGAGCATCGTCGCGGGCGTCGAAGCCGCGCTGGCGGCAGGCATCCCGTCGGTCAAGGTGAACGTGGTCCTGCTTCAGGACCTGTGCGACCGCGAGCTCGACCAGTTCCTGGCATGGACGAGGCACCTCCCTCTCGGTATCCGCTTCATCGAGCTCATGCAGACGGGCGAGAACGGAGCGTTCTTCCGACAGCATCACCTGTCCGCCGAGTGGATGCGGCGGATGCTCCAGTCCCGCGGCTGGGGGAGGCTCGCTCGCGAGGAGAGCGACGGCCCTGCGAAGTACTACGGCCGCTCCGGTCACGTCGGCAAGGTCGGTCTCATCGCACCGTACACGGCGGGCTTCTGCGAAACCTGCAACCGGGTGCGCGTCTCCTCCACGGGCAACCTCAGGCTGTGCCTCTTCGGCGGCGAGGAGATCCCCCTCCGCCACCTGCTCCAGTCCCACACCCAGGAAGACGACTTGGTCCGCCTGATCGAGTCGTCTATCGAGGCGAAGCCCGCATCGCATCGCCTCCAGCAAGGCCACTGCGAAGCGACCACCAACCTCGCCTCCATCGGCGGCTGAAGCGGAGGCTCGAGCTTGCGGGTGCTTCGCGGACGGCAAGGACGGCACGGCCCCCGCAGGGGGACACGGAGTCTGGCTTTCGCCATCAGGCCGGCCCCTCGTCCCGCGTGATGCCGTACCGCTGCATCCAGCGGTAGAGCGTCATGCGGGAGATGCCCAGCTGGTGTGCGGTGCGCCGGAAGTTCCATGTATACGAGTCGAGCGCCTTGACGAGTGCGCCGCGGTCGAGGTCGAGCGCTGCTTCTCGCGGCGGCCCGGCCTCCTTGCCGACCGCGCTCACTGCGAGATCGGGCGCGCCAACCCCGAGCACGAGGTCTTCCGCCGTGATGAGCGGCTGCGGCGCGGTGGCGGCCGCCCTCAGGAGGACGTTCTTCAGCTCCCGCACGTTCCCGGGCCAGGCGTGAGCCGAGATCGCGGCGATCGCGTCGGGCGCGAGCGTGAGTCCCCGGCGCTCCACCTCGCTCTCGGCCTCCGCGAGAAACACCTGAGCGAGGAGAGCGACGTCGTCGCCACGCTCCCTTAGAGGCGGCACGGAGATGGAGAAGACGTTGAGCCGGTAGTACAGGTCGCGGCGGAACCGCTTCGCCCGTATCTCGTCGTCGAGCGGTTTGTTCGTCGCTGCCACGACGCGGACGTCCACGCGGCGCACCGAGCTGCCGCCGAGCCGGACGACCTCCCTCTCCTGGAGCACCCGGAGGAGCGCCGCTTGGGCCTGCGAGGGCAACTCGCTCACCTCGTCGAGGAAGAGCGTGCCTCCGTCGGCGTCCTCGAACCGTCCCTTGTTACCCTCACGCCTCGCGCCGGTGAACGTGCCCGCCTCGTACCCGAACAGCTCCGCCTCGACGAGCTGCTCGGGGATGGAGCCGCAGTTCACCGCCACGAAGCGCTCGGACTGCCGGTTGCTGGCGGAGTGGATCGCCTGCGCGAACAGCTCCTTCCCCGTTCCGGATTCGCCGGACAGGATCACCGGCAGGCTGTTGCGCGCCGCGGTCTTCGCGAGCCCGACCGCGTGGCGGAGGCACTCTGATTGGCCCAGGATGCGGGAGAACTCGTACCGCGTCGAGGGTCGCGAGCGCGGAGTCGGAGGTCGTAGGCCGGGCTTGGCCGGACCTGCTCGCAGGATGGCTCCGATCGTCGAGCCTTCGTATTGCACCGCCGATGCCACGACGGAGGTTCCGTCCGGGGAGCGGATCAGCACCTCTCGTTCGGACCGGTTCGAGGTGGGGGCCATCATGCCGGCGAGGGCCTGTTTCAGCGCAGCCGCGAGCGACCCCGCCTCCACGAGCCGCCGCCTCGCCGCCGCGTCGTTCGCCGCGATCACGTGCCCTTGTGCGTCGATCCCCACCAGCGCGTCTCCAGCATCCCGCGCTGCCAGGAATGCGTGGCGAACGACCTCGTCCCGCACGCCCGCCACCGCTCTCAGGCGCTCCTCCACAGCGCGAGCGATCGCTTTCGCGACGATGATGGCCTCGCGACGCTGCACTTCCCAGGGCCCCGTGATGTCCACGAGCCCGACCGTCCGCTCCCCTCCAGGCGTTCGGATGGGAGCAGCCGCGCAGCTCCACGGCTGCCACGCCGAGACATAGTGCTCGGAGGCGAACACCTCGACCGGCTTCCCCTCCGCGAGCGCCGTCCCGGGCCCGTTCGTGGCCGCCGAGTCCTCCGCCCAGTTCGCGCCAGGCCTGAAGTCGATCTCGGCGACGCGCTCGATCACGCGCCGGTCGCCGTCGATCTTCAGCATCCAGCCCTCGCCGTCGAGGTACGCGAGCACGTGCCCCGACAAGTTCAGTCGAGAGGCGAAGTCGTCGAGGATGGACGAAGCGAGGCGGAGGACCACGTCTTTCTCGCGTCGTTCCGCCAGGACATCCGGCGAGAGGACGCGGCGCGGCCGCGTGATGCCTGGGTCGATCTGGTTCTCCCGCGCCCGCTGCCAGGAGCGCCGGATCTCGTCGCTCAGCTCCGTCGGCTGCACCCCGTCCTGGACGAAGAGCTCCCATGCGCGCTCGATGAGGCGTCGCCGCTGAAGACGGGGGGTCGGCCAACTGAGTAGCGGCATGAGATGTCGGAAAACTGCATCACTGTATCATTAGGTTTCGAGAGACGGAACACCGAGATAGTGCGCGCTGCAAAGCCAGCGATTACCTCACCTTCCGTGCGGCGAGTGCCCCCCCTCGCCGACCACCTGGCCTGTTACTTGGCGGCTCTTTGGGCCGAGTGACATGCCACAGAGAGTCGCTTGGTCGCGAGTGGCAATCGGACTTGAGCGCTGGTAACCATGCGAAGTTATTTTTGTATTTGGCTCAACCGCCAGGAGCTATCGCCCTCTCCAAGTCTGGCCCTGTCTTTGCTTGGGGCTTCGAGAAACGCCCGGCCATACCGCACCGCGCGAGGCCCGACAATCTCGACCTGAAAGGACCATTTCTACGCCGCGCGAAGAGAGCGACGATGGACCACATGACTCGAAAGGTTCGGCTCTATTGATCCGGATCAAAAAAGAGCGCTGGTGAGTTCAAGGCATACGCCTTGACTCGCGCGCAGCCCTGGCCCTGACTCGCCGTTTCACCTCAGGCACTGGAACACGCCGGTGCACCAGAGGCAGGCCGGGCACGGAACCGTGCCGAGATGGCAGTCCTGGGTGACCTCCTCCCCTTGGACGTAGTCGCACAGCGCCACGCTGCAGTCGTAGCAGAACGGGAACTCGTATTTCACGACCTGCCCCCGGAATGCGCGCCAGGCGGGGCTGTTCCACGTCGCCAGGACGTCGCGGTCCCGCAGGTTGCCGAACGACTGCGGGCGGACCTGCTTCACGGCTCCGCCGAGATAGCAGCGGTAGCGGTGCCAGAGGAAGTAGCAGGGGTGAAGGTCGCCGTCCCAGGACACGAAGGCTGACCCGTCCTCCACGAAGTCGCACCGCCTGTCACGCGCTGCCTCCGTCGCCGGTAACCGCAGCTCTACGTTCTCTCTCCGGGCGATGTCCTCCGCCTCGTCGAAGTACGCGCGGACCTTTTTCAGCATCGGTTCATCGCACCGGAGCAGCCCCACCAGGTTGAGCGAGACGTTCTGGGACGACGCGTCCTCGACCATCCTCGACACGTACTCGACGACCCGCTCCTCCTCGGGAGAGCGCCGGAACTTCATGAACACCTGGAAATAGCGGTCGAGGTCCACGCCCTCACCCGTCGCCCGATCCTTCCACTCCCGGAACAGCTGCAGCGCCCGGTCCGTGTTCGGGTCGAAGGCGACGGAGCCAGTCATCTTTTCGGTATACGGGAGCATGTGCGTCACGATGACGAACGCGACGTGGTTCTGGGAGGCCCAGCGCACGAGCTCCGGCAGCTGATGCACGTTGTCCCGCATCGCCACGAACTCCACGCCGAGCGTTATCGCGCGGCCGCACTGGCGCGCCGCGTCGTGGAGCGCCGAGAAAGCGGTCTCGACTGCCTCCTGCTTTCCGCCCTTGCGTAGCGCGCGGAAGACCTGGGGCGAGACGGCGTCGGCCGATATGCAGACGCGATCGACACCGGCCCTGACCAGGGATAGGGCACGCTCCCGCCCCAGCAACTGGCCGTTGGTCTGAAAGCCGATCCAGCCCCGAGAGGGCATGGCGGGCTTCGCTGCCTCTATGAAGCGCTCCAGGTGCGGGTGCAGCAGGGACTCGCCGATCCCGTTCAGGACCAGGGCGTCGAGCTTTGCGAGAGCAGGCGCGAGCCGAGCGAACGTGTCCTCGCTCATGTCTCCCTCGGCGAGCCCCTGCCCTGGCGCCTGCTTCACGCACATCGCGCAGCGCAGGTTGCAGCGCGTGGTCACCTCCACGAAGAGCTTGGTCGGATGGTGGCGGAGCGCCGGGCTGTCCGGGGTCTTAGCTCCTGGTTGCGCATCCTGCTCGGTGTCGTTCATTTGTCTTCAACTCTCCGGTCAGCGGATCAGCGAGCCTGCCGCTGCGTAACGGGCAATGCTCGGGCCAACAGCACCCCCAGCGCAAATCGGTAGCTCGCGGCCTCTTTTCTGGCCCTCCCGGTGAGCAAAGGTGCGTCGGCCTCGCCCTTCTCCTCCGTCACAAACCCGTGACATGTCACCTCCGAATTCCACAGTGGCGCCCGAGGCGGCCGGCGGCACGACCGCCGGAACATCGCCCGGGTCGTCGCCGTCTCGGCCCCTGGGCTCATTGGCCCGATCCCTGCACAGCTTGTGCTGCCGATATTCTTGAGGCGGGATCGCCAACGACCCGACCCAGAGCTTGCTGGAAACGAAATCGGTGCAGGTTCAGGCTCGTTTTTGCCCCTGTCCGCTCCAGCCAACCAGCGGAGAGCGCAATGCAGGGGGACGAACCCGGAAGGCTGGCGCGTCAGGTCGTCGATCGGTGCGCGGACTGCGAGCTCTGCAGGGACCTGATGGAGGACGCGCCTTGCCTGTTCTTCCCCCAGCTGTTCCGCCTTCACGATCGAGAGAAGGCCGAGAACCGGAAGATCACTTCCGCGGAGCTGAGGGGCCTCCTCGACCTTTGCAACATGTGCGGCCTGTGCTCCTGTCCCGACGTCCGCACCGACATCATGCGAGCCAAGGACGCATTCATTGCGCGCGACGGCCTCAGCCCCGCCATCCGTCTCCTCGAAGACGTCGAGCGCGTCGCCAGGATCTGTGGCTCGGCTCCGCGGCTGGCCAACCTGCTGCTCGGGAAGGAGCCTTCCGCCAGCCTGTTGAAGAGGCTGCTCGGCGTACATCGAGAACGCGTCGTTCCCGAGTTCCCGCGAGAGGGGTTCGCGGCCTGGGCGAGGAGGCGCGGCCTGCACGAGAAGCACCCGGTCTCCGGGAGGAAGGTCGCATACTTTGCCGGATGCACGGCGCGAGTCCTGTTTCCGGACGTCGCCAAGGCCGCGGTCGAGGTGCTGGAACGCAACGGCGTGTCGGTCTACGTTCCGGAGCAGAAGTGCTGCGGCATGCCGAGCCTGCTGGAGGGCGACCGACCATTCACGTTCAAGGTGGCCGAGTTCAATCTCCGACATCTCGATGCCGCCGTGCAAGACGGCTACGACATCGTCTGCTCCTGTCCGACATGCGGCTACATGCTGAAGAAGGTGCTGTGCGAGGGCGCGTTCTACTCGGAGGAATACCGAGCCTCCTTCAAGAAGATGATGGAGGAGGCCCGGGGCGATACCGGCAAGGCTGCCGAGTGGATGGTCCGCGACGGCGCAGGGTCAAACGGAGGGGCCACTCCCCCCTCGCCGCGATGCGGACCGCCACAGGGGTTCACGCAGTACTTTTCTGCCCACCTCCAGGACGAAGGCTACTTTAGATCTCTGAACGGCCTGAAGCGGATCGCGATCGCCAGCCACACGTACGACCTGGGTGAGTACCTGAGCGACCTGGATCAGGCGGGAGAGCTCGACCGGAACATGGGTGCGGTCCCCGGTCGCATGGCCTACTACGCTCCCTGCCACCTCAAGGAACAGAACATCGGACAGCCGTGGTTCGACTTGATCGGCCTGGTGCCGGGCGCTTCCATCGAGAAGGTCGGAGCCCCCTTCGACTGCTGCGGGATGGCAGGAGTCATGGGCTTCAAGCGCGAGTTTCACGAGGTCTCCATCGCGATGGGCTCGCGGCTGATGGAGAAGATCAAGGAGAAGAACCCCGACAAGCTGGTCAGCGATTGCCTGAGCTGCCGGATCCAGTTCAACCAGGTGCTTCCCTACAGCGTGTACCATCCGGTTGAAATCCTGAGCGCAGCCTACGGCGCGGCCGCGCCCCTTCCGCAGCGCGAGCGCCCATCGTCGGCTGCTGCACGGCGCTCGCTGCCTTCCCCGCGCTGATTGAGGTTGTCGAGCAGTTCGGAACCTCTCGCGACGTGCCACGTCAACCCCTGGCGGAGACCACGGGCCGGTAGCTGCGGAAGGTGCCCTGCCGTAGGCAGCCCCAGAAGACGCCGGCACCGTAGGCCATGTGCTCGGCCATGTAGATGCCGAAGAACACCGGGAAACCGAGGGCAGGGCGCCTCAACCGGTAATCCGCGACGCCGGCCCAGAGCGCCATGGCAAGGGCCAGGGCTCCAAGCCTCGGCCACGCGATGCCCATCACGATGAGCACCGCCGCGTAATACCGGATGAAGTGGAACGAGACGTAGTACACGAGGCTCCCCCACGTCCTGAGCCGCGCGCGCAATACTTGCTTCGGCGACACCAGAAGCGTCTGTCGCCGGAGCTTCTTCCACAGCCGAAAGACGTCGACGGCAACCGCCGCGGCGCCGAGTGCCGCGGGGAACCAGGACGCCCTCAGCCAGGAGAGGGCCACGAGGAGCGCCGAAGCGGCGAGGGCCGGCGGGAGGATCAGCCTCTTGCGGCGCTCGGGGTGGAGGATCTGGAGGAGCCCTTCCGACGTCCCATACTGAAATCGACGGCGGAGGAATGCTCCCAGCCGGTTCCGGTGCTCGTGGACTATGCTACCGGCTGGCGTGTAGACGATCTTGCGGCCACGGTCGCGAAGCCTCCAGGAGAGGTCCACGTCCTCCGCCACCTGCAGCTCCTCCCTAAACCCTCCGGAGTCCGCGAAGTCCCTCCTCCGGACCAGGAGGTTGCAACTCGGCAGGTAGAAGGTGTCCTTCCCGTGCTGCCCGGACCGTCCCCTCGCCCCCAGGCACAGGCTCGACATCTCTGCCTCGTACCGGTCGAGGGCCGAGGACGCGTGCATCCCGTTCACCCGACCGCCCACCGCGGCCACGTCCGGATCCTGGAACATCGGCGCAAGCTCGGCGAGCCACTCCTCCGAAGCTGCGCAGTCCGAGTCGAGGAAGGCCAGGACCTCCCCGCGCGCCTGTGAAGCCCCCCGGTTCCGGGCGGCAGCTGGTCCTCTGCCCTCACCGCCCGATAGGATCACGGAAGCACCCATGGCGCGAGCGACGTCCCGCGTCTCGTCGCGGCTCCCGTCGTCCACCACCAGGACCTCCACATTCTCCCCCGGGTACCGAACGCGCGTCAGGGACTCGAGGCATCGGCGCAGCTCCTCGGCCCGGTCCTTCACCGGGATCACCACGCTGACTGTCGGGGACCGGCCGCCAGGCCCGCTGGGGGTCGGCTCGTACGCAAGGAAGCCCCTCTCCAGAAGGGCTTCCAGGGCCCGGGCCTCACCGGAGGACCGGGGAACGAGGTCTCCGCCGCCTTCCAGGAGTCCCGCGAGCGCAGTGTTGACCCTCACCAGGCGGAGCGGCGTCCATGTGAAAAGGGCTGGCCCTCCTCGGGCCTCCACCAGCTCCACGCCCGATGCGAGCCTATAGCTCACCGCGTGCCTCCGTCCAGGTTGGAAGAGGTCCCCATCGAGAGAGCCATCACGGAGAGGCCCATGAAATCGACGGCCCCACGGCCTCCAACGCGAAGGCGATACTACTCGATCTCGGCGAGGTTCAGGCCTGCGTTCTCGTCTGCGCCTCGATGCTGGTCACGCACTTGACCAGGCACTCCGGATCGCCCCCCGCCACGCCGCGTCCCAGGTGATATGCGACCGCAGGGCAACCGCCGTGACACTGGTCGAATCGCTGGCAGGACTCGCAAGAGTGGATGCGAAGGTTGCGGAAGGACGCGTAGATGGGCGAGGTGTCCCAGATCTCCTGAAACGTCCCATTTCGCAGCGAGCCGGCCCAGAACTCCGGCCGCTGGAGAAAAGCGCAAGGATAGAGATCGCCCGAGGGGCCGAGGCAACAGGTCAGCTTGGCCGCGCCGCAAAGGTTCAACCCCAGGCCCTGGCGTTCCTGAGGGGTGAGGGAGAAGAAACTGTCTCCGGTCCGCACTCCCGCCGTGGAGGTGAGCCACGCGGAGAACGCGAGGAGCTGGGTCGCGGAGGGCCGAAGCCATTCCCAGCCGGTGACACCACGCCCGGAGGGGCGGAAGCGGCTCACCCGGAGCGAGACACCGATGCGTGCCGCGAGTTCGTGCAGGGCCGGGATCTCGGCCGCGTTGAGCGACGTGAGCACCGTGTTGATGCTGGTGGGGATTTGGCTGTCGGCGAACATCTTCAGTGCTTCGGTGGCGCTGCGGAAGGTGCCCGCTCCCCGGATGGCATCGCAGGTCTCCTCGCTCGCGCCGTCCAGGCTCACCTGGATGGCCACGAGATGGCTCCGGGAAAGCCGCTCTACCCGTGCCCGGTCGATGAGGGTGCCGTTCGTGGAAACGCACGTCATGAGGCGGCGCGCGTGACAAGCATCCAGGATGACCTCGAAGTCGGGCCGGAGAAACGGCTCGCCGCCACCGAAGTTCACCTGGAAGACGCCAGCCCGGTACACCTGCTCCACTGCCTGCAGGGCCTCGGTGGTGTCGAGCTCACGAGGAGCCGGCGTCCCGGAGGCAGACAAGCAGTGGTGGCAGCGGAGATTGCAGGCGAGCGTCACTTCCCAGGTGAGATTCACCGGCGACGACAGGCCCTGTTCAACAAAGCGATTGCTCACGAACGAAACCCTTGACCACGAGAGATTTCAACAGGCGCTCGACCCGTATCCGCTCCGCGTGCGACTTGTCAGCGAATACGTCTTTGGAAGCCCCTCCCACCTGGAAAAACCCGGGGTCTAGAAGATCACCGGTCTCGACGAAAAGGAGTTTCGGGCCCCGGAGATCATAGAACAGGAGCCCGAACTTCTCCTTGCGCACGCGGCATTTCGGGTGGAGGAGATACATGGCCGGTTAGTAAACGCCGCAGATCCCGTCGATCGCCAGCTCCTCGACGCAGATGTCTTCCAGGATTTCCGGCTCTTGGGTCGTCGCCTCGGGAGCAACCTCGATCTCGCGGATACCTTCCACCTTATCTGCCTCCACGTTCGCCTCCTTTTCTTGGTGTCACTAACGGGTTTGGCCTCCCGCAAAGCAATCCCCGGGCCAGATGTGCGGCAGCCCCGCCTCGCCTGCGTGCGAGTGGGGATATCGGGAGGTTCTGGAAGGCTACCACCGCGACGGCCGTTTCCGACGTCACAGAAGTGGCGTGAGGGGGTGTTACATGCCTCGAATTCGTGACATGTGGCCGATCGCGCTAGTTCACGATCCGTCCATGTCGACGCGCGCTCTCGCGTCCGGCGGCGCGATCACGCGCTCGCTCGCCGTCGCCGGAGAGTGCGGAGGAACGGCTCATCCTCTGCGCCGGGCCCACCTCGAAGGCGACCACGAGCGGCGCGCGCTGCTACCACCCCTGGCCCTCGTGAACGGTCGCGCGCCGCGTTCGCACACTCGGAGCAGGAGCCCTGGCCAACCCGCGTGATCGGACGGGCAGAGAGGAAAGGGTCGAGAGCCGTCGATTGATCGACGGCTCTCGAGGGGTACGGTTCAGCGTTCCTCGGCGCCGCGAACCGGCCTCACCTGGCTGACGTCGAGACCGAGCGCCTCGACCGTCTTCTCGTCCAGCGTGCCGCTCGCCGGCAGCGCGCTCTCGCGCTGGAATCCCATCAAGGAAGAACGCGTGCTCTCGTCGAGCTTGCCCGTGATCCCCGTCGCATGGCCTTTCGCCGTGAGGGCCCTCTGGACGAGGCGAACGCCCTCGGGGCTCAGCTCCTCTGCCCTGGCCAGCTCGCGGATGCCCTGGCTCTCCTCCACGCGGGCGATGAAGCTCGTCGCCTCGCTCGTGACGGCCGGAGCGGCGTACGTCTCCCGCGCCTCGGCGGCGGTCGCCTTGATGCCCTGGCTCGCCCTCACGCGATCGACGAAGCTCGCCGCCTCGCCCGAGCCTGCCGTCTCGGCCGCATAGGGATGCTCCTTCCCCTCGCGAGCCGCGCGCCCTTGCCCGACGCCCTGGCTCTCCTGTACACGAATAGTGAAACTAGCCCACTCGTCCGCAGCCGCGGCCGAGCCCGTCGTCAAGCACACCGTGGCGACCGCGCTGAAACCGATCGTGAACATCCTCGATACCGACATGGGAGACCTCCGCCGCGCCTGGATGGTTCCGACATCGGAGAGGATGCGTGGGCACTTGACCCCGATCAACACCCGAAAGGGGTGGGCGACGGAAGGGGTACAGCTCGCTGGCGCCACACGCCGCGAGCCGCCGCCCTCGAGTGCCGAAACGCCGCAGCTGGGGTAGCTCCTTCCCCCGTGCCGGGCACACAACGAATGAGGCGGCGCGTGAACCGCGCCGCCTCGAACGACCTGGACATCGGCGGGCCGCCGGAGCGGCCC
>Ga0154716_1102_pt6 | contig 17116 bp, 18 predicted proteins | sample Rifle2008BG16ft_FD_105724 | JGI IMG/M metagenome (GOLD analysis project Ga0154716, IMG submission 105724) | Anaeromyxobacter sp. RBG_16_69_14
GGCCAGCGCCAGCAGCGCATCGAGGCGCCGCCGGCGCCAGAGCCCTGGCGCGAGGACGAGCGCGTAGGCGCCAGTCACGAGGGTCCCGAAGTACGCCATCTGCGCCGCCCCTCCCAGCCACGAGAACGCCGAGGCCACCGCGGTGAGGAGGAGGAAGCGTCCCCGGCCGTGCGACGCGAACCCGTCGATGCCGGCCAGCATCCACGGCCACCACGCGGTCGAGGCGGCGAAGTTCCAGTGCTGCAGGTGCACCGTCTGCTTGGCGCCGAGCGCGAAGAGCACCGCGCCGAGGAGCGCCTCCGCGGCTGAGAGGCCGCGCAGCCTCAGCCAGAAGATCATTCCCCAGCCGGCGAGGCAGAGGTGGAGGAGCGCGGCGAGCGTGAGGGCTCGTGGCGCGTCCCAGGGCAAGGTGAGCCAGGTGGCGGGGTCGAAGACGGCGGCCTGCGGATCGGCGAGGAGCGGATAGCCCAGAAAGACGCCACGCTGCCAGCCGGGCAGGTGACCCGACCGCAGGGCCGCGGCGGTGGCCTCGCGGATGGCGAAGAAGAAGACTTTCAGATCGGACCCGACGAAGGCCTGCCCGGGCGCGGCGGCGCGGGCGTGGAAGGCCACCACCGCGGCCGGCACGGCCAGGTAGGCGGCCCACCACGCGAGCCGATCACCCCGCGCGGCCGCTGCCCTCATGGCTGTCGCTTTCCGGTCTCCCTCGCCTGCAGGGCGGGGGCTCGTCCCCCGCCCAGTGGGACGGGATTGCCTGCAGCACCGCGGGCCAAACGCCACAACTCCCTGGCGATCCAGGCCGCGAGGAGGAGGTAGCCGACGGAGCGCAGCACCTCCTCCGCTGTGTAGACCGCGTCGAAGTAGTGGATGAGCCCGCGCGACGCGCGCGTCTCGAACGCGACGTGGTAGTCGAGGGGCGCCAGTAACGCGTGCACGGCGAAGAGCCAGCCCGGCGCTGCGGCGAGCGCGCCAGCCGCGAAGGCCCACAGCGCGTACTGTGGGCTCCACACCTTGCTGGTTGCGATCCAGCACACCACCACCAGGGCCGTCCCGAGTCGCACCGCGCGCGTGCGGGCACTACCGTCCCGCGCAGCGGCCTGATAGGCGGCCCAGGCCGAAAAGGCGACCGCCGCTGCGAGCAGGCCGAGCGTGACCGCGTTGAGGAACGCCGCGTCGAAGGCGAGCCGCCTGAGGTGCGGGGAATGGCGCAGGAGTTCCCAGATCGAGTTCTCGGCGCCGCGCCCGGCGTTGAACCGCCAGAACCAGGTCCAGCCTCGCGGCGCCAGGAGCGCGATGGGCATGTTGACTATCAGGAAGGTCACCGCCGCGGCGCCTGCGCCGCGTCCGAGCCCTGCTAGATCGCGCCTCCGCCCATCCCGGACGCGGGGTTCGTGAGCCGATCTCGGATGCCAGGGGCGCAGGAGCGTCGCCGCGGCGGGGGGGACGAGCGCGACGGGCCACAGCTTGGCGGAGACGCCCAGCGCCACCAGGGTACCCGCGGTGACCGGGCGCGCGCGCTCGAAGGCGAGCGCCGCGGCCAGGAGGAGGGCGATGGGGAAGAGGTCCCAGTTCAGCCCCCCGTAGTAGGCCAGCGCAGGGGTCCCGGCGAGCCACCACGGGCGCGCGCCCGCGATGCGCGCGAGGAGCGCGATCCCGGCCAGGCCGCAGGCGGCGAGGAACAGATAACCTACCGTGAAGTACGCCACCGGCCCGCCAGGGACGAAGGACGGCAGCCACAGCGCGAGCGCGAGGAGCGGGGGATACTCGATGCGGTCCTGCAGGTACGGGATGGGACGCCCGCCGCGGAAGTAGCGATCGCCGGCCATGGCGAGGAGATCGGAATACGCGTGGTGATCGAACGCCCAGTGCCGGTACGCGACACCAGGGTGCGCCGCGCCGCGGACGAGGAACGCCCATCCCACCGCGAGCCAGAGCGCCGCGACCGCGTACGGGAGCCAGCGAGGGAGGGTGCGGGGAGCTGGCATCGGGCGGCGGCGCACGTTAGCAGCGGGTCGGAGGAGGGACAAGGCGGCGCCACCATGCGATACGATCGGATGAACGTGAGCCCCGTCTATCGCTACACGTACGCCACGTGGATCGCGATGGGCCTCGTCGCGGCGCTGCTCGTTGTGCGCACGGTACTGCAGCGCCGGAAGGCGGCCGGATGACCGCGCACGCCTTCCTGGTCGCCCTGCTGCTCCCCGCGCAGGGACCGGCTGCCCCCTCTCCCTTCCGTGGAGAAGGGATCGGAGGGCGACGGCTCCCGGCGAAGATCGACTCGAGATACCGGATGGAGCTCGCCGGCGAGCACGTCGGTTGGGCGCGGCTGGCACTTTCGTGCGCGCCCTCCCGCTGCGACGCACTGTGGGAGAGTGCCCTCCGCGTGCCTGACGAGGCGAGTGGTCGGGCGGAGGCTCGCCTCCCGCAGAGCGGAAGGGCGGGGGCTCGTGCCCCGCCGGCGGCCGAGGTCATCTCCCGGCGCGTCGAGATCGAAGCAGCGCCCACCGGAACTTCACGACGCGTGCGAACCCGCGCCACCGCCGACGGCCGCACCCGCCGGACCGAAGCGGGCTTCGGCCCCATCCCGGCCAGCCTCGCCGAGGTGATGCTCGCGTACGCCACCGAGGGTGAGCGACGCTGCATCGCGGCCCGCGACGAGGAGAGCGGCCGAGTGGGCGAGGCCTGCGCGCGGAGGCAAGGGGCGTGGCTCGAGGGCGAAGTACTGGGGGAACCGATCCGCTTCCGCGCCGTGGCTGGCGAGGCGCCGGAAGAGGTGCTCATCCCGGCGCAAGGCACGCGCTTCGTGGCCGATCCCGCCGCTGCGCTCCCCGCCCGGGCTCCGCGGCTGTTCGGCACGACGGTGGCGGCGCCAGTAGGATCGCCGGCCCGGGTGTGCGGCGCGACGCTCGACGCAGCGTCGCCGCCGGCCCCAGCCACCGTGCCCCGCACGTTCCCGCTCGGCGAGACCTGCAGGGAGCGGACGGCGCGCTACCTCGACCTGGCCGCGCGGGAGAGCCTGCGCGGTCGCCACGCCATCGGCGTCGCCTTCGACGGTCGCGCCTGGGTCTGGCACGAGTGGGCGGAGTTGCTCGTCGGCGGGCAGTGGATCCCCGTCGATCCCTCGTTCGAGCAGGCGCCGGCGGAAGGTCCACGCTTCACGCTGGCGCGCTTCGAGGACGCCGATTCCGCGGCGCGCGCCGAGGCTGGACGCAGGGTCCTGGCCTGCTGGAGTGGGGCGCAGGTTTCGGACCGCGCACGGCCGACGAGACCGTGAGGGGAGCGCCGGATCCTGGTGAATTACGCAGGCCCCGCGGCCTCGGAGCCGACCTGGTCGTCCGCGACCGCCCTTCGCGAGAGGAAGCGCGCCAGGGCGGTCGCCTTCGGCACCAGGGATGCGATGTCCACCCGCTCCTCGATCGTGTGGAAGCCGGCGCCGCGCGGACCGAGCCCGTCGATGGACGGGATCCCGAGGGCGCTGGTTGTGCAAGCGTCGGAACCACCGCCGGAGAGCGGGGCCTCTCCGGACCCGAGCCCGCTCTCCTCCTGGCAACGGCCGTACTCGGCCGCCAGCGCCGCCGAAGCCTCGCTGCGCGTCATGGGTGGTCGCCAGGCGCTCCTGACGAGGTGGATCTGGGTGCCATCGACCGCTGCGGTCTGCGCCGCGGCCTCGAGGGCGCGGTACGTCGCCTCCCCGTCTTCCTCCGTCCTGTAGCGCAGGTCCACCTCGGCCCGAGCCTGCTCCGGAACGGTGTTCTTGGTGGTTCCCCCCTGGAAGACGCCCACGTTCACGGTCACGCCTCGGGCGTAGTCGGTGAGCGATTGTGCCCGGTCCACCAACCGCGCGAGTGACCACACGGCGTTACGCCCCTTGTCGTGCTCGTTCCCCGCATGTGCTCCCACCCCGCGCGCCTCGATCTCCACGCACGCCACCCCCTTGCGCTCCGTCACGATGGCATCCCCGGCGCGCCCCGACTCGAGGCAAAGCGCGCAGGCCGCGCCGGCTGCCCGCGCGCGCATGTGGGGCTGCGAATCAGGCGAGCCGACCTCCTCGTCGGAGACGAACATGCCGCGCAAGGGGATGTGGCGGAGCAGCGCCGCGCGGGCGAGCGCCTCGAGCGCGAAGACCGCGACCACCAGGCCGCCCTTCATGTCGAAGACCCCGGGGCCGACGGCGAAGTCGCCCTGCAGCACGAACCCTTCGAAGCTGCGGCGCGGGAAGACCGTGTCCGTGTGGCCGACGAGGAAGGCCACCTCGCCCTTGGCCGCGCTCTCGAAGTAGAGGTGGTCCCCGAAGCGCGTGGAGGGGATGCGCGTCCCCTTGAGCCCGATGCGCGACAGCTCGGCCTCGATCATGGAGACGACCGCGTTGACGCCCGACGGATCCTGGGTGAAGGAGCTCTGGCGCACGAGCCGCTCGAGGAGCCGCTGCATCGCGAGGCGCTGCCCCGCCAGCCACGAGAGCCCGATCTCCAACCGATCCTGGAACATGCGTGGCCGCCTCCGCCGCGCCGGACGATGCGCGCCTCCCCGATACGTCACAGGCCGTATGTGCGGTGACAGGCCGCGTACGCGGTATAAGAGGAAATCATGGCAGCGGGCAAGCGCTACAAGGCCGCGGTCATCGGCGGCTCGGGGTATGGCGGCGCGGAGATGATCCGGCGCCTGCTCATCCACCGCGATGTCGAGCTGGTGAGGGTCGCCTCGGTGGACTTCGTGGGCGAACCGCTCGGGGCGGCGCACCCGTCGCTGGAGGGGGCGACCGACCTCGTTTTCGAGGGCATCGGCCCCGCCGAGGCCGCGGAGGGGGTGGACGTCGTGCTGCTCGGGCTGCCGCACAACGTCTCGTCCCGGAAGATGCCGGAGCTGCTCGCGACGAGGGCCAAGGTCGTCGACATGAGCGGGGACTTCCGGCTCAAGGACGCCGCCGCGTACGAGCGCTACTACGGTCAGCGGCACCCGCACCCGGAGCTCTTCGCGCAGTTCGTCTACGGGCTGCCGGAGCTCTACCGCGAGCGCGTCCGCGCCGCGCGCTGCGTGGCCTCTCCGGGCTGCTTCGCGACCACCATCGAGCTCGCGCTCTTGCCCCTCGCCCGAGCCGGCCTGCTCGAGGGCGTCGTGCCCGTACAGGGCATCACCGGCAGCTCCGGCGCGGGGGTCGCACCCTCCGCCGGCACCCACCATCCGGTTCGCGCCGGCAACCTGCGCGCCTACAAGCCGCTCGAGCACCAGCACATCCCGGAGATCCTCGAGACCATGGCCCAGGCCGGCGCGCACGGCCTCGAGCTGCGCTTCGTCCCGGTCTCGGCCCCGCTCCCGCGCGGGATCTTCGCGACCTGCTTCGTCGAGCTGCCGGACTCCTGGAGCGAGGAGCGGCTGCGCGGGCTCTACCAGGAGTCGTACGACGGCGAGCCGTTCGTGCGCGTGCCGAGGAAGCGCCTCCCGGAGGTGGCCGCAGTGTCAGGCTCCAACTTCGCCGAGGTAGGCGTCGCCGTTGGACCATCCGTGAAGGGCCGTCGCACCGCAGCGCTCTTCGGCGCGACCGACAACCTCGTGAAGGGCGGCGCCGGGCAGGCCATCCAGAACATGAACCTCCTCCTGGGGCTGCCGGAGACGGCGTCGCTCGAGGACCCGGGACCGTGGCCGCCATGATGAACGTCGTCGTGAAGCTCGGGGGCGAGGTGGTCGCCTCGCCCGAGATGGACTCCGTCGCGAAGGACGTGCGCGACCTCGTCGAGGACTGGCACCGCGTCGCCATCGTCCACGGCGGCGGGCCACAGGCCTCCGCGCTGCAGAAGGTGCTCGGGCAGGAGCCGCGCATCATCGCCGGCAAGCGCATGACCGACCAGGCGACGCTCGAGGTGATGAAGTTCATCGTGGCGGGCCAGGTGAACGTCGACTGCTGCGCCCGCCTGCTCGCGAACGGCGTCATGCCGGTGGGGCTCCACGGCGCGAGCGGGCACATGATCCAGGCGAAGCGTCGCCCGCCGAGCGTCATGACCGGCGCCGGCCCCGACCCGATCGACCTGGGGCTCGTCGGCGACGTGACAGGCTTCAACCTGGGGCTCCTGGGCGACCTCTGGGAACGCCGGTACGTGCCCGTGCTCGCCTGCCTGGGCATGAGCGCGGAGGGGCAGGCGCTCAACATCAACGGCGACACGGTGGCGAGCCAGCTCGCCGGCGCGCTCCGCGCCGATGCGCTCGTGCTCGTCACCTCCACGCCGGGCGTCCTGCGCGACGTGAAGGACCCGGCGAGCCGCATTGCACGCATGACGAGCGCTGAGTTCCAGACCGGGGTGAGAGCCGGGTCCGTCTCCGGTGGCATGATCCCGAAGCTCGAGGAGAGCTTCGCCGTGCTGGCCGGCGGCGCTCGCTCGGTCGTCATCGTCGGGAAGCTCGGGCCAGGCGACCTGCGCCGGGCGGTGCTCGACCCGGGCAGCGTCGGCACCGTGCTCGTCGCCTGACCGCCATGGCCTCGCGCGACCGGCGGCGGCGCTGTCCCTGGGCGGGCGACGATCCGCTCTACGTCGCGTACCATGACACGGAGTGGGGCGTGCCGCTCCGTGACGATCTCGCCCTGTTCGAGCTGCTCTTGCTGGAGGGCTTCCAGGCGGGGCTCGCCTGGATCACCATCCTGCGCAAGCGGGAGGCGTTCCGGCGCGCCTTCGACGGCTTCGATCCCGCGCGCGTGGCGCGCTTCGGCCCCGCGCGCATCGCGAGGTTGCTGGGTGACGCGGGCATCGTCCGCCACCGCGGCAAGATCGAGGGTGCGGTGGCGAGCGCGCGTGCCTTCCTCCGGCTCCGGGACGAGCTGGGCAAGTTCGCGCCCTTCGCATGGGACTTCGTGGGCGGAAAGCCGCTCGTGAACCGCCGCCGCACGGTCGCCGAGGTGCCCGCCGAGACCGAGGAGAGCCGCGCCCTCTCGAAGGCCCTCCGCGCCCGCGGTTTCGCCTTCGTCGGTCCGAAGAGCTGTTACGCCTTCATGCAATCGTCGGGGATGGTGAACGACCACCTGGTCGACTGCTTCCGGTACAGGGAGCTTCGCGAGCTCTCCGCCTCCTGACAGGGGGGGCCGTCGTTTCTCGTCTCCGGGACTGTCCATATCCCCAGGAGGCGTCATGAAGACCCTGATTGGCTCCGTCGTGGTCACCCTGGCACTCACCGTGGCGGTGCTGACCGGCCTCGCTTCGTGCGGGGCGACCCGGGCAGCCACCGGTCCCATCTCCTCCGCGACCGCGACGCCTTCCTCGAACTCCGGGCGACCCCGGCCCTGGGCCGCGTCCGGCTTTCGCGACGACGAGCGTTGCGACCTCGCCGGCGAGCCCCTGGAGTGCCGTTAGCTTGGCTTTAGCTTAGCTTAGCTAGTCGGACGGCGAATGGCGCTTGAGTGCGCCGCTCTCCTCGTCCATTCTCGGCGTGCAGTCTCATGGCCCAGCTATCCGACAAGACCATACTCGTCACCGGCGCGACGTCCGGAATGGGGCCCCTTGTCGCCCTCGACCTCGCGCGCATGGGCGCCGAGGTGGTGATGGTCGCCCGTGACGAGAAGAGGGGCGAAGCGGCCCTCGCCGAGGTGAGGTCCCGCTCCGGTTCGCAGGCGATCTCCCTCATGCGCTGCGACTTCGCCTCGCAAGCGGACATCCGGAAGCTGGCGTCCGACTTCTGCGCGCGACACGCGCGCCTCGACGTCCTGGTGAACAACGCCGGCTCGGTCAGCGCCACCCGGCAGCTCACCGTCGACGGCCTGGAGCAGACCTTCGCGGTGAACCACCTCGGGTACTTCCTGCTCACCAATCTCCTCCTCGACCTGCTCGAGCGGAGTGCCCCATCGCGCGTCGTGAACGTGGCCTCCGTGGCCCATCGCCGGGGCGACATCGACTTCGAAAACCTGGAGTACGAGCGAGGCGGCTACGCGATCATGAAAGCGTACGCCCGCTCGAAGCTCGCCAACGTCCTCTTCACGGCCGAGCTCGCGCGGCGCCTCGCGGGGAAGAGCGTAACCGTCACCTGCCTCCACCCCGGCACCGTCGCCACCAACATCTGGTCGCGGGCCCCCTGGTTCGCGCGCCCTCTCCTCGCGGTGGCAAAGCGCTTCATGCTCCGCCCCGAGGAGGGCGCCCGCGCCATCGTCCACCTCGCGACGAGCCCCGACCTCGAGAAGCAGACCGGCGGGTACTACGAGAAGGGCCGCCGCGTGAATCCCTCCCCCAGCGCCCAGGACGAGGCGCTCGCGAAGAGACTCTGGGAGGAGAGCTCAAAGCTGGTCAAGCTCGCTTGAGCGGGACGTGGGCCGCCTGCGGATCGACACCGTCCTTTTCTCACGCTGCTGGGCCTGAACATCGCTTTCCTCCTCGTCTTCTGTCAGCACCAGGTGGCCTTGCCCGTCGACATGGCTCGGCAGGGCATCTCTCCCGCGGCGTTCGGCCGGGTCATGGCGGTGAACGGCGTGCTCATCGTGACGCTCCAGCCGTTCTCCGACCGTTTCACGAGGCGGTTCGACCCCGCGCACGTCCTCGCGGCCGCGTCGCTCCTCGTCGGAGTCGGGTACGGCGCCTACACGTTCTGCACCACCCCGCTGCAGTACGCCCTGGCGACGGCCGTCTGGAGCCTGGGCGAGATCCTCGTCATGCCGGTCGCCTCCGCGCTCGTGGCGGCCGGCCACCTCGTCGCGGGCCACGCGCGGCGACGTCGAATATACCGCCACGGTCAGTTGAGACCAGCTCCAGGCTGCTCGGACAGGGGTCAGGGCTGACACGCCCCCGAAGGCCGCACACGGACGGTGAAGCCCATCGCCACCGCGTTCGACCGGACGCGCGCATCGCAGGTCGCGAGTCGCCTCAGCGCCTCTCCTCCACGATGATCGCGGCGTTGCGCTCGGCGAGGGCGGCGATCGTCTTGGACGGGTTGAGGCCGATGGACTCGGGCACGATGGCCCCGTCCGCCACGTAGAGGTTGGGGTACCCGAAGACCTCTCCCGCGTGATCCACCACGCCATCGCTCGCGGAGCGCCCCATGTTGCACCCCCCCAGGGGATGGGGTGTGACGAGATAGCGCGTCACCGTCCAGGTAGGTGACACCAAGGGCAGGCCGCCGGTGCTCGCCGCGAGCTCCTTGTGAGTCTCGATGATAGCCTCGATCGTCTTCTCCGACTCGCGGATGTCCCAGTCGAGGAAGAGGCGACCGGCGCGCAGGGACAACATGCCGTTCGCGGCATCACGGCCCTGGGCGAACCATGGCATGAGGTGCTTGGCGGTCCCGGTGCCGGTCAGGGCAAAGCGAATGGTGTTGATGAGCTCCCGCACCACGGGCTGACGGGACCCCCCCTCGGCCACGCCGGCGAGCCAGTTCTGGACGAGGTCAGGGAAGCCGCCGTCCTCGATGAAGAAGCGCTTGCCGTCGCGCGCGCCGTCGAGATAGTTCACCGCGGCCGTGATGGTCGGCCCCCGCGTAGGCTGGACCTGGCGCAAGGGATGAATGGCCGGCGTGAGAAAGTCGCCGTTGCTGCTCCAGTTCCGGCCGAGAAACGCGCTGAGCCGCGGCAGGGTTCGGTGCTGGTCGCGGCAGCGCAGCAGGAGATCCGTCGACCCGAGCGAGCCCGCGGCGAGGACGACGATGCGCGCGCTGGCCCTACCCGCGATGAGCCGGCCTTCCTCGATCCGCTCGAAGCGGACCTGGTAGGCGTCGGCCACCGGCTCGATGACGCGGGCGATGTGCAGCGAGCGCACCTCGGCGCCCCGCGATTCGGCGCGGGCGAGGTAGTTGAGGTCGAGGCTGTTCCGTGCCCCCACGTCACAGCCGATGTCGCAGTTGCCGAGGTGCACGCAGGTCCCCTGCATCTTCCCGTGCTCGTTCTGGAACTGCTTCGAGTGAGCGGGCGAATAGGCGTCCGGGAGGCCCGGGTGCCAGCCCTCGCTGAATCTCACCGCCAGATCGAGCGGCTCGAACCGGTGGGCCGCACCGGTCCGCTCGGCGGCGAGCTTGAGCAGGCGGGTGCGCTCCGGCCACTGGCTCTCCGGGACGGGTTGCGCCCGCAGCATCTCCTTCACGGTTCGATAATAGGGCTCGAGCGCGTCATAGGTGATCTCCGGGGGCCAGCCGGCCTCGAAGGTGTCTGGTTTCGCGTTCACGCAGATGTTGGCGTAGATGAGCGAGCCGCCACCCACGCCCGCTCCCTGGACCACGGCCATGTGGGGGAAGACGCGAAAGTCGATCCAGCCATTCAGCAGCTCGGGATGGCTCTGGTCCCACAGCCAGGGGTCGCCTGGCTTTCGCGGGAACGTGGCCTTGTCCCAGCGGCGGCCGCGCTCCAGGACCAGCACCGAGTATCCGGCTTCGGCCAGGCGGCAGGCGGTGACCGCTCCGCCGAAGCCGCTGCCGATCACGATGGCGTCGTACTGGTCGGGCATGAGTCCTCCAGGGTCGGGGGTGTTGTTTCCTGGACCTCAGGCTTCAGGAGTGGACGCCGAAGGCCGCGTCTGCCGAGGCCTTGGGCCCAGCTTCTCGTCAGAACGGCCCATAGGAGAGGAAGTTCTTCGCGTAGACGTCCCAGAGGCTGCCCATGAACAAGCCGCCGAACCGGTTCAGGGCCGTCACCCGCTCTCCAGGCGTGGGCGCGTCCACGCGGAACGTGCCGAGCTGCCGGATGAAGTCCAGCTCGTAGATGATGAGCACGCCGGCCCCGTAGGTCTCGGCTTGGGCCTCGCCAGTCGCCGCCACGTGACCCTTGTAGATCTTGGTGTAGAGGGTGCTGGTGTCGCGCCAGACGTCTAGGCCCGGATCGTCGTGGACGTCCTTGTGTCCCGAGAGCGTGTAGGGCTGGGCGTCCGCGTCGCGGAAGAAGAGGCGGTAGCGCATCTGCTTGTGGGAGGGATCGGTGGCGTGGACGAAGAGGTTGAAGGTGCCGCTCTCCACGGGGCGCCGGCCTCCGAAGGCCGCGTGCTCGATCCAGCCCTCGGTCCGCGCCTCGTGCTCCGGCTGTGTGACGAACCGGTCCAGGTCGTCCATTTTGATCGTGAGGTGGAACATGAACGGGGACCGACGCGCGTCCTGAGCGCCGCGCGCGCAGTCTGTTTCACTCTTAGTTACGTGTCCCTTCATCTCCTCCGTGAACTCGAGACGGCTCTTCCGCCCCCTGGGCGCGGGGACGTCGGCTCGTTGCCGCAGCGGGATGCCCTCGCGCTCGCACCACTCGCGCGCCTCCTTCACGCCGAGGTTCACGGACTCGGTCATCCGGTCGCGGGAGAGGTTGATGAGGTAGTGGATGGGGACCTCGGCCTGGAGGAGCCGGAGCCGGATGGGCCGCCCGAACTCTCCGGGCCGGCCCTCCGCGATCTCCGCGTTGCTCTTCTCGATGCGGCGCCAGAAGGGGAAGAAGCGGCCGTCGGCCACGATCTCGATGATATGGAAATACTGGGCCACGAAGCCGTCGCGCCACGTGGGATCGGTGCTGACAGTCCAGATCGCCCAGATCTCGTCCGCGCCGCGGCGGACGGCGTTCTCGACGTTCGCGTCGGTGAGGTAGACGGCGTCGAGGTAGGTCTGGCCGTCGATGACGACGGGCGGGAACCAGATGGGCAGCGAGATGCTGGCCATCAGGAAGTCCTCGGTCATCCGGTCCTGCGTGACGATCTCGATCTCCTTGGTGTTGAAATTGCACACATTGAACGTGCCCAGGCGGTTCGAGGCGCGGATCTTCGCCCAGTCGAGCCCCCACTTCGGGAGGACGTTCTTGCGCATGCTGTCGAGGGTAAAGAGCGAGGGCGCATTGGCCAGCTTCCAGTAGTGCTCCCAGTTCAGGCTCACCTGGCTGAACGGATCGAGGTGGCGCCAGTTGTCCGCCATCTGCGTCCCGCTCATGCCCTGACAGTACATGGCCAGGTTGAGACAGCCCCCCGAAGCTCCGTCGGCGTGATCGAAAGTGAGCCCCGCCTCGTCGAGCCACACCTGAAGCACGCCCGCCTGGAACCCCACCTTGATGCCGCCGCCCGCCAGGATCAGCGATCGCATTGCTCGGTTCTCCTTCCGCTCAGAGGCTACGAATCCGTCTCACAGCGGCGACCAGTTGATGTGATTCTCAAGGGTCACCGCCGCCGCTGTGAGCTGATGTCCGGCGCCTTGCGGCGCCTCAAGCGGAGGGGAGAACTCTCCCCCCGCGCCCCCCATCTCGAGCGTCAGTTCATGTGGCATGCGCTATCAGAACCGAGTGGCGATGCGCGCCCCGGAGCCCCCCGAGCCGCCAGTGCGTTGCAGTCCTTCTCGATCCCCTTCGCACCCATCTCCCGGACGTCGGCCTGTGTGAAACGCAGCGCCTGTGGCGGAGGCGCCGCGCTCCCGCACGAGGCCATGTCTGGCGTCATGCGCGGAGCGCCTCTATTTCACTTGAAGCATGACAGGTTCGGAAGCAAGGGCACCCGGCTTCTTGGGCTCGTCCCGACGCGGTGCGACTTGGGGGGGAGCCCGATCCATCGTGGCGCCGAGACGTCACCGTCACGCCCACCGCCCGGTGCGCCCTGGCTGCACTCGACGAGCCGAGCGCCCTGGCGAGCACGCCCATGGAGCGTCACTCGAACGGGATCACGTGGACCCGGTCGCCGACGCCAACCTGGAGCAACTCCTTCGCCTCGCGCGGCAGGAGGGCGTCGTCACCGTCCACGCGCACCTGGGCGCGCACCGCGCGGAAGCGGATCTTGCCCTCGGAGCGCTCCGCGCCGACGAGCCGCATGGCCTCCTGATCGCGGGGCGCGAGGTCGCGCTCGGCCACCCTCAACCGGCGGTAAGCGCGCACCAGCGTCACGTCCTCCAGCTTCGCCTCGTAGTGCGGGCCACCGTCGAAGGGATCGATGCGATCCACGTGGCGGAAGCCGACCTGCTCCAGGAGGTGCTTCACCCCCTGCGTCTCCGGAGCAACCGCCCCGAGGAGCCTCTGCACGCGGGGCGGAAAGAGCGTGGCGTACATGTCGCCGGGAGGGAATAGCTGCTGGATGAACTCCTTGTTCTGGCGGCTCTTCTTGTCGGCCTCCTGGTAGTCGAGGCCGGTGAAGCGCTTCCCGCACGATTCCCAGAACAGACTGCGGCCGTCGGGGAGGAGGGGCGGCATGAGCTCGGCGAGCACCTTGTCGCGGAAGCGATCCCGGTGCATGGCGATGTACAGGAAGCGGACGTAGGCGAGCTGCTTGCCGGGCCTGGCCTCACCTCCGCGGTCCTCCGGGTGCACCACGAGCCCTCCGATCTCGGTCGGCCCGTCGAAGTGGTATCCGATGGAGAGGACCTTGTGCCTGAAGTGCCGATCGAGCGTCGAGGAGTAGTGCTCCCGCTCGGACACGTCCAGGAACGTGCACGGCGAGTCGCGGGTCCCGTGCTGTGCGATGACCATCGAGGTGCCGACCACCCTGCCGGTGCGCGGCTCCTCGAGCACGAAGACATACGAACGCGCCAGCGGATTCCTGACTCTGCTGGTGAAGCTCCGGGAGGACCTGTCGACGATCTCCGCGAGCGCCCGCTCGTCGTTCGGTAGGTTCACGGAATTGAGGTCTGCGGCGAGGGTCCCGAGGGCCTTGAGGTCGGCCTTCTGCGCGTCGCGGATGAGCAGCATGATGACACCGCGGGTCTAGCACGCGCCCCGCCACCTGTCATGCAGCGCGGCGGTGCTGCAACCAACGCGCGGGTGGCAATCCTCGGTGGCCCGACCCGACCGAGCCTCGCCCTTCCCGTCGCCCGATCACCCCCAAACGGGAAGCGCCGCTTCGGGTTGCCGCGCTCTCTGCCGCGTGCGATGCAACGTCCCGCATGCGGGCAGTCATCCAGCGCGTCGCACGCGCCGAGGTGCGCGTCGACGGCGAGGTCGTGGGCGCCGTCGGCAAGGGCTTGTTCGTCCTGCTGGGCGTGGCGCATGGGGACGGGGAGGAGGCGGCCCGCTTCCTCGCCGACAAGGTGGCATCGCTCCGCGTCTTCGAGGACGGCGCCGGGAAGATGAACCGCGCGGTCGCCGAGGTGCGGGGCGAGATCCTGGTCGTCTCGCAGTTCACCCTGCTGGGCGACCTGCGCAAGGGCAACCGCCCGAGCTTCACCAGCGCGGCACCGCCCGAGGTGGCGAACGCGCTCTACGAGCGCTTCTGCGCGCTCCTGCGCGAGCAGGGTCTCCCGGTCGCGACGGGCGTCTTCCGCGCCCATATGGAGGTGGAGCTGGTGAACGACGGGCCCGTCACCCTGCTCCTCGACTCGACGCGGCTCTTCTGACATATACTCCGGGATTCCCGATGCGCGGCATTCGCGGTGCTACCCAGATCGACGCCAACTCCGTTCTGGCCATGGAAGACGGCGTGGCGGAACTCTGTCACGCCATCAACGACGCCAACGGAATCACCCAGGACGAGATCGTCTGGGCCATATTCACCGTGACCCACGACCTCGACGCCGACTTCCCTGCCCGCGCCGCCCGCGTCAAGGGCGGCTGGGATCGGGTCCCCATGATCTGCTCGCGGGAGGTCCCGGTCCCGGGTTCCCTACCGCGCACCGTCCGCGTCCTCGCCCACGTCGATTCGGGCACCCCGGCCGACGCCAGGCACGTCTACCTCCGCGGAGCGAAGGTGCTCCGCCCCGATCTGCACAAGTGACCATTTCTCCGTTGCCCCGCCAGCTCGGCATCGTCGGCCTCGGGCTCATGGGAGCTTCGCTAGCACGCGCAATGAAGGCCACCAACCCTGCCGTGCGCGTGGTCGCGGTCGAGCCGCTCGACGACGTGCGCGCCCGGGCCCTGCGCGACGGCGTCGCCGACGTGGCGCTGGCCGAGCCCGGGCCGGCGCTCGCCGACTGCGAGATGGCGGTGCTCTGCACGCCCATCGCAGCGCTGGAGGCGCTCCTCGGCCCGGTGTCCCACCTCCTACCCGACGGCGCGGTGCTCACCGACGTGGGCGGCGCCAAGGAGCGCGTGGTCACGCGCGCGGCCGCGGACGTCCGGCCGGGCGTCGCCTTCGTCGGCGCCCACCCCATGTTCGGCGGACACGGCGGCTACGCCGGCGCTCGCGCCGATCTCTGGCGGGGCGGCACGGTGGCCGTTTGCATCGACGCGGCGCCCGCCGCGGTCGAGCGGGTGGCGACCCTCCACGCGGCGCTCGGCGCCGCGGTCGTGCGGTGTCGGGCCGACGAGCACGACAGCGCGGTCGCCATGGTCTCGCACCTGCCCTACCTCATCGCGAGCGCGCTGGCCGTGGCCGCGCGCGAGACAGGCCCGCTCGCGCTGAAGCTCGCCGGCCCGGGCCTCAAGGACATGACCCGCCTCGCCCAGTTTCCCTTCGACGTCCAGGGCGAGGTCTCACGTCGGAACGCCCGCCTTCCCCAGGCCGCCGCGAGGTTGTCGTCGCACCTGGCGCGCCTGCTCGAAGGGATCGCGACCTCCCCCGAGGCCACGCGCGTCGCGCTCGAAGAGGCGCGAGCTGCTCGGGAGGCGCTCTACCCCACACCTCACCAGGAAGGAAGTGCGCGATGAGGGGAACCGCCGTCTGCTGCCGCAGCGGGCCGCTCTCCGGTGCCTTCCAGGTGCCGGGCGACAAGTCCGTCTCGCACCGCGCGCTGCTCTTCTCGGCGCTCGCGGGCTCACCCTCCAAGGTGCGCGGGCTGCTCCAGGCGGAGGACGTGGGGGCCACGCGCAGGGCGGTGGAGGCGATCGGCGCCGTGGTCCGCGACGAGGGCGCCTTCGTGGTCGTGGAGCCGCCGGACCGCCTCTGCGAGCCGGCCGACGTGGTCAACTGCGGCAACTCCGGCACCAGCCTCCGCCTCCTCTGCGGCGTGCTCTCGACGGTGCCCGGCCTCTCCGTGCTCACCGGCGACGCCTCGCTCCGCCAGCGTCCGGTGCGACGCGTGATGGAGCCTCTGCGCCGGATGGGCGCGGTGCTGCACGCACGCGGCGGCGAACGCGTGCCACCGGTGGTGATCCGCGGAGGTTCGCTGCGCGGGATGCGGCACAAGCTGGAGGTGGCGAGCGCACAGGTGAAGAGCGCGCTCCTGCTGGCCGGACTCTTCGCCGACGGGGAGACGACGGTCGAGGAGCCGCACCTCTCGCGCGACCACACCGAACGCATGCTGCGCGGCATGGGCATCGACCTGCGCGTCGACGGGCTCGCGGTCACGGTCGCGCCGGGACGGCCCCGCGGCGGTGGCACCATCGAGGTACCGGGCGACATCTCGTCTGCGGCCTTCTTCCTCTGCGCCGCAGCGGCACTGGAAGGGTCGGAGGTCACCGTCCGCAACGTGGGCATGAACCCCTCCCGCACTGGCGTCCTCGACGTGCTCGAGGCCATGGGCGCGCGCCTCAGCGTGGCGAATCGCGTCGACGAGGGCGAGCCGCGCGGCGACCTGACGGTCACGGCTGCGCCCCTCCACGGGACGACCATCTCGGGCGCGCTCGTCCCGCGCCTCATCGACGAGCTGCCCGTCATCATGGTCGCGGCCACCCAGGCGCGAGGTCGCACCGTCATCCGTGACGCGAAGGAGCTGCGGGTGAAGGAATCTGACCGGCTCGCGTCGATGGGCGAGGCGCTGGTGGCTGCCGGCGCGAAGATCGAGCTCTTCGAGGACGGTTGCGCCATCGAGGGTCCGACCCCGCTCCGCGGCGTCTCGGTCCACACGCGGCTCGACCACCGGGTGGCCATGAGCATGGCGATCGCCCAGCTCTTCATGGGCGGTGGCGAGGTCAGCCTGGACGACGTCAGCTGCGTCGGCACGAGCTTCCCATCCTTCTTCTCCATCCTCGACCGGCTCACCACCCCGACCCGTTCGTCCAGCGCGGGGGAGGGTCAGGGCGAAGGGGCGAAGGGGACACCGTGATCTCCGGCCAGACCCAGCTCTACGGCGTGGTCGGCCACCCGGTGGGGCACAGCCTCTCTCCGGCCATGCACAACGCCGCATTCCACGAGCTCGGCCTGGACGCGGTGTACGTGGCGTTGCCGGTGTCGCCCGAAGGGTTGTCGGAAGGACTGCGAGGCGCCCGCGCCCTCGGCTTCCAGGGGCTCAACGTCACCGTACCGCACAAGCAGCGCGCCGCCGAACTCTGCCTGCGCCTGGACCGGACAGCGGAACAATGTGGCACGGCGAACACGCTGCGCCAAACCCCCCACGGATGGGA
>Ga0154716_1085_pt4 | contig 17049 bp, 9 predicted proteins | sample Rifle2008BG16ft_FD_105724 | JGI IMG/M metagenome (GOLD analysis project Ga0154716, IMG submission 105724) | Anaeromyxobacter sp. RBG_16_69_14
CACAGCCCTCCGCTGGTCCGTCGCCTGCCTTCTCGTCGCGCTCCTCGCCGCTTGCCGGGGCGGGGCGCCGCAAGCCCGCACCCGGCCGCCGCCCGCGGTCACGGCCTCGGCCGTGCAGGTGCGCGACGTGCCGGTCGAGCTCCGCGCCCCGGTCGATCTCCGTCCGCTGGCGCAGGCCGACGTCGGCGCGAAGACGATCGGCTACCTCGACGCGGTCCTGGTCGATCGCGGCGACAAGGTGAAGAGGGGACAGCTCCTCGCGCTGGTCCGTCCCTCCGACCTGCCGGACCAGCTCGCTGCCGCGCGCGGCTCGTTCGCCCAGGCCCAGGCGGCGCTTGTCCTGGCGCGCGCCAACAAGGAGCGCGCCGACCGACTCGCGCCGTCGGGGGTCGTCTCGCAACAAGATTTGCAGCAGATGACGAACGCGCTCGCCGGCGCCGAGGCCACCCTCGCTGCCGCGCAGGCGAGCGTGGGCGGGCTGGCGACGAGGCTCGGCGAGACGCGCATCGAGTCGCCGCTCGAGGGCGTCGTCTCGCAGCGCCGCCTCGACCCGGGCGCGCTCGTCGGGCCCAACTCCGGCTCCGGCGCCATCGTCACGGTCGAGCGCATCGACGCCATGCGGGTGTTCATACCGGTGAACGAGCGTGAGGTGGGCCCGCTCCGGGTAGGGCAGGACGCCCATGTCGAGCTGGACGCGTTCCCCGGCAAGAGCTACGGCGGCAAGGTCGTGCGTGTGTCGCCGGCCTTCGACCCCTTGACGCGCACGCTGGACGCCGAGGTGCACGTGAAGAACCCGGGTGAGCTTCGCTCCGGGATGTACGGGCGCGCTGCCATCGTCACGGACGTGCACCAGGAGGCGGTGGTGGTGCCCGCCGGCGCGGTGCAGGTGACGAACGGCGTGAACGTCGTCTACGTCTTGCGCGGCGACAAGGTGAAGCGCACGGAGATCCAGGTGGGCGTCGACGGCGGCGACTGGCTCGAGGTCACCTCTGGCCTCGCGCGCGGCGACGAGGTGGTGACCGCCGGGACGGACGCCCTCTCCGACGGCGCCGCCGTCCGCGCGCACAGGAACGTCGAGCCCTACACCGGCGCGGTGACCACGACGGCGCCTGCCGCGCCCGCCCCGCCGGCCGCCCGCTAGCGAGGATCTCGCGCCATGTGGCTGACCCGCCTCGCGCTCCGCAACCCCGTCTTCATCCTGATGATGTCGCTCATGGTCGTCGTGCTCGGGTGGGTCTCCCTCCGGCGACTCTCGGTGGACCTCTTCCCCGCCATCGACATCCCCGTCGTCCGCGTCGCCACCTTCTACACGGGCGCAGGGCCGATCGACATCGAGAAGTCGATCACGGTGCCGGTCGAGCGCGCCGTGTCTGCCTCACCAGGCGTGGATCGCGTCGAGAGCGTCTCCAAGCAGGGGTTCTCGTCGGTGTCCGTGTGGTTCCAGTACGGGACGAACCTCGACAACGCCCAGTTCGAGGTCTCGCAACGCGTGGCGCAGATCCTGAACACGCTGCCCCCCGGGATCCAGCAGCCCTTCGTCATCAAGGTGGACGTCAGCAACATCCCGGTGGTGCAGGTGGCGATGGGCGCGGAGGGGCTCGACGAGAAGCAGCTCTACGACCTCGCCTACAACGTCGTCGAGCCCCAGTTCGAGCGCATCGCGGGCGTGGCCAGCGCGAACGTGGGCGGAGGCAAGATCCGGGAGATCGAGGTGAAGGTGAAGCGGGACGCCCTCCGGGCACGCGGGCTGGGCGTCCTCGACGTCGTGAGCAAGGTCCGCACCTCGAACCTGCTCCTGCCCTCCGGCAATCTCCGGTCGGGCGATCGCGACTACAACGTCTTCTCCAACACGCAGTTCGGGGAGGCGCGGCCGCTGCGCGACCTGGTGCTCCGCCCGGCGGCGCCCGCGCGGGGCGGCGAGGTGTCCTCCCCGGTGCGGCTCTCCGACGTGGCCGAGGTCGAGGACGGGGCCCAGGACCAGACCGAGGTCGTCCGCATCAACGGTCAGCGCGGGGTCTACTTCCGCGTCCTCAAGCAGCCCGGCGCGAACACGGTCGCGGTGGTGGACGCGATCCGGAAGGCCTTGCCCAACCTGCGTGGCGTCCCGGCCAACGTGAGCCTGGCCATCTCCTTCGACCAGTCCGCCTACATCCGGGCCGCCATCTCCTCGCTCGAGCACGAGGCGGTGCAGGGCGGCATGCTGGCCATCCTCGTCATCCTCGTCTTCCTCGTCTCCTTCTCGGCGACCGGGATCATCGCGGTCGCCATCCCGCTCTCCATCGTGGCGACCTTCGTCTTGCTCTACTTCACGGGACAGACGCTCAACGTCTTCACGCTGGGGGGGCTCGCGCTCGGCGTCGGGCGCCTCGTCGACGACTCGATCGTGGAGCTCGAGAACATCCACCGGCACCTCGCCCTGGGCCAGGACCGCCGCTCCGCGGTGCTCAACGCGGCGCAGGAGGTGGCGATGCCGATCTTCGTCTCGACCGTCACCACCATCGTGGTCTTCTTCCCGGTGGTGTTCCTCCAAGGCGTGGCGAAGAACCTGTTCATGCCGCTCGCGCTCACGATCGCGTTCTCGCTCGTCATGAGCTTCTTCGTCTCTCGCACGGTGACGCCGCTCCTCTGCCTCAAGTACCTGAAAGCCGAGGGAAATGGAGAGGCGCACGGCTTCGCCGGGTACGTCACGCGCCAGCTCGACCGGCTCGACGACGCGTACGCGCGCTCGCTGGGCTGGGTGCTTCGCCACCGCTTCTGGGTCATCGCCGGCATCTTCGCCGCCTTCCTGGGGTCGCTCTTCCTCGCCAGGCACATCGGCACCGAGTTCTTCCCCGACACCGACGAGAGCCAGTTCCAGGTGATCTACAAGGCGCCCATCGGGACCCGGGTCGAGATGACGGAGAAGGTGACGGAGCGCATCGAGCAAGGCGTCTCGAAGGCGCTCGCGGGCGAGAAGGCGGAGGGTGGGGGCCCCGTCTTCACCACGCTCCTCTCCGACACCGGCCTCCCGCTCGGGCGCACGGCCCTCTTCACCGCCAACACCGGACCGCACTCGGGCAACCTGGGGGTGAACCTCGTCCCGCACAGCCAGCGCGGCCTGAGCGACGTCGAGGCCGCCGAGAAGGTGCGCGCGGCGCTGGGCGACGCCCTGCCGGGCACGCAGGTCTACTACTTCATCGGCGGGATCGTGAAGCGCATCCTCAACTTCGGGTCAACCGCTCCCATCGACGTGGAGATCGTCGGGTACGACCTCGACGCGGGCGGGGAGTACGCGAAACGGCTCAACAGTCTCATGCGCGGCCTGTCGGACAAGGACGGGAAGCCGCTCCTCACCGACCTCCAGATCTCGCGCGAGGAGAACTATCCGGAGCTCGACGTGGTGGTGGATCGCGAGAAGGCCGGCATCCTCGGCGTCACCGAGGAGCAGGTGGCCCAGACCGTGCTCACGTCGCTGGTCGGCTCGAGCCAGTTCCAGCCGATCCCCTTCACCGACGCCAGGACCGGCAACCAGTACTACATCAACGTCAGGCTGGACGACCGGTTTCGCCGGCACGTGGACGACCTCTCCGAGATCTTCGTGCGGACGCCGGCCGGTCCGGTGGTGTCCCTCGCCAACATCGCAGAGGTGCGCCGCGATTCGGGTCCGGTGGTCGTCAACCGCAAATATCTACAACGCATCGTCGACGTGACCGCGAACGTGGCGCCCGGAAAGGATCTCGGCGCGGCCAGCGCCGCGGTGCAGAAGGTGATCGACGAGAACGCGCCCCCGGACGGCTTCACCGCGCAGCTCGGGGGACAGACGCAGGCGCAGCGGGAGGCCTTCGGCAGCATCCTGTTCCTCGCCCTCCCCATGGCCATCGCGCTCGTATACATGATCCTGGCCTCCCAGTTCCGATCGCTCGTCGACCCGTTCGTCATCATGCTCTCGGTGCCGCTCGGCGTGTCCGGCGTCTTCCTCGCGCTCTGGATGACCAGGACCACGCTGTCCGTCAACAGCTTCATGGGCATCATCATGATGGTGGGGATCGTGGTCTCGAACGGCGTGCTGCTGGTCGACTTCGCCCGCGTCCTGCGCGGCCGCGGCAAGCCGCTCCTCGAGGCCACCATCCAGGCGGGCAAGACGCGGCTCCGCCCCATCCTCATGACGACCATCGCCACCATCGTCGGCCTCGTCCCGATGGCGCTCGGCATCGGCGAGGGCAGCGAGACGAACCTGCCGCTGGCCCGCGCCGTCATCGGGGGCTTGACCGTCTCCACCTTCTTCACGCTCTTCCTCATCCCGGCGCTCTACACGCTCCTCGCGCGGTTCTCACCGCAGCACCCGGAGCGGGTGGAGGATGCGACGTGAACCCCGGCCAAGGTGCCTTCGCCGCCTCGTGCGGAGCACGGTTCGTGGCTTCACTCGGCGCATGGCTGGCGGCGGCGCTCGCAACGGGGCCGGCGCTCGCCCAGGCGCCCTCGCCGCTGCAGCCGCCGGCTGCCGCGGCCACGAGCGCGGCGCCGCGCGGCCAGCCGGAGCGGGTGACGTTCGTGGAGGCCGTGCGTCGCGCGTCGGTGCAGGCGACCTCGACCATCATCGCGGCGGAAGAGCTCAGGCGCGCGGCGGCGCTCCTCGGCGAGGTGCGCTCTGCCGCGCTGCCGCTCCTCTCGGGCCAGGCGAGTTACACGCACCTCGACGGCGATCGCAGATCGGCATCGGGCGTCGTCGCCGCCAGGGACCAGGAGTCCGCGGCAGGGATCCTCCAGCTCCCGCTCATCGCGCCCTCGCGCTGGATGAGCTGGGCGCACGCCTCGGAGCAGGTGCGCGTCGCGCGCGCCAGCGAGGCCGACGTGCGTCGTCAGACCGTGCTCTCCGCCGCGCGCGCTTACCTCGCCATCCTGGCGCAGAAGCGAGTGGTGGACGTGAGCCGCTCGGCGCGCGACATCGCGAAGGTACGCTTCGACTTCGCGCACGCGCGCCGTTCCGGTGGGATCGGCAACGCGGTCGACGAGCTGCGGTCCGAGCAACAGCTCGCGACGAGCGAGGTGCAGCTCGGGAACGGCGAGCTGGGGCTCACGCGGGCGCAGGAGGCGCTCGGCGTCCTCACCGGCTCCCAGGGTCCCCTCGACGCGGTCGAGGAGCCCGCCTTCGAGCTCGCGGGAGCCCCGGGTACCATGGCGGCGGCCGAGGCCAGGCGCCTCGACGTGCGCGCGGCCCAGGTGCGGCTCGACGCGGCGGCACACGTGGCTCGCGACAGCTGGGCCGACTGGCTGCCCACCCTGGCCGCGACCGGGGAGGTGTTCTACCAGAACCCACCGACCCTCCTCACGCCGCGGACCGGCTGGCAGGTCCAGTTCGTGCTTTCGCTGCCCATATACGAGGGCGGCCTCCGGCGTGCCCAGCGGCAGGAGCGCGATGCGCTCGCGCGCGAGGCCAGCGCGTATCTCGACGGCACGCTCAGGCAGGTGCGCTCGGACGTGCGCCTCGGGCTGGAAGAGGTCGCCAGGCGGGAGGCGGCGCTCGCGTCGGCGCGGCTGGCCGCCGAGCGGGGCCGGGCCGTGCTGCAGCTCACCGTCGAGTCCTACCGCGCTGGCGCCACCAACGACCTCGACGTCAGCACCGCCCAGCAGCAGTCGCGCGACGCCGACCTCTCTGCGGTCGTCGCGGAGGACGCCGTGCGGCAGGCGCGGCTCGACCTCCTGGCCGGACTGGGGCAGTTCCCATGAGTCGCACGAGCGGGGACCCCCTCTCCCCCGTCGGGGCAGACGGTCAGGGTGAGGGGGCGCTGACGCGGTTGGCCGACCCTCGCCCCTGCCCTCTTCCTCCCAGGGAGAGGGGGAGGACGACGAACCTCCATGTCGGGGTCGGGGTGAGGGGTCGAGAGCCGTGGCTCCCCCGCTCGCTCGCTCTGGCCATTCTCGGTGCCCTCGCCTTTCGCGCGCTCTGCTACGCGCTCATGACGGCGGCGGCGGTGTGGGCCGAGCGCCGCCCCGCGCCAGGGGCGCTCCCGGATCTGGTGTTGCAGGCGCTGCCCTATCTCGAGGGCGCCGCCCGTAGCAACTACGTCCTCTGGCTCGCGCTCTACCTGCCGCTCGCGCTCGCATTCCTCGCCACCGAGCCCCTCCGCTGGGTGCGCTACATGGTGACGGGCGGCCTCGTCTCGCTCGCGCGCGGGCTCACCATCGCGCTCACCGGGCTCGGGCCGCCCGACCCCGCGCGCGCAGGCCCGGGCCTGGGCGATCGGAATGCCCTTCAGGCGTGGCTGGAGCTGGTCTCACCCTGGGGCGTCTTCGCGCGCGGCAGCGCGCAGGCCTATCTGACGAAGGACCTCTTCTTCTCCGGGCACACCGCCACGACCTTCCTCCTGGTACTCTACCTGTGGCGGCGCCAGGGCCTGCGCTGGATCGCGCTGGCGGCACACCTCATCGTGGTGGCGAGCGTGCTCCTCGCCCGGTTGCACTACACCATCGACGTGGTGGGCGCGTGGGCGGTGACGTTCACCGTGTTCGCGCTGCGCGAGTGGCGGCCGCGCTGAGCGAGGGGGAGGTACTCGCCGTCTCTCACAGTGGCGACCAGTTGATGTGATTCTCCAGCGTCACCGCAACCGCTGTGAGCTGATGTCCGGCGCCTTGCGGCGCCTCAAGCGGAGGGGAGAACTCTCCCCCCGCGCCCCCCATCTCGAGCGTCAGTTCATGTGGCATGCGCTATCAGCGGTCGGATCACTTCCCCCGGGCCGACCTGCCGGGGGGTATATTCCATGCCATGAGCGACCCTCGCCCGCTCCCGTGGAGGAACTCCGCCTTGAAGCGAAATGTCATCGCGCTGAGCCTGCTCCTGCTGCTCTCTCCTGCCGGCCTCTCGTGTGGCACGGTCCCGGTCACCGGGAGAAAGCAATTGAGCCTCATCCCCGGTTCGACGATGCTGTCGATGAGCGACAAGCAGTACGGCGAATTCCTCAAGTCGAATACCGCGAGCACCGATCAGCAACAGACCCAGCTCGTCAGGGAAGTCGGAGCGAGCATCCGGCAGGCGGTCGAGCGGTACTTCGCGCAGGAGGGCCTGTCCGACCAGCTCAAGGGCTACCGGTGGGAGGTGAACCTCGTCGAGAGCAAGGAAGTGAACGCGTGGTGCATGCCCGGCGGCAAGATCGTGGTGTACACGGGGATCCTCCCGATCACGCAGACCAAAGCCGGCCTTGCCGTGGTGATGGGTCACGAGGTCGCGCACGCGATCGCCGAACACGGCAACGAGCGCATGAGCCAGGGTCTGCTCGCCCAGATGGGCGGTATGGGCCTCGCCCTCGCGCTGGAGAAGAAGCCGGAACAGACCAAGGCGCTCTGGATGACGGCGTTCAACGTCGGCGCGCAATACGGCGCCCTGCTTCCCTTCAGCAGGTTGCAGGAGAGCGAGGCGGACGAGCTCGGGCTGGTCTTCATGGCCATGGCCGGATACGATCCGAGCGAGGCGGTGAGCTTCTGGCAGCGGATGTCGCAACAGAAGGGGGGGAAGTCTCCCCCCGAATTCGCGAGTACCCATCCCTCGGACGAGACCCGCATCAGCAACATCAAGAAGCTCCTCCCCAAGGCCATGAAGTACTACCAGAAGAAGAGCTGAACGCTCGTCAGGTTCAAGCGACCAGCACCGTCACAGCCCCAGCCGCTTCATCTCGATCGAAAGGATCTCCATGAAGCGGCGGATGTCCGCTCCCGTGTTGTGCAGGGACACGGTGAACCGGATACCGGATTGGTCCTTGGGCACCGCCGGGAAACCGCTCGGGCAGGCGTACATGCCCTGCGCGCGCAGCGCGTGCGCCAGGGGATACATCGCCTCCAGCGGACCGCAGCGAACGAAGAAGATGGGGCTCCGGTCCTCGGCGGCGAGCCGAACGCCGAGGTCGCGCGCGAGCGACAGCACGAGCTCGATCCGGTCGATCAGGCTCTGCTGGACGCTCGCAAAATCGCCGCGGAGATGCAGCTCCGCGGAGGCGAGCGCCGCGCCGAGCATCGGGGGTTGGATGGGTCCGGAGAAGAGCATGGGACCGCCGCACCGTCGCACCCTCGAGCGAACCTCGGCCGTCGGGAACACCAGCGCCGCGCCGGCCGCGGAGAACGCCTTGTTCAGGGACAGCGCGACCACGACCCGACTCCGGTCGGGGAGGTGTTCGAGCGCCCAGCCGCGGCCGTTCCGTCCGACCCACGACGTCGAGTGGGCGTCATCCACGTAGAGGTGCAACCCGGGGTGCTTCTCGAGCAGGGCCGCGATCTGGGTCAGCGGGGCGAGCTCTCCGGTCATCGAGTACAACCCGTCGATGAGGTACCACAGGTGGCGGTGTGTCCTCGCCAGGCGCGCGATCTCCTGGTCGAGCTGCTCGAGGTCGTTGTGGCGCACGGGCACGATCTGCTTGGATCCGAGCAGCGCTGTCGCTCCGTGCACGCTCGCGTGCGCGCACCTGTCGATCAGCACGGCGTCCCCGGGCTGGACGAGAACCGGCAGCGCGGCGATGTGGGAGAGCGTCGTCGAGGGCGCAATGAGCGCATGCCCATCCGTCATGACCTCCAGTGCGTGCTCGAGCTTTTCGTAGAGCGGTGACTGTAGATACGCACGGGAATAGGAGAACTGCGTGCCATAGCGGTGAATAGCGCGTATCGCCCCTTCCTTCAGCTCCGGCCGCTGCTCGAGTCCAAGATAGCTGCAGCTGCCGAAGTTCAGGAGCCTCGCCCCGCCGATCTCGACGTGCCGACCGGAATACTCGGCATCATCGGCGGTCTGCATCATGATCCCTGCAGCCGCCGCTTCGCGGATGCTGCTGTCGATCAGGGCCTGGGGCGTGGCGTGCTCCGTCATGATCCCTTCCTCGCGTCCTGAGGCGCTCTCGTGGCGGATTGCAGAGGAGCCGGCATCCCGCGCCCCAATGCTCCCGTCTACGCTCGTACTTCGAGTCGGAGCGCTCGTGTATAGGTCCCGTGCCCGTCCGTGTCCAGGGTCAATCGGTTCTTCCCTGGCCTCGCCCCGGCCGCGGCAGGAGCTTCGGAGTCGAGCATTGTGTTCCTGGTCAACGTTCATTCCAGACGTTCATTCACGGGCGAGCTCGTTGGTAGGAAAGGCGAGCAGGAACTAGCGAGCGCTCGGGCACCGCCCGAGCGCCACGACGCAGCGCGCCGGCATCGCCGATGCAGCGCGGCCACGCTTTGACGAACCGCCGCACGCCGGAGCCGGAGAACGGGCTCCGGTGCGAGCGGCAGGGCGCCAGCTTGGCGGAGCTGAGATGGCTTTTCGCTATAAGGGCAGTCATCGAGAGGAGCTCAGACATGATGACCCACCCCGCCAGCGTCGAACGCAACGCCGCTTCACGAGACCCAGGAGTCGGGCGAGGAGTCGGGCGCGCCGAGAGCTATGCGCAGTTCGACGTACCGATCGCGGGCGTCGCCGGCGGGAGAGACGTCGTCTTCGTGGGCCAACCGCTCCATGGAGGCGTCGTCGTGCTGTCGAGGTCCACCGGAGAACAGATAGGAGTGCTGCCGCCGCCCCCTGGTGGATTCTCGGTCCCGTTCATCATGCACGCGCTCGGCGACGATCGGGTGGAGGTCCTCGACGCAGGCCGGCTCCCACAGAAGCCTTTCCAGCCCGCCGAGCCGTTCATCTACCAGTACAGGTACAGCTTCAGCCCGCGGCGGGCGAGCCAGGGGGCCTTCTCGGCGAGCCTCGTTCGCACCGTGAGCTTCTCCGGCGTCCCGATCGGCTTCTCCGAGGACTTCGTCCGACTGGAGGACGGCAGGCTCCTGGTGTCCGACGCGGTGCTCGGGAGCATCTGGGTCGTCCGGCCCGACGGTACCATCACGCCGGGCATCGTCCCGAAGAGCTTCGACCCTCCGGACGCCATCCCGGCCCTGGCGATGTGCGGGAAGATGCCCGAGGTCACGGTGAACGGCCATCCGTTCCTGTTCACGGGTGCGACGCTGCCCGGGGTGTCGCCCCTGGCCGTGCGCGACGGCACCGTCTACTACGCGTCGCCGTGCGCGCGCGGGATCTACGCCTTTCCCCTCGCGATCCTCTCGGACGGCCGCCAGCCGTATCAACGCGCGACCGACATCCACCTGGTCGCGGCGACCCCGCCGGAGGTGCAGGTGGAGGAGCTTCTCGACTTCACCTTCAATCCCTTCGACCCGTCCGATCGTCACCTCTACGCGGCCGATCCCTTGAGGCTCCGCGTCATCCGGATCGACCTCACGACGGGCGCGAGGCAGGTCGTGGCCGGCGGGCCGGGCCTCGGCCTGGAGAAGCTCTTCGATTTCCCGTCCTCGCTGGGCTTCTTGCCGCCCGTCGCGGACGGGGTGTCCACCCTCGTGGTCGCGTCGAACCAGCAGGAGCGGACGCCGCTGACGAACGACGCGGTCAAGGAGACCACGTTCGACCTCCCGTTCACCGTGGCGAAGGTGTTCGTGGTCTCTGAGCCGGGGCCAGCACCTGTGACTGCGCGTTGAGGCCAGCCCGGTCTGGCTGGCCGGCGTCGCCAGGCCCGGTACAGGGGAGCTCGACGGTGAACGCGGAGCCCGCACCCGGCCGGCTCTCGAGCCGGAGGCTACCGCCGTGCGCCTCGACGATGCGGCGGCTGATGTGGAGGCCGAGCCCCAGCCCGCCGTAGTGCTGGACGGGCACGGCACGCTCGAAGCGCTCGAAGATGCGGGCCTGATGGGCCGGGTCGATGCCCATTCCGTGGTCGCGCACCACGAGCCGCGCTCTCCCCGCCTCCTCGCCGACGACGATCTCGATCGGTTTGCCCGCCCCGAACTTGACGGCATTGGAGAGCAGGTTCGTCACCACCTGGTCGATGCGCGACGGATCCCAGTGCCCCGTGACGGGGCCGTCGCTCCGGATCGTGAGCGGGCAGGAGGCGGCGGCCACCTCGGCCTCGAAGCGCTCCGCGACGTCGCGCACGACGGAGCCGAGCTCGACCTCCGACAGGGTGAGCGGAAGCCAGGCAGCCTCGATGCGCGAGACGTCCAGGAGATCGCCGATGAGGCGGTTCAGCCGCTTCCCCTGGCGTGCCGCCAGCTCCACCGACTGGCTCATCAGGTCGGAAAGGTCCGGCTTCGCCGATCGCTCCGCGCGCTGAAGGGTCCGCAAGGAGAGCGTGAGCGAGGTCATGGGGGTGCGCAGCTCGTGGGACGCCACCATCAAGAACTCGTCCCGCACGCGGACGGCCCGCTGGGTCTCGCGGTGGAGCCGCGCGTTGTCGATGGCGATCGCGGCGCGGAGCGCCACGTCCTGCGCCAGGTCGAGATCGGAGTGCCCGTAGCGTCCCGTTGTGCCCGAGCCCATGCTGAGGGCCCCGAGGGTCTGCCCGTGGGCCACCAGTGGCACTGCCTGGAAGCTGCGGGTGCCGAGCTGGCGGACGAGCTGGACGTGCCCGTCGTCCTCGCACCTGCTCCGGAGGGAATCGTCGGTGCACTCGGGAATCCAGACGGGCTTGCCGGTGCGCAGGCAGGTCGCTGCCGGATGGTGCGAGTCCCAGCGCGCCGGGTACCGCTGTCGCAGCCGCTCCAGCAGCGGTTCCTTGGCCGGGTCGCGGCAGGCGCCTGCCGCGCGGCGGAGCTCACGATCCTCGACGATGTCGAGGACGCACCAGTCGGCGAGCGACTGCACGCAGAGTCGCCCGAGCGCCGCCAGCGTTTGCTCGTAGTCGAGGGACTCCGAGAAGAGCGCCCCCGCCTTCGCGAGGAGCGCCGAGCGACGCTCCGCTTGCTCGGCGGCCGCCCGTGCCACGCGCTCCCCGGCGAGGAGGAGCGCGTTCTCCATCGAGATGGCCGCCTGGGACGCGAGGAGAGTCAGGGCTGTCAGCCGATCGGGCGTGAAGGCGCCGGTGACGAGGTCGTTCTCGAGGTAGAGGATGCCGACCAGGCTCTCGTGCCGTGCGATGGGCAGGCAGAGGATCGACCTCGGCCTATGCGCTCCGAGGTACGCGTCGGACGCCCACTTTGCCCTTCCGGCGGCGGCGTCGTCGATGATGACCGGCTCCCGGGTGAGCCGCGTGTAGTGGACGAGCGAGGTCGGGAGGAGCGGCGAGGACTCCACCGGCAGCGACGGTAGGATTCGCGCCGACACGCCGTTCTCCTCCAGGGTCGCCTCGGCCTCGATGGAGAGCGTGCCTCCGCGCGCGAGGATGAGATAGCCTTTTCGAGCCCCCCCCTGCTCGAGGGCGACCTGGACCAGGGTGACGACCAGGTTCTCGACCAGGACCTCGCTCGAGATGGTGTGCGACGCCTTCACCACCGAGAGCAGATCGAGCTGTTCGGTGCGCATCGCGAAGGAGACGGTCGGAGCGATCGGTCGGATCCCGGGCGAGTCCTCGGGCCGCAGGGCGACACGCGGGTGAAGCTGGTCGATCTGCCTGACCTTGCGGTCGGCCCCCCAGCGCGCGTAACAGGTACGGGCCTCTCGAAGATAGGTGTCCGCCGTCAGGTCGAAGCCTCGCGCCCGGTAGAACTCCGAGGCCCGCTCGTAGGCGATGGCTTCGTTCTGGACGAAGCCGTTGTCGCGCGCCGCCTGGATGGCCTGCTCGTGGAGGCGCTCGGCGTCGAGCAGGCGGCCCTCGATGCGAGCCACCTCGGCCGACACGAGGGCGTAGCGGTCGAGAAAGTTCTCCGGGCAGCTCTCGGCCCACGCGCGGTGTCGCTCGGCCTCGGCCTTGAGCGCGCGTAGACGATCCTCACGGTCCCGCGGCGAAGCCTCGGCGTACGAGGCCGCGAGCGTGAGGGCGAGGTAGTAGGAGTACTCGCAACCTTCCCACAGGGTGACGGAGGTCCAGAGGAGATCGTTTGCCCGGGCGGCTGAGGAGAGCGCTTGCTCATACCGGTGGTCATTCCCTTGGGCTCCCTGGGCTCCAAGGATGAAGTGCTCCTGGAGCTGACGGACGTGGTACCAGCAGACCGTCGTCGGGATGCGGCCCAGGATGCGCGTGTCGAGCCCCTCGTCGTCGGACGGTGAATCCGCGGCCTGCTCCGGGGGCGAGGTGACTCCCGAGGCGGCTCCGCGGAGCCGGAGGATGAGCCGCCGCTGACTCAGGATGGTGTCCTCCGCGTCGCCGTACCTCGCCTTTCGTGCGAACCCGAGCAACCGCGCCGACTGGCGGTCAACCTCGTCGAGCGACTCGCCCTGGGCGAGGAGGACCGAGATGATGCAGCAGCAGCAATAGCAGGCGTGGTTCAGGTCCCCGGCCTCGGAGGCGGCGCGCAGCCCCTCCTCGAGGTACGGCAAGGCGGTGCTCACGTGGTGGGTCCAGAAGCTGATGCAGTACCCGAAGATGAGGCAACTCCTGGCCTTGTACGCCACGAGGGCATCCCGCTCGACGAGGTCGTGACCGAGCTTGCCGAACCGGTACCCATCTCGAAACTTCCCGAGGTGCTGGCCGATCATCATGCCGAAGATGCCGTAAGCGGCCACGGAGCAGGGTGCATTGCCGTGCTGGACACTGAGGCGTACCGCCTCGCTGACGACGGCGAAATGCATGTCGGTGTCGTAGAAGAACACCGCGAAGGCGGCGGCCACGAGCGCCTCGACGAGAGCCCGGACGTCCGGATCGGACATCGGCGGCAGGTCGACGAGATCTTCGATGCTGCGCCTCCCGATGCAGCGCATCACCTTCGCGTATTGCTCCTCCACCGTATCGCGCGGCGGGTGCGGCTCGAGGCCGATGCCGAACAACGCCACGCACTCGAGGAGGCTGCCGACGACCTTCTCGACCTCGCCGCTGGTCGTGTACACCTCGATGCGCAGCCGGAAGCAGGCCGCCTTGTCGGCCCGGGTCCTCGCGTTCTGCAGCGCCTCCGCGAGGCACCGTTCGGCGTCCGCGAAGTTCCCGGTGAGGTACTCGCACCGCGCTCGCTCGAGGTGCAGGGCGTACGCGAGCTCGTATCGCGCTTGCCAGCCGTCGGCCGGCAGCATCGCCATGCCGGCGGCGAGGTACTGCGCGGCGGGGCCATAGGCCGTGGAGGCCTTGGCTTTCTGTCCCGCGAACAGGTCCAGCTCGGCCAGCCCGGTCCTCTCGGCGCGATCCTCGATCAGACCCGCGCCGCGGTTGAGCTGGTTGACGAGCTCGAACACCCGCTCGCCCAGCCGTTCGGCGGGCGTGTTGGCCAGGAGCAATCGACCGATCGTGAGGTGCGCTTCGCCGCGCTGGCCCTCGGGAATGAGCGCGTACGCGGCCTGCCGCACGCGGTCGTGCGAGAACTGATAGGTGTCGCCCGAACGATCGAGCAGCCCTTCACGGGCAAGCTCCCACAGGTCGTGGCGGGTCTCCTCCTGCGATCGCTCACCCAGCAGGGCCAGCTCGGCGACGTCGATGACATTCCCGGCGCACGCGGCCAGCTTGACCGTCTCCTGCCCTTGCGCCGGCAGCCGCCGGAGCCTGGACACCATCAGCTCGACGACGTTGTCCGTGTAGGCCCTGGCGTGCACCGAGGAGAGGTCGCAGTGCCACGCCAGGGCCTGCGGGTCGAACCGGATGAGCCCTTCGTCGTGAAGCGAGGTCAAGAACTGGATGGCGAAGAACGGATTGCCGGCCGTCTTCTCGCCGATGAGGAGTGTCAGAGGCTCGATCTGCTCCGGAGAACGCAGCATCGCGCCGGCGACGAGCTGGCCGAGGTGCTCGTGGGACAGCGGGGCGAGGACCAGCTCGTGCACTGCGGCGCCCTTGCGCAACCCGGCCAGCATCAGCATCAGCGGGTGAGCGGCCGTGACCTCGTTCTCACGGTACGCGCCGACGGTGAGCAGGTAGCGCGTATCCGGATGCGTCAGGACGTCTGCGAGCAGCTTCAGGCTGGCCGAGTCGGCCCACTGCAGATCGTCGAGGAACAGGATGAGCGGGTGCTCCTTGCGCGCGAAGACACCCAGGAACTGGCGGAAGACCATGTGAAAGCGGTTCTGCGCCTCGCTGAGTGGTAGCTCGGGTACCGGAGGCTGCTTGCCGATGAGGAGCTCGAGCCGCGGGATCACGTCCAGCACGAGCTGCCCGTTCACCCCGAGGGCGGCCTGCAGACGCTGTCTCCATTCGGCGACCCGCTCCTCGCCGTCGAGGAGGAGGTCGAGCACCAGCTGCCGGAAGGCCTGGGCGATCGTGGAATAGGGGATGTCCCGCCTGAGCTGATCGAATTTGCCCGTGACGAACAGGCCGTGCTCGCGGACGACCGGCTTGTGCAGCTCGTTGACCAGGGACGACTTTCCGATGCCGGAGTAGCCCGAGACCAGGACCACCTCGGGGAACCCCGTGCTCACCACGCGCTCGAAGACGCCGAGTAGCGCGGCGCTCTCCGCGTCGCGGCCGAAGAGCGTCTGCGGGATCCGGAGCCGATCCGGAGTGTCCCGTTCACCCAGTGTGAACACCTCGATCTGCCTGCCTTGGCGCCACTGCTCGAGGTAACGCGCGAGGTCGTGCTGCAGTCCGCGGGCGGTCTGGTAGCGGTCCTCCACCATCTTCGCGAGGAGCTTCACGACGATCCGCGCGATCACTTCGGGCACCTCCGAGACGAGCTGCGAGGGTGACGGAGGAGCTCGGGCGACGTGGCAATAGACCCACTCGAGCGGATCGTTGGCCTCGAAGGGGAGGCGCCCGGTCAGCATCTGGAAGAAGGTGACGCCCAGCGAATAGAGATCGGTCCGGCTGTCCACGGCGCGGTTCATCCGCCCCGTCTGCTCGGGCGACAGGTAGGGCAGCGAGCCTTCGATGAGCTGGGGTGGTCGGGCCGCCTGCTGCTCGCGAGGGAGGCGGGAGGCGAGGCCGAAGTCGGCGAGCTTGACCTCCAGGGTGGTGGGGTGGACGAGGATGTTCTGGGGCTTCAAGTCCTTGTGGACGACGCCCTGCCGATGGAGGTCGGAGACGGCGCCAGCGATGCGAACGGCGAGCTCGAGGAACATCTCCACCGGCATCGGCGCTCCGAGGAGGTGCTCGAGAGGCCGTCCCCCGAAGTCCTCGAGCACCAGCGCCGGCATGCCCTGATAGGTCTCGAGGCCGAGCGGTCTGACGGCGGTCCGGAGGTCGAGCGATGCCCCGATCTCGTACTCGTGCCGCAGTCTCTCCAGCTCCTTCTGGCCGCAGCGGTGCGGATCGAGCACCTTGAGGACGACGGGGTGCCTGTCGTCGCCGCGGAGCGCGCGGTACAGCGTCGCGCAACCGCCCTGGTGGAGCTCTTCGGCCGCCGTGTACTGAGGGTGTGTGGACGCGCTCATCATGGCGCGAACCCCTTCATTCCGGCCCTGGGCAGACTGGTCCGAGGCGGTGCCGGTCCCCTGCGCCGGTCTCCTGATGGGAGGGTGGTCGGGCCGTCGCTTGCGAATGGGAGACGCATACCGCTCAGTTTGCCGCCGCCTGCCTCGGCGGGCAGTAGTGAGAGGCCAGCTCCAGGACCTGTTCGACCTCGAACGGCTTGGCGAGGAAGCCTTGCGACTTGTCGGCGACGGGTTCGGCGAGCGAGCCGAAGGCGGTGGCCACGATGACGGGTACCGATCGCAATCGGGTGTCCTTGCGCACGAGGCCCAGGAGTTCGACGCCGTCCATCACTGGCATCATGAGGTCGAGGAGGATGAGCGCCGGGAGAGGCGCGGATTGCAGCCATTCCCAGGCCTCGCGCCCATTGGCCGCCAGAGCGACGTGGTAACCCTCGGGTTCGAGCGCGTTCCTGAGTGCGCAGCGGAGATCGGTGTCGTCGTCCACGACCAGGATGTCGGATCGGGCCTCCCGCCTCACGGTGGGTAGGCGGAAACGAAACGCGCTGCCGCGCCCGAGGGTGCTTTCCGCCCAGATCCGGCCGCCGTGCAATTCCACGATCTTCCTCGCGATCGCCAGGCCGAGCCCAGCTCCCTTGTAGGCGGCCGAGCGCCCCCGGCGGTATCGGTCGAAGATGCTCGGCAATTCGTCGGGCGGTATTCCGGGTCCCGCGTCCTCCACGGAGAACACCGCCTGGCCTCCGTCCTCGGCCACCGAGACCGTGACCGTCCCGCCCTTCGGGCTCGCGTGGATCGCGTTGGACAGCAGATTGGACAGCACCTGGATGATCCGGTCCCGATCGCACTCGACC
>Ga0154716_1070_pt41 | contig 16978 bp, 17 predicted proteins | sample Rifle2008BG16ft_FD_105724 | JGI IMG/M metagenome (GOLD analysis project Ga0154716, IMG submission 105724) | Anaeromyxobacter sp. RBG_16_69_14
CATGAAGGACGAGGCGCAGGAGCGCGCCGCCGAGGCCGAGCGCCGCCGGCTCGATGCCCTCGTCCGCGAGGCCGAAGCCCGCTGGATCGACGCCCTGGGCCTCGATCCCGGCGACGTGGAAGCGCGGGCCCACCACGAGAAGATCTTCGCGACGAGGAGGCAGCGCTTCCTCGAGATGCTGCAGCGAGTCTCGAAGAGCACGATGCCCATCCTCGCCCATGGCCTCCTCGAGGCCGTCAAGGGAGAGCGTGGGGAGGAGAGTCAGAAACGGACGCCCGCGGCCCCGTCCCAGCGTCGCGAGCCCGCGCCCCCCACCAGTGCCGCTGCTCCACGGTCAGGTCAGAGGGCTGCCGGTGCGCCTCCGGAAGCAAGGCTCGCTGCCGTTCCGCTGGCGAGGCTCGCGGTGCCGACCGCCAAGGCCTCTCCAGCGCAGCGCTCCGTCCCGGACGCCATCGAGCCAGCCCGGGCTCCCACTCCGGTGGCCGGTGCGCCGACGCCGCCCGTGCCGGGTCCGGGCGCTGCGCCGCCTGCTGCGAGCGAAGCTCCTCATGGCCCGGCCAGCCCTGGGGCAGCGATGGGCACCTCCGAGAGCGCGGCTCCCGAGGCGCAGGAGTCGTCGCCCGCTCCTCTGGTCTGGCCTCCGTGGGATCTCGCTGCTCAGGAGGCCAGAGTCGATCCTGACCCTGCGGGGTGGTCCTGGGACCCGAAACAGGGCTCTCTGCCACCGTATGAACAAGGCGCACTGGGCCTGGGCACAGCGGCGCCCGGTCCGGCGCCGGAGATGGCCGCGCTGCCCCTGGAGCGAGCGCGGCAGGCGGGACCGTCGCGTTCCACGGCCCCGGATGCGTTGCGACGGCGGCTCGGCGAACGGACCCTCGTCGTGGCGCTGATCGCCGCAGCCGTCTCGGCGATGGCTGCCAGCGCGGTCTGGGCCTTCGTCCTCGTTGGAAAAGCCGCCCCGAAGCCGGGGCCGGGGGGGGACAGAGCGCCACCGAACCTCCCGGCCTCTGCGCCGGCCCCCGCGCCGTCGGACTGGAACGACGTCGGAGCCCGTCAGCCCGCCTCCCCGGCTCCCGATAGAGAATCGCGGATCTCGAGCGCTCAGCCTGACGGGGCACGACCGCAGCCAAACGCTCGGGCGACGGCGCGGAGCGGCGCCACCGAGGCTTCCCGGGCCGTAGCGAGCGGGCGCGTGGGAGCGGTTGCATGGAGGAACGCGCGCTGGGGAATGACCGTCGAGGAGATCCTGGCGGCCTTTCCGGGGAGGGCCGTTCGCCTTCAGTCGGGCGAGCGCGAGCGCGAGAGCGAGAGCGTGGACGGGCTCGTGACCGCAGCCCGCATCGGGCGGGTCGGGATCGGCGATCGCCGGTACGCCGCCGCGTTCCTGTTCGACTCTGCCGGAGGGCTCGGGGCCGTCCATCTCCGCCTCGCCGATCACGGCGAGATCGCGGCCGCCTACGACGATCTCACCGCCTGGCTGTCCAGGAAGCACGGGTCGCCGGACTCGAGCAACGGCGGACCGCCCGCTTCCGGCACCTGGACGCGTCAGGCCTCGTGGGCAACCGGGGAGAGTCTCATCGACCTGTACGGCTGGGAGGCCGAGACGCAGGAGTCGCATGTCCTCTCCTTGGACTTCAGCGCGGGCGAGATCCGGCCCCAGGAGCAGGGCTCCGTGGTGGTGACGTACCGGCCGGAGAGCGGTGACGCTCCGTCCTCGAGATAGCAGCCCGGTGTCCAGCGGCGGGGGACAAGCCCCCGCCCTATGAGTTCGAACCCGGGCTGGCGACGGGCCCTGCATCCGCCGGCGCCTGCGCAGCAGCGCCCGGCTTCGCTGGCCCCGGCAGCACGCGCCCGACCTTCTGCGTCGCGCGAGCACCGGCGAGGCGGCCATGGACCGGGAGCCGGGCCGGGGTTCTAGGAGAGGGACGGGTGAAGCCGCCAGGGATCGAGGTGCTACTGGAGGTGCTACTGTATGAGCACGGGCCGGGTGCTCAGGAGACCGGCGACCCGGCACCGGCCTGCGACGGGGGTCGCATCCTGTTCGGATTCGCCGCACTCGCGCCGGACGGTGATGGTCCCCGCGGCGCTGTTGACGCCGACGACCGTGATCCTCGCCCAGGTGGTGACGGAGTGGGTTCCCGAGGTGGGCGCCGGACCACTGACGATGCCCACGTCTACCCCCTGAAGATGCGAAAGCGCGGCGTAAGGGATACCGGCGAAGCCGCTGCCGTTCCGGACGTTGATCGTTCCTGCAGGAGCGGCGGGAAGACGACCTATTTTGGTGTACCAGCGTGGATCGTAGACCCCTCCCCTCGTCAGGACATGCCTCAGCCAGGCTGCGGTGACCGGCCCCTGCTGTCGGTATCTGGTGAACCCGACCTGGCTCCTCGCGAGCGGCAAGCTGGGAGCTTCGCAGGGCAACACTCCTGCGTCGATCTGGGCCATCGCGAAGACGATGGGCGCTGCGCGTGTGACGGTGCACGGGGCGAAACGGGCCGCCGTGGCGCTCGTCACGACATCCATCGTGGCCCGCTCCAGGAGGCCGCCCCCGTAGACCGTGAGCGCACCCCCCGACCCCGAGTGAGCCGAGTTCCGGACGGCGCCGACCTGCACTGCATTGATCGCATAGACGTTGTTGGGGTTCGCCGGCGGCCCGCCGCAAGACAGCTGCTGGAACGGGGCGCCAGGGAGCACGGTCCCGAAACAGACGTCCCCACCCAGGAGGCTGACGTTCGTCGCGTCCGTCCTGTGAGCTGCCGCGTAGTTCAACGCAGTGGCCCGAGCCGTCCCCAGGCTGGCACTCAGAGCGGCTAGGTTAACCCCGCCGATATCTGCGACCCCGGCAAGCGCCGCGCTATCGCCCGCGTTCTGCAACTCGGCACGGACCGAGTAGCCGTGTCCGACGTTCATGACGAGGACGAGGAGCGTGAGGAGGGCGGAGATGGCGAACGCCACGACCACCGCGATCGCCCCTCGCTCGCGGGATCGGGAGAGGCCGGTGACCGGGCGACGCATGGTCCCCTCACCTTTCGCTGGGCACCGACGGCGCGAGCTTCGCGCCGTAGCCGCCACCCTGTGCCGACGGCGGCGCCAGGAGCAGGATCGACTGCTGCTCCTCCCTGGGCTGCGTCTCCTTGGACGCCAGGCCTCGCCGGTACGACAGGGAGATGATGGCGGCCTCCTGCGAGTCGAGGCCGCTCACCGGCCCGGTGACCTTGGCCTTGGCCGGGGCCTGTTGGGCGAAGACGGCGGAGTAGGCCTTGCCATGCGTGGGCGTGATGCGGGCGCGCGCGCAGCCAGCGAGGCTGGCGACCAGCAAGACCGCGAGCTTGAGCGAGCAACTCCTGTGCGTGAGCGAGCAGTTCATGTGCCCTCCGTTGGGGGACGGGGTTCGGGTGGGAGGTCGGTGGGGATGGGCCTGCCGAGCCGCCGCGCCACCTCTTGCAGGTTCTGCCGAGCCCTGGCGAGCCCGGGCTGCAGCCTGAGCGCCTCGACGTACAGATCGAAGGCCTGGGCGAAGTTGCTCGCCACCTGGTAGGCGTAGCCGAGGTTGTTGTTCGCCTCGGCCCGTCCGCCACCCATGGAGAACTGCTCGGCGGCATGCCGGAAGTCGCCCGTGCCGGCATAGGCGAACCCGAGGTTGTTGCGGATGCGCGGGTTCGTTGGATCGATTCGGAGCGCCTCGTGGAAGACGGGGATGGCCTCCCGAGGCTTGCCGTGCGCGAAGAGCGAGAAGGCGAGGTTGTTGACGTAACCGGCGTTGCGCTTGTCGAGGGCGGCGGCGCGGCGGTGGTGCTCGAGCGCCTCGCTGCCTCTCCCCTCCCGGTCGAAGACGAGTGCGAGGTTGGAATGGGCGTAGGCGTTGTCGGGCGCGAGCGAGAGCGCCTCGGCGAGGTCGGCCTCGGCCTCCTTGAACAGCTTCTGCTCCCGGTAGATGACGCCGCGCAAGGCGAGCACCTCCGGGTCCTTCGGATCCTCTCGGTAGAGCGCATCCACCAGCGCGAACGCCCGGCTCCAGTCGTCGCGGCGCACCAGTTCCTGCGCCAGTCCCTTGCGCGCGCCGTAGGTCTCGGAGCGCTTGGCGCGCGCCCCGGCGCAGGCGCACACGGCAAGCGCCGCCGCGACGGCCAAGACGCGCACGGAGACGGGCCGGCTCATCGCTTCCCCAGCATAGGTAGCACCTTCGTGATGTTGATGATCGCCGGCCCGAGGACGACCGTGAAGAGGGTCGGAAGGATGCAGAGGATGAGCGGGAAGGACATCCTGACGGAGACGTACCCGGCGCGCTCCTCGGCCCGCTGCATGCGCCGGACACGGAGGCTCTCCGCCTGGACGCGCAGCGCCAGCGCCACGCTGGTGCCGAAGGCCTGGCTCTGGGCGAGGGTCGCCGAGAGCGATTTCAGCTCCGCCACCCCCGTGCGGTGTGCCATCCGGCGGAACGCCTCGACGCGCGGGATGCCTGCCTTGACCTCGAGAAAGGTCTGCTCCAGCTCCTCGGCGAGCAGGGGCCAGGCGAGCCGGGTCTCGGCCGCGACGCGCTGGAGGGCCGCGTCGATCCCCAGCCCCGCCTCGATGCACGTGACGAGGAGGTCGAGTGTGTCGGGAAGGCCGCGCTCGATGGCGAGCTGCCGCGCCTTCACCTGCGAGGACAGCCAGGTGCTCGGCAGGTAGTAGCCCGTCGCGAAGAGTCCAACGGCCAGGATGACGCCGGGCTCCAGGGGCCGCGCGAGCGAGGAGTTGACCCAGGCGAAGGCGAGCGCCAGCACGAGCCCCAGGATGACCTTGCTCGCGAGGAATATCTGCAATCCCGGGTCGGACCGGAAACCGGCCATCCGCACCCGCAGCCGCAGGCGCGACAGCTCGGATTCGTTGAGAGGCTGCGCCGCCTTCGCGACGAGGCCCAGGGCACGGGCGAGCCTCTTCAAGAACGAAAGCTGGTCGTCCGGCTCCGGGCCGGCGTCGCTCGTCTTGAGCCGACGCGCGACGACGCTCTCGCGAGACAGGAGGCTCCTCGCCGCCATGACCGCGGTGAGCACGGTGGCGAGGAGCAGGAAGGAAGCGATGAGCGCGACACCGTCGAGCGGCATGCCATGCACCTCTGTCAGAGATCGACCTTCGTCAATCGGTGGAGCCACGCGACGCCAGCGACCCACGTCAGGCACGTGCCGAAGGCGATGGCGCGCCCGGCAGGCTCCGCGACGAGCGGCCTGAAGTACTCGGGGCTCACCACGAGGAGCGTGACCACGGTGACGATCGGCATCAGCGCTAGGACCACGCCCGACGCCCGCCCCTCGGCGGTGAGCGCGCGGAGCTTCCCCTCGAAGCGGAACCGAGCGCGGATGGTCTCGGCGATGCCCGAGAGCAGCTCGGCCAGGTTGCCGCCCGTCTCCTTCTGGATGATGGCCGAGGTGGCGAAGATCTTGAGGTCGCGGTTCTTCGGTGACCGCTCGGTCATGTGCAGGATGGCGAGGTCCAGGGGGAGGCCGAGGCGCTGCTCCTCGAAGGCGCGGCCGAACTCGAGGCTCACGGGCTCAGGGAGCTCCGTCGCCACCATCTGGAACGCCACCGAGGTTGCATGCCCGGCCCGGAGCGAGCGGGCCATCATGTCGAGCGCCTCCGGGAGCTGCTCGGAGATCTTGCGGCAGCGCCGGTCGGCCGCGACGGCGAGTGCGATGGCTGGCAGGCCCCCCGCGCAGCCGACGAAGATCAGCAGCGGGAGGAAGGGGAGCCCGAGTGCGATCGTCAGCGTCAGCGCGCCGGCGGCGAGCGCGGCCGAGTACCCCCAGAGCTGGGCCACGGTGAGCGACGAGTTCGCCGACACGAGGAAGCGCTCCGCCCGCTGTGCCAGCCGGAGGGACCGCAGCAGGGAGCCCAGGGCAGGATTGGAGGCGAAGCGGCCTCGCCTGAGCAGGGTGCTCTCACCCTCCTGCCCGGGGGCTCCGAGCGTCTGCAGCCTGCGCTTCAGCTCGTCGGTCCGCCGCTTCAGGACGGACCGCACGGCGAAGTAGACGGCCTCGAGGCCAAGGACGATCGCGAGGCTCAGGAGGACGATGAAGGCGATGCGCATGGATTAGGCTTCCCGCAGGTGCCCCTCGAGAATACGGGCAGGGTCGATCCCGCTGCGCTGGACCTGCTCCATCGCCAGCGGCCGGATCCCGGTGAAGGCGTAGTCGCCGAAGACGCGCCCGTGGGGGTCGGTCCCCCGCTGCTGGAACTGAAATATCTCCTGCATGCTGATGGTCGTCGCCTCCGTTCCCGTGACCTCGCAGATGCTGGCGAGGCGGCGCCGGCCGTCGGTACCGCGAGTGAGGTGGACGAGGAGGTGGATGGCCCGGGAGATCATCTGCCGGCTCGCCGTCTCCGAGATCGGCACGCCGCCCATGCCGATCATCGCCTCCAGGCGCGTGAGGGCGTCGCGCGGCGAGTTCGCGTGGATGGTGGTCATCGAGCCCTCGTGGCCGGTGTTCATGGCCTGCAGCATGTCGAGGATCTCGCCGCCCCGGACCTCGCCGACGATGATCCGGTCGGGCCGCATGCGCAGGCTGTTGCGGACGAGGTCGCGCGCGAGGATCTCGCCCTTGCCCTCGACGTTGGCCGGGCGCGTCTCCAGCCGTACGACGTGCGGCTGCTGCAGCAGGAGCTCGGCGGAGTCCTCGATGGTGACGATGCGCTCGGCGCGCGGGATGAACGCGGAGAGCGCGTTCAGGAAGGTGGTCTTGCCGGTGCCCGTGCCGCCGCTCACGAGGACGTTCAGCTTCGCGCAGACGCAGGCTCCCAGGAAGGCGATCGCCTCCTTCGTCACGCTCCCCAGGGCGAGGAGCTCGCGCACCCTCAGGGGCGAACGCCCGAAGCGGCGGATGGAGAGGACGGGCCCGTCGATGGCGAGAGGGGGGATGATGGCGTTCACGCGAGAGCCGTCCGGCAGGCGCGCGTCCACCATGGGCGACGTCTCGTCCACGCGCCGCCCCACCCGCGAGACGATGCGGGTGATGATGCGCAGGAGGTGCTCGTTGCTGTCGAACCGGGCGCGGGTCAGCTCGAGCTTTCCCGCGCGCTCGACGTAGATGGTGCTGTAGGTGTTCACCAGGATGTCGCAGATGCTCTGATCGCGGAGCAGGGGCTCGAGCGGGCCGAGTCCGGTCACCTCGTCGAGGAGATCCTGGACGAGCCGCTCGCGCTCGACCTGGCTGAGCGGGACCCGCGAGCTGCCCACCATCGAGACGACGACGGAGCGTATCTCCTCCCGGACGCGCTCGGGCGAGAGGGTCTCGATGTTCTTGAGGTCGAGCCTGTCCACGAGCCGCCGGTGCAGCTCGTCCTTCACCTCCGCGAAGACGCCGATCCTGTCGTCGGCGATGCCCGGCGCGGCCGGGGAGGCGGGATCTCGCAGCAACGGCTGGAGGATGCGATCGCTAAGTGACATCGAGTGTCTTCTGGCCGAAGAAGCGCCGCAGGAGCGACCGTTTCCCGGAGGCCCCGGCCTGCGGGCTGCCGATGAGCGAGGCGAGCGCCGCGATGTCTTTCGCGAGCTGCGATCGCGGCGCCTCCTCTACGAGGAGGCTCCCCCGGTTGATCGCGCGGATGAGCGCGGGGTAGTCGCTCGCGACGGTGGCCGCCACGGGCAGGCCGACCGTGTCGGCCAGGAGCTGGCACTTGACCTCGGCGCTCCTGGAGTATCGGTTCACGACGAGGCGCATCCGCGCGTCGTCGTGGCCGAGCCGCCGCAGGAAGGAGACGCAGCGCTGGGCGCGCCGCACGGCGGGCACCTCCTGGGGGACGACGACGAGGACGCGGTCGCAGGCGTCGAGGGCGGCCACGGCGTGGTCGTCGAAGGTCCGGAGCCCGTCGAGCACGATCGTCTTGTAGTGCTGGCGCAGGAAGTGGAGGAGGCTGCCGAGACCAGCCGGGTCGACGCGGGACGCCTCCTCCAGCTTGTCGGTCTGGGCGAGGACGCGAACCCCCGAGCGGTGCTGGAGGACCGAGGCGTCGAGGAGGGCGCGGTCGATCCGGTGCATGTTGGGGACCACGTCCGAGATGGCGTACCCGCCGGAGAGGTCGAGGAAGGCGAGCGCGTCGCCCATGGCGAGGTCGAGATCGAGGAGGCAGACTCGCTCGCCGTTCCGGGCCAGCACCCCGGCCAGGTTGGTGGCGACCGAGGTGGCGCCGACCCCGCCCTTGGCAGGGAAGACGGCGAGCACCGATCCCAGGCCTGCGGGTTCTGGAGGCCGCGCCTGCTCCCGGATGGCCTGCACGAGCCTGTCCGTCTCGCCTGCGACGAGGTACTCGCGGGCGCCCTCCCGCATGGCGCCCAGGATGAGGTCCGGATCCTTCGTGGGGCCGACGACGACCACGTGCGTCCCCGCCGCGGACAGGGCATTCACGAGCCGGAACGACGCGTCGCGCTCCGGCCCGATCGACACCACCGCGACTGCCGCGCGAAGCGCCCGGGCCTCCTCCTTGGCGGCCACCAGATCGGGCAGGACGGTGATGAGCGCGTCCTGCAACGCCGCGCGGAGCTCCGCCTCGACGACGGGCTCGATCCCGGCCAGGAGTATGGTGGTGTTCCCGTCCACGCTGTCCTCACGCTCTATCGGGTGTAGCCGCTCGCTCCGCTGGGACCGCCGGCCGAGGCCGGTCTGACCGACGCGTTCGTGGTCCCGTCCGTCCCGAGGAGGAAGAGCTGGAGGTCGCTCGGGTCGTTCATCTCGAAGTCGGTGGGGAGCGGCGGGACCTGGTGCGGGGCGAGCGGCTCGGCCATGCGGGCCGTGACGATGACCAGCAGCTCCGTCTCCTGCCGCTGGTACTGGCTGGAGCGGAAGAGCGCGCCCAGGACAGGGATGCTGCCGAGCAGCGGCACCTTCTGGATCTGGGAGCGGATCTTGTCCGAGAGGAGGCCGGCGATGGCGAAGCTCTGGCCGTTGCCGAGCCGCACCGTGGTCTCGCTCTGCCGGGAGCTGAGCCCCGGGATCGTGCTCCCGCCGACGCTCACCGAGAGCGTGGGGTCGATGTCGCTCACCTCGGTCGAAAGCTTCAGGTGGATGGTGTTGTCGCTGATGACCGTGGGCGTGAAGTTGAGGAGGATGCCGAACTTCTTCCACTCGACGGTCACCTGGCCCAGCGAGCCCGCGAGCGGGATGGGGAGCTCGCCCCCGGCCAGGAACTTCGCCTCCTGACCCGAGAGCGTCACGAGCGTGGGCTCGGCGAGCACCTTGGCGAGCGCGTTCGACTCGAGGAGGCTCACCATCGCGCTGAAGGGAAAGTCCGGAAAGTTCGAGAAGAAGAGCGAGAACCCCTGGGTGCTGAACTGCGGGGAATGGACGTCGGGAGCGATGCCTCGCCCACCCGTGCCGGGGATGGCGGGGTTGGTGGTCGTGTTGAGGAAACTGCCCGGGCTCACTCCGTTGCCGGTGATGCCGCCGATCTGGTTTCCGGTCTTCGACTTGTAGAAGAAGTTGACGCCGATGTCGCGCAGGCCCGTGCGCGACACCTCGGCGAACTTGACCTCGATCTGAACCTGCTGGTTCCCGGTCACCTTGACGAGGTTCGCCACCTGCTTCGCGTGGAGCCGCGCCACCTCGGCCATCCGCTCCGGGATGCGCACGTCGGAGACCTCGCCCGAGAGGACGACCAGCTCGCCGGCCCCCGAGACCGTGACGCTCTCGGCCGGGAAGAGGTCCTTGAGCCGCTTGCGCAGGCCGTCGAGGTTCTTCGCCACCTGGAGGGCGACCACCAGGGGCTGGTTCGACCGGTTCCACACGGTGAGATCGGTGGCGCCGACGCCCTTCGCCGTCAGCAGGACCTGCGTCGGCGTCACCACCTTGAGGTCGGCGACGTCGGGATTGGCCACCGAGATGCGGCCGATCTCCTCGGTGAGGACGAGGAGCCGGTTCTGCCCGGCCTCGAGCGCCAGCTCGCGGGTGGCGCCGACCTCGCGATCGACCCGCAGGTGGACGGGTGCCTGTGCGGCCGCCGGCGCCGCCAGGAGGAGGGCGGCGAGCGTCGGCAGGTGGGGTGCTAGGGTGGTCATTGATCTCCGTCCTTCTGGAAGTCGCGCTTCTCGAACATGTCGCCGCGGAGGATCTCGACCATCTTCGAGTCACGCGGCGGCGTCGGCGTCGGCCGCATCACCTCCACCTTGCGTGATCTGCGCACGCGCCTCTCCGCGACGGCCGCGGACCCGGAGAGCAAGCCCCTCGGTACAACCCCGGCCGTGGCCACCGTCTCGGTGTCGATGCTGCTGCGGAGCGCGAGCACGAGCTGCCCCTGCGAGGCCGCGAGCGCGAGCCGCTCCGCCTGATCGCTGTCCACCATGAGGGTCGCCACCGTGGCCGCGACGGGCTTCTGGGGGTCCGCGGCGGCGCGCTCCTCCAGCTCCTGGCCGACGGTGAGGACCTTGACGTACTGGAGGATGATCTTGGAGACGGGAGGCGAGCTCCCAGGGTCGGGGCTCATCGTCACGATCACGTCCACGTGATCGCCGGGGTGGATGAAGCCTGCCACGCCCACCACGTCGTCAACGCGCACGGACATGGCCCGCATGCCGGGCGACAGCACGGTGGAGAGGGCGCCTTTGCCCGTCTCGTCCACGGAGGCGAGCTTGGAGAGCAGGATCACCTCTCCCTTGGCGATGGTGGCGTTGACGATCCGGCCCTCCAGGTCCTTGGGATCCTTCACGGTCCCCTCGGGCAGGGACGCCGCCGGCCAGTCGATCGTGGCGAGGGCCCCGAGCTCGAGCTCCGTCGCGATGGGCAGCTCCGTCGCGGCGACGACCACCTTCTCGGTGGGGATTCGAACTGCGGCGACGCGCGTGTCCATGTAGCGGGTCAGGAGCACGGCCGTCCCCAGCGCTGCCAGGACCGCGGCGGCGAGGTAGAGCAGGGCGCGCAGGCGTCCCTTCCCCTCCGCCGACCGCGCTTTCTTTTCGGGTGCGCCTGCCATCATCCCTCCAGTGTGTCAAGGCTCGAGACGCATGCACGCCAGCGCGGATGTGTTCGCCGGCAGCATGTTGGGGAACGGGGTGAATCCGGTGATCGACCGGGTCGGCAATACGATCTGGACGCAGACGCCCCCGGGAGGCGGAGGTGGGTTCGTGACCTGCGCGGTGGCGGTGATGCCGGCGTCCGTCAGGTAGGCCCTCGCCGCGCTTCTCGCTGCGGGCCGCGCGATGGCGATGGTGGGGTTGAGCGAACCGGCGCGCGCCCCGGCCTTCGCCACGTTGGTCACGACCGCGCGGAGATACAGGTAGTAGCCCCAGTCGATCATCCCGAAGAGGATGAGGAGGAGCGGGACCAGGACCATGGCGAACTCGACGGCGGCGGCGCCCCTCTGGCGCCTGCCGGCGCGCCTCGTCGAGCCCCTTCTAGAGGTGAAGGGCATAGAGCGCTCCCACCGCGAACCCGACGCCATACGGGACGAGCACCGTCTTCCCAGGGGCCTCGGCGGCCCTGGGCCATGCCGGGGCATGGAGGGCGTGGAGGTTCGCGCGGATGGATCCCCGCGCCTCGATGCTGGAGGCGGCGTAGCAGGCGGCGGCGACGACCGCCCCCACGAGCGCGCTCGCCAGCATGTAGTGCGGCAGGCGCGCGAGGCCGACCCACGCCGCCGCCGTGGCGCCGAGCTTGAGGTCTCCCCCGCCGATGCCCCTCTTCATCCAGAACGGCGCCAGGAATGCACCCACGCCGATCGCAGCCAGGAGGCCGCCACCCGCGGAGCGGAAGCCTCCGCCCATCCACTGCGAGGCAAGGCCGGTGACCGCGATCGCGACCGTGATCCAGTTGGGGATCTTCCGGCGCGCGGCGTCCGACGCCGCAGCCAGGGCCAGCATCGCGGTGAGCAGGAATAGGTGCCCCTGGGCGTGAGCCATGCCTGCCCTCCTGACGGCCTGACGACACTCGACTTCACGGCCAGCGCGACCTCCGCGCCGTCGACGACCTCAGTCCTGACGGTCGCGGTCGCGACCCGGAGCGACGCGAGGACAGATCTCCGCCGGCTTCGCGGGGCTACAGACTACGGCTTTCGGGCTACGGTGCTGCGTTGCCGAACGCAGTTGTCGCACCCGTGAAAGCACCCACCACCGCCGTCCGGAGCGCCGGTATCACCGCTGCGACCGCAACGATGACCACGAACAGCATCAAGGCGTACTCCACCGCCGTCACGCCTTCCTCGTCCTTCCAAAGCTTCAGCACGATATTCCGCATGATGCTTCCCTCCGCGCACGACGTTCCCGGTGAGCACGCGCTCACGCGCGTCCTGTCGCTTGCTTGTTCCAAGCCGTTGACACTCGTCCGGGTGGATTTGAGAGTTTGAAAATAGACCACGCTACCGAGCGGTGCGATACCGTCTTTCAGGGACGCCATATGTGATGTGGTGACCCGGACAGGCCTCGCGAAATCAGTAGACGAACGGGATCAGACGCCAGGGGGTGCGGGCCTTGTAGTCAGCGTAGCTCGGGTACTGCGAAAGGAAACGCTCCTCGCTGGAGATCCTGAGCACCTGAAACGCCAGCGCGGCGAGTACCAGCGCGAGATTGAGGACGTTGAAGTTGTTGACGAGGTATCCGGCGTTGCTGACGGTATAGGCGCAGTAGAGTGGATGCCTCACCCAGCGGTATAGACCTTCTCGTTTGATCTCCCGGTGGGCCGGGACGAGCCCGAAGCTCCGATTCAGAGAGAGGACTCCGAGCACGGCGAGACAGGTCCCGATCACCTGGACGACCTCGCCTGCGACGAGATCGTGGTTAGCCTCTACCGGCCGCAAGAGGAGAGGGGTGAAGGTCCCGCCCAGGGTGATCATCGAATCCCAGGGAGCGAACGAGGACTTGTCCGCGGGCGCGCGGACGAGGACGAAGAACGCGAACAGCGCCTCCAGGACCACGACGAGGATGGCGCTCGGTCGGTGATGCCGGGCGAAGTTTGCCAGGTGGGCCGCTGCGAAGAATGCGAACGGCAGCGCAATGGACAGGTTGGCCAGGGCGGTGGCGAGGCCCGACAGGCTGGACTGTCCATGCTTCATCTGGATGACGCCCGGCCGGCCTTCGTTCAGGCGGGATGGTACATCACGAGTTCACAGCGGCGACCAGTTGATGTGATTCTCCAGCGTCACCGTCGCCGCTGTGAGCTGATGTCCGGCGCCTTGCGGCGCCTCAAGCGGAGGGGAGAACTCTCCCCCCGCGCCCCCCATCTCGAGCGTCAGTTCATGTGGCATGCGCTGTCAGTCACGAGCTCCTCGCCCCACAGTCCAGAACCGCGCGCACTCGCGCCAGGAGCGACGACGCCGTGAAGGGCTTCGGCAACAGCTCGATGCCGGGCTCGAGCACCCCGCGCTTCGCGATGACGTCCTGCGCGTGGCCCGAGACGTAGAGTACGCGCAGGTCGGGGTGGTGACGGCGCAGCTCGTTTGCCACGGCGCGTCCGTCGAGTCCCGGCATGATGACGTCGGTGACGAGGAGGCGCAGGCGACCTCGTTCGCCGGCGGCGATCTCGAAGGCTTCGTGCCCGGCGCCGGCCACGAGCACCCGGTAACCGCCCGAGCGAAGTGAACGGACCGTGATGTCGCGGACCTGAGGATCGTCCTCGACGACGAGGACCGTCTCCGTGCCGCGCGGCGTGGTGGCCACGGCAGGGGGTGACGCCGCGATCGCCGCGCCGGGAATGCGGGGGAAGAAGAGCGCGAAGGTGGCGCCTTGCCCCGGCTCGCTGTCCACCAGGATGTACCCGTCGTTCTGCTTCACGACGCCGTAGACGGTCGCCAGGCCCAGCCCCGTCCCCTTCCCGACAGGCTTGGTGGTGAAGAAGGGCTCGAACAGGTGAGCTTTCACCTCCGGCGAAACGCCCTGGCCCGAGTCCCGGACCGAGAGCCTGGTGTAGGGCCCGGGGTGCATCCACGGGCGCGAAGCCGTGAGGTTCTCGTCCACCACCACGTTCGCCGTCTCGATGGTGAGCTTGCCGCCGCCCGGCATCGCGTCGCGCGCATTCACGGCCAGGTTCAGGACGACTTGCTCTATCTGGCTGGGGTCGCAGCGCACGGCCCACAGCTCAGGGTGCAGGATCACGACGAGCTCCACGTCTTCCCCGAGCACGCGGCGCAGGAGCTTCTCGCTGCCGCGCACCAGGTCGTTCAGGTCGAGGGGCACCGGCGCGATGACCTGCCGGCGCGCGAACGCGAGCAGCTGCCGGGTCAGGTCCCGTGCGCGGCCGCCCGCGGCGCCGATCTCCTCGACGACTTCCGGATCGGGGGGTGAATCCCCCGCGATGCCGTGCTTCAGCGCCTCGGCGCCGGAGAGGATGACCGTGAGCAGGTTGTTGAAGTCGTGCGCGATTCCGCCCGCGAGCTGGCCGATGGCCTCCATCTTGGACGCCTGGTGAAGCCCCGACTTCAGCCGGTCGCGCTCCTCCTCCGCCCGCTTCCACTCGCTCATGTCGCGAGTGATCGAGAGGAGGTACTGCCGGCCGCTCAGCCTGATGAGCTGCGCCGACATGAGCCCGGGCAGGGTCCGCCCGTCTTTTTTGCAAAAGGTCGCCTGGAGGTTCTGGACGTAGCCGTCCTTCCTCAGGCCTTCCACCAGGCGAGCGCGGTCGTCGGGGTCGTCCCAGATGTGCAGCTCGAGAGCCGAGCGCCCGAGGACCTCGGCCTCGGTCCAGCCCGTCATCTTCGAGAAGCCCTCGTTCACGGCGACGAAGACGCCGTCTTCGACGCGGCTGATGTTGATCGAGTCGATGCTGGTCTGGAAGGCGACCCGGAAGCGCTCCTCGCTCTCCCGCAGAGCCTCCTGGGCGCGCTTTCGCTCGGTCAGGTCGCGGATGATCGCCCAGACGCCCACCCGCTTCCCCGCGAAGTCCCTCTTGACGAAGGCCCGGACGCTGATCGGGATCGCGGTGCCGTCCTTGTGCACGTACTCCTTCTCGTACTCGTCCGAGTAGCCCTGCGTAGGGACCTGCTCGTTCAGGATGGCGTCGTTCATGGCGCGCCAGCACGCGGGGGTGATCTGCTGGTAGGTGCGCTCCAGCAGTTCCCCGCGCGTGTACCCCAGCAGCCGCTGGGCAGCGGAGTTCGCGTCGGTGAAGCGTCCTTCGAGGTCGAGCGCGACGATGGCGTCCGCGCTGGACTGGAAGAGGCTCCGGTGACGTTCCTCGCTCTCCTCGACCGCGCGCTCGCTCCGTTCGCGCTCGGCGATGTGCCGGGCCTGCTGGTGGTTGTGATAGGCGAGCCTGGAGAGGGTCCCTGCGAAGAGGAAGAGCGCCCGTCCCACGCTCTCGAAGCGCTCTCGCGGCATGCGCGTCACGTCCGCGAGCGCGGCCCGAAACTCCTCCCGATCGGCCCCGATCACGGACGCGTAGTCGAGGAGGCACTGCGGGTCGCAGGCCTCGTCGATCACCTGCCCGATGAGCCAGTTCGCGATGTGGCGATCGCCGACGCAGATGCTCGCACCGCTGTCGAGCAGCCCTCCGCTGAGGCACGGTCGCAAGGTCGGCCCGTTCGCCCGTCGCCCCAGCGCCGCGTCCGACGCCATGCAGTTGGCGAGCCCACGAGGTGTCCCGCGAATGACGTGCAGGCAGAGCCGGCAGAATCTGGAAGGGCGCGTGATGGGCACGCCCTCCACGTCGGTGATGATCGAGGCGACGCCGGTGGCGTCCGCGAAGGCATCCTGAAGCGCCTGGATCTCGTTCAGGTCGATGAGGTCCTGGAGCCGCAGGGAATCGCCGCCTTCGAGCGGGGCGGTCAGCGCCGCCACGCGCTCGCGCAGCCGAGCCTCGCTCTCCCGCAGCGCGGCTTCGCGTGCCTCGAGCTCGGCCACGCGCGACCGCAGGTGCTCCAGCTCCGAGGCGAGCGCCGGATCGACATCGCGTGCACTGGTGGTCATTCGATCGAAAGGGCGGTCGCGGCGCCAGCACCGGCGGCTCCGCTCCGACTTCCACAGTTTGCCACAGCCTTGGTCGGTCCCTGGACATCCCGGTGTAGGGTCAGGTGGCAGTGTGGCGCCGTGAAACCCAGGGGTCAAAATCGCTGCGCCATGACAACGTGACGCCACCCGGGCCATTCCTCGTATAGGCTGCGCGTACATTCTCCATCCGAGGGGTCCCCGTTCCGATGAAGACCTCCTGTGACACTCTTGCCGAACCCGGACGTTCGTCGGCGTTCGGATTCAACGAATCGTGCTCCTGCGGCGCCTTCGCCCTCCGCGCCGAACAGAAGTCGCGGCGCGAACCCGAGGGGCACATTCACTCCAGGACGTACTGCGGCCCCGATCGCCGTTCGAACCGGCGGAACTGGTAGGCGGTGAGCTCGGAGCGAGGCGAGGGCAGTTACACGAATCGCCCGCGCCGCGCGACCTCGCCGACGAAGGGATTGCGGAGCCGCTCGTCCCCGAGCATTGCGCTCGGGCCGTGCCCGGGGAAGAAGCGCACGTCGTCGCCGAGCGGAAACAGCCTCTCGCGGATCGATCGCTCCAGCGCTTCGAAGTCGCCGCCGGGCAGGTCGGTCCTTCCCACCGAGCCCGCGAACAGCGTGTCGCCGGCGATGAGGATGCGCGCCTTCTCGAAGAAGAGGCAGCACGAGCCGCGGCTGTGGCCGGGCGTGTGGACGATGCGTCCCTCGTGCTCACCCAGCGTGAGCGTCTCGCCGTCCTCGTGGAAGTGGTCGATGTCGGGGCGCTCCCCGGCGCACTCGAACCCGAACATCTCCGCCTGCTGCGGGATGGCGTCGAGCCACGGGGCGTCGCCGCGGTGGATCTGGCAAGGGACGCCGAGCCGGCCCTTCGCCTCGGCGCAGCCGGCGACGTGGTCGATGTGGCCGTGGGTGAGGAAGACGCGAGCGATGCGGAAGGAACCTGGCTCCCGCATGAGGAGTGTACGCTCCAGGTCACCCCCGGGACCCCCCGCGCCCCCGGGATCGACGAGGATCGCTTCCCCCGTCTCGCCGTCGCCGACGAGGAGGGTGTTCTCGGCGAAGGGACCCACCACGGTGTTGCGGACGACCAGCA
>Ga0154716_1072_pt5 | contig 16924 bp, 10 predicted proteins | sample Rifle2008BG16ft_FD_105724 | JGI IMG/M metagenome (GOLD analysis project Ga0154716, IMG submission 105724) | Anaeromyxobacter sp. RBG_16_69_14
TGCTCGACACCGACGAGCTGCTGCAGCTGCGCGACGTCCGCCGCTGGACCCCGGGAAGCGCGGGTTTGCGCCACGGCGAGAAGTCGTGGCAGCACCCCGGTCACCACCACTTCAAGGCGCTCGTCGCCGACCTGCGGCTCTACCTCGAGGACACGGAGGAGAAGCTGCGCGGCTTCGAGGCGGAGGTGCCCTGGCACGTCATGCAGGAACGGTCGTCGCCCGCGCGCGCGGCGCTCGTCTCCAGGATGCGCGCGGAGATCGGCGCTGACGTGCACCGCTTCGCGGCCGAGATCGACGCGGCCCGGCGCGCCGCCGACCCTGCCGACGCGACGGCTCTCAGGGAGTTCTCGCTGCGGCAGATTCACCGTTTCCTCATGCAGGTGCCGTGGATGCACCGCGCGAGGCACAAGCCCTTCGGGTACCCCGGCGACTACGAGCTGATGAACTTCTTCTACGAGAAGGACTTCGAGGGACCCACGCTCTTCGCGCGCGCACTCGGGCACGCGTTCATTCAGACCCCCTGCGCGCTCGCGGTGTCCTACCGCAAGGACTTGATGAAGCGGCAATTGCGGGCGGTCCTCGAGGAGCGCGCCGGCTCGTCGCAGCCGGTGCGCATCCTCTCGATCGCCGCCGGGCCGGCGCGGGAGCTGCAGGAGCTCCTTGCCGAAATGGACGAGTTGCCGGCGCCGCTCGAGATCGTCCTCTTCGATCAGGACAAAGGCGCGCTGGCGCATGTGTACCGGCGGCTGCGGCCCCTGGCGGATGCGCGTTTTCCCGGCCGCGTACGCATGGTCTTCCTGAACGAGTCGATCAAGCGCTTGCTGCGCGACATGCATCTCTTCGACGATTTCGGACCGTTCGACGCCGTGTACTCCTGTGGGCTCTTCGACTATCTCCAAGAAGCGACAGCGGTGCGGCTGGCGCGTAACCTTTGCGCCGCGGCCGCGCCCGGCGCGCCGGTCTTCATCGCCAACATGGTCGACCACGCGGGTCGGTGGTTCGTGGAGTATCACCTGGAGTGGGAACTCCTCTACCGGACGCGCGAGGAGCTCGTCGAGATCGGCCGCCGCGCAGTGCCCAACGCGCGTATCCGCGTGCTCGAGGAGGAGACGGGGATCAACCCGTTCATCGAGCTGGTCCGGGACTGATGTCGGCCGCCTCTTCCGAGGGGACCGGGCAACGCTGGTCTGCATGGCTGCTCGAGCGCAACCGCCGCGGCACGCGCACGCTGCTCTGGATCCATCTCGGGCTGTACCCGACCTTCGGCGTTCTTGACAGCGTGCTCGCGCCGCGGGCTGCGCTACCATGGCTGTTCGGCACGCGCGGACTCGTGACGGTCGTCTCCCTCGCGATGTTCTGGATCGTCCGTAGCCGCGCGTTCGAGTCGAACGCCGACTGGTTCGCGTCCGCGTTCATCGTTCTCGGCGCGAGCGGCATCAGCTTCATGACAGTGTTCATGGGCGGCCTCGCCTCGCCGTACTATGCCGGGCTCACGCTCTACGTCGTGGCCATAGGGCTGCTCTTCGTCTGGCCGGCCCGCGTCATCGCCTTCACGCACGCGTCCATCGTCGGATCCTTCCTCGTCACGAACGTGCTGTTGGGTACCATAGGCCACCGCTCCACGGCACTCTCGAACCTGGCCTTCCTCTCAGCCACCGCGCTCATCTCCGGTATCGGGCAAGCGCTGCTCTACCGGACTCATCAAAAGCAGCACGAGCAGCAGGTGCGGCTCGAGCGCGCCACCGCGAACCTGGAGCGCGCACACGCCGAGCTGCAGCAGCTCGACCAATTCAAGTCGCGCTTCTTCGCCAACATGACGCACGAGCTGCGCACGCCGCTCGCGATAGTCCTGACCCCCATCGAGCTGATGCTCCAGGGCGAGATGGGCGAGTTCACCGAGTCACAGCGCAGCTCGTTCCAGACCATGTTCAAGAGCGGGCTCAAGCTCCTCAAGCTCATCAACAACCTGCTCGACCTGTCACGGCTGGAGGAGAGCCGCCTGCAACTGAAGGTGGAGGAACACGAGCTCGTCGGGTACCTGAGAGCGCTCAGCGAGCAGACGCAGGTGCTGGCGCGGCGCAAGAGCATCGCGCTCGAGTTCCACCCCCACGTGCAGAGCGCGACGGTGTGGTGCGATCTGGAACGCCTCGAACGGGTATTCGTGAACCTGCTCTCCAACGCGATCAAGTTCACGCCGCCCGGGGGCCACGTGGAGGTGTCGCTGTCCGAGCGGCAAGACGCGATCGAGGTGGTCGTACAGGACGACGGGCCGGGGTTCCCGTCCGGCGAGGAGGCGAAGGTCTTCGAACGCTTCTACCAGGTGGAGATGGCGGGCACGCGCCAGCACGGCGGAGCCGGCATAGGGCTCGCGCTGGCGCGCGAGCTCGTGCTGCTGCACGGGGGCACCATCGAGGCGAGGAGTGGCGGTCAGAAGGGCGCGCGCTTCACGGTCGCGTTGCGCAAGGGGTCCCAGCACTTCACTGCGGAGGCGTTGGGGCCATCCCGCTCCGGGCAGGAGCCCGTGGAGAGCGACTCCAGCGCACTCGGGCTCGATTGGGGCGTGCAGCTCTCGGCCAAGCACGACTTCCGCCTCCTCGAGATCGACGAGGTGACCGAGCGGCGCATGATCGACCGCGATCCCGATGAGGAGGCCCGCCCCTACACCGCGGTCGTCGTGGAGGACAACGCGCAGGTCGTCCGCCTCATCCACATGTCGCTGCGGCAGCAGTTCAAGGTGCTGGCGGCGCTGGACGGCCTGAAGGGCCTGGAGATGGTGCTGCGCGAGCAGCCCAGCCTGGTCGTGACCGACCTCATGCTGCCGGGCATCGACGGCCTTGCCCTGACGCGCCGGCTGCGCGAGGATCCACGAACTCGCCACATCCCGGTGCTGATGCTGACGGCGCTCGGCGAGCTCGACGACCGCGTGAAGGGGTTGGACGCGGGCGTGAGCGCCTATCTCACGAAGCCGTTCTCGCCCAGGGAGCTCGTCGCCTGCGCGCGGCAGCTCGTGCAGGCGGGGGAGCAGACGGCTGACCTGCTGCTCACGCAGCGCATGGACTCTCTGGAGATCGTCGCCGCCGGCCTCGCGCACGAGATCAACAACCCGCTCAGCTACGTGAAGAACTCGCTCACACGCGTGCGCCTGGACACCGACTCGCTGGTGAGGGAGTCGATGGCGCGGCCGCTGGAGGCCACGGAGCAGGCACAACTCGAGCGCGTGGCGGCGCGGCTGCACGACATGCTTGGCGTGGCGGACTCGGGCCTGAAGCGCATCGCCAGCACGGTCGATCTGATGGGGCGCTACGGCCGTGCGGGTTACCGGCGCGAGGTCGTGCTGCACGACGCGTGGGAGGCCGCGCGCAACGTGGTGGCCGTCGTGCTGCCAGCGACCGGTCGCAACGTCAAGATCGAGCTCGACATGCGCGGCGATGGCACGCTCGAGTGCGTGCCCGAGGAATTCAACCAGGTGCTGACGAACCTGGTGCAGAACGCCATCGAGGCTGTGCCCGACGACACCGGCCGTGTAGACGTCAGCGGCTCTGTCGAGGGCGACTCCCTGCTCCTGCGTGTCAAGGACAATGGCCCTGGGATAGCGCCCGAGCTGCAGGCGAAGCTCTTCACGCCATTCTACACGACAAAGGGCCCCGGCCGCGGAACCGGCTTGGGGCTCACCATCTCGCGGCGCGTGGTGCAGAGCCTCCGAGGCACGCTGCGGCTCGTCAGCGCACCCGGCGAAGGCGCCGAGTTCTCCGTTCGCGTCCCGCGCCGTCGCTCGTGATCACCGGGAAGTAGTAGATCAGCGCTGGCCGTGGGCCCTCGATCGATGTAGACAGCTGCGCGATGGCGCGGCCCCGAGTGGAGGCCCGTGTCGCGCGTGCGAGGCTCTGGTGAATGCGCCGGTGCCGGGGGCCCGAACCCCGGACCCCGGACTCCGTAGCCAATATGGAGACACGAGCCTGAGCATGACGAACTCCCTCGTAAGCCTCGGCATCGCGGCAGTCCTCATGGCGAGCACGGCTGCGTCGCCGCGACCGACCCGCCCGAGCAGGGCGGCGAGTGGGGTGGAGTCACTTCGGCCACGATGGGCGGGCGACGGCCCTCCCCTGCTCGAGACGCTGGCGGAGAGCCACGTGAAGAACCCGCTCCTGGCGAAGTGGACCGGACGCTTCGGAGGCCTCCCGCCGTTCGGCGCGGTGGAGGCCTCACATTTTCAGCCGGCCCTCGAGGCGGCCATGGCCGAGCAGCTCGCGGCCGCGCAGGAGATCGCCGACCATCCTGCGCCGCCGAGCTTCCAGAACACGCTCGAGACGCTGGAACGGTCGGCCCGGGCCTTCGAGCGGGTGGCGAGCATCTACGGCGTCTTCACCTCGACCATGAGCACCCCCGAGCTCCAGGCGGTCGAGCGCGAGACGGCCCCGAAACTGGCGGCGTTCCAGGACCGGATTACGCAGAACGAGAAGCTTTTCGCGCGGATCGCTGCCGTCTACGACGCCCGGGACGCGTCGGGGCTGACCCCCGAGCAGAAGCGGCTCGCCTGGGTGTACCACACCACGTTCGTCCGCGCCGGCGCGAAGCTCGACAAAGCGGCGAAGAAGCGGGTCGCGGAGATGAACGAGCGCCTGGCGACGCTCCATACGCTCTTCACGCAGAATGTCCTCGCCGAGGAGAGCGAGCACACGCTCTTCCTGGACCAGGAGACCGAGCTGGATGGCCTGCCGGCCTCCGTGCGCTCGGCCGCGGGCGCCGCCGCCACTGCGCGAGGGCAGGAGGGCAAGTGGGCCATTCTCAATACCCGATCCAGTGTCGAACCCTTCCTCGGCTACTCGAACCGTCGCGACCTCCGCGAGAAGGTGTGGCGGACTTTCACCAGCCGCGGCGATCACGGCGACACGCACGACAACAAGAAGCTCATCGCGGAGGTGCTGAAGCTGCGCGCAGAGCGGGCGCGGCTACTCGGCTATGCCACGCACGCCCACTGGCGCGTGGAGGACTCCATGGCGAAGACGCCCGAGCGGGCGATGGCGCTCATGGAGGCGGTGTGGCCGACCGCGGTGGCCCGCGTCCGCGAGGAGGTCGCGGACATGCAAGCCGTCGCTGACCAGGAGGGCGCCCGGATCACGATCGAGCCCTGGGACTACCGCTACTACGCCGAAAAGGTGCGCAAGGCGAAGTACGACCTCGATGAGGACGAGGTGAAGCCTTATCTTGAGCTGGAGAAGGTCCGCCAAGGGATGTTCTGGGTGGCGAGCCAGCTTTTCGACCTTCACTTCAGTCCCGCCAGGGGCGTGCCCGTCTATCACCGGGACGTCCGCGTGTGGGAGGTGCGCGACGGCGCCAGGAAGCACGTCGGGCTCTGGTACTTCGATCCCTACGCGCGCTCCGAAAAGCAGTCCGGCGCTTGGATGAACACCTATCGCGCCCAGGAGCGCCTCGACGGCGAGATCACGACCATCGTCTCGAACAATGCAAATTTCGTGAAGGGCAGGCCCGGCGAGCCCGTCCTCGTGAGCTGGATCGACGCCGAGACGCTCTTCCACGAGTTCGGGCACGCGCTTCACGGCCTCAGCTCGAGCGTGACCTATCCGTCGCTCTCGGGCACCTCGGTGGCCCGCGACTATGTCGAGTTTCCGTCGCAGCTCCTCGAGCGCTGGCTCTCGACGCCGGAGGTGCTGAGCCGCTTCGCCCGCGACGTGAAGACCGGCCAGCCCATGCCGCAGGCGCTGGTGCAAAAGATCGAGCTCGCCGGGAAGTTCAACCAGGGCTTCACGACCGTCGAGTACCTGGCGGCGGCCATCATCGATATGAAGCTCCATCTCGCCGGCGACGCGCAGGTCGATCCGGCCGCCTTCGAGCGCGACGCCCTGGCGGCGATGGGCATGCCCCGCGAGATCGTGCTGCGCCACCGGCTGCCGCACTTCGGACATCTCTTCGCGAGCGACGGCTACTCGGCTGGCTACTACAGCTATCTGTGGGCCGACACGCTCTCCGCCGACGCCTACGAGGCATTCACCGAGGGAAAGGGACCATACGACAGCGACGTGTCCGAACGCCTGCGCCGGTTTGTCTTCTCGGCGGGAAACACCGTGGATCCCGCCGAGGCCTACCGCGCCTTCCGCGGACGCGACGCCGGGATCGGCGCGCTCATGCGCAGGCGCGGCTTCTCGGAACCGGTGGCACCGAGCTCCGGGGGCCGGTAAGAAGCACGCCCGGCTGGTCGTTCGCCTTCGAACCCCTCGCTCGCACGCCCGCTTCGCCAATGACCCTCTCGCTCGCGCTCCGATTCCTGCACGTCCTCTCCGCCGCGCTCTGGATGGGATCGGGGCTCTTCTGGCCAGGCGCGCTCCGCCGGGCCCTGGCGCTCGGCGCTCCGCACCCCTCCCCCGCCCTGGCGCAGGCGCGCACCGGGCTCGGTCTCGACTTCGGGTCGGGCATCGCCACCGTGGTCACGGGGCTCGTCTATGCCTCCCCGCTCGGTGGCGTCCCCATGCACGCCGGGATCCTGCTGGGCCTGACGCTCGCGCTGGTGCGCTTGGCGCTCCTCTTCGCGCTGGCGCGTCCGTCGCTGCGGCGCGCTACCGACGCGGTAGGGGCGGGAGACATCGAGACCGCGCGCGCCGCCTCGAAGCGTCTGCCGGCGTACGCCGGGAGCGCCCACCTCCTGTGGCTACTGGCGCTCGCGTGCATGGTGTTCCCGATCTAGTCAGGAACCCGCAGGGCGCCGACCCTAATTGGTAGGCGACGGACGCCCCGCAGCTCGCCGGGCAGGACCGGTTCGACGAGGCGCGGGCGCGCTTCGAAACCGTCCGGTTCTTCTGCGCGCCGAGCCGGAACCCATTATTCTTACTAGTAATGGCAGTGAACGACTGCTCACGAGGCGACGCGGGCATCTCCACCCGCTCCCGAGTGGATCCGGGTGCTTTCGACAGCACACATCTCGGCGTGCCGGGTCCAGCGCCGGGTGGGGCACGGGAGACAGCGCGATATGCTTTCCCTGACGGCAGTACTGTTGGTCACAGCCGCCGCCGGCGAGGGCGGGGCCATCAAGATTGGGACTCACCTACCGTTGAGCGGATACGCGGCACCGATCGGTCAGGCTTTGAATAGGGGCCTCCACCTTGCGGCCGACGAGATCAACGCGACGGGTGGGGTCCTCGGGCGCAAGGTCGCCTTGATCGACGGCGACGACGAAGGGAAGCCCGAGAAGGGTGCCCAGCTGGTCCGCGATCTCATCGACAAGGAGCACGTCGTCGCGCTCCTCGGCCCGCACAATACCGTCGTCCCCAACGAGACGACGCGAATCGCCAACGAGCGCCGCATACCGATGATCATCCCGGGCGCCACCGGCAACAAGGTCAACGAGCTCTTCGCGCAGTTCCCGCAGAACTACGTGTTCCGGATCGCGCCGAGCGAGACCCTGCAGACGGAGATGATGGCGACGGAGGCCTTCGTCGCCCGAGGCTACACCAAGGCAGCGCTGATCCACGACGACACGCCTTTCGGGAAAGGGGGGCGAGCCAGCCTCGAGAAGCTGATGGCGAAGCAGGATCTGAAGCCGGCCTACTCCGCCAGCTTCAAGATCGGCGAGGCCAATATGACGCCGCAGGTGACTGGCGCACGGGCGGCCGGGGCTGAGGTGATCCTCTTCTACGGTCTCGCTCCGGACGCGATCAACCTCGTGCGCGCGCTCGAGAAGCTCGGGTGGCGCTCCCCGGTCATCGGACCCTGGAACCTGTGCAATCCCGTCTTCCTGACCAAGGCCGGTTCCTTCGCGGACGGCACGCTCATGCCCCAGACCTTCATCGAGGAGAGGGCGACCGAGCCGGAGCAGCTCAAGTTCATCGGGGCGTACCGCAAGCGATACAGCTCGCCGCACGTCGAGATGGCTCCGGCGGTCGCGCAGGCCTACGACGCGGTCCAGTTGCTCGCGATCGCCATACGGCAGGCAGGGACCACCGACGGCCCCAAGGTGAAGGCAGCGCTCGAAGGCCTCAAGGGGACCTACCAGGGCGCGACCGGAAGCTACTTCCTCCCGTGGCGACCTGACGACCACGAGGCCATCACGCGCGGTGCGGTGGTATGGGGCACCGTCAAGAGCGGCAAGGTGGTGCCTTACTGACGAGCCCTGCAGCCAGCGTACCTCATGCAACAGCGCGGCTGGCATCGCTGTCTGAGCCGAGCGCTCGCTCGCTGGCGAGGTCGACGAGCCGCGACGCAGGGCAGGGAGTTCTTGCCTCGGCGACACCCCAGCAGACCGAGAGCTCGCGCATGCCCGAGTGCAAGGCCTCCTCGACGCGCAGCGCGATCTTGCTGGCTTGCGCCTCGGGAACCTCCGTGACCAGCACCGCGAAACGGTCGTGGTCCAGGAGCGCGACGTAGTCGTAGGGGCGCAGGCGCCGGCGCACCACCGGCATCAGTTTGAGGAGTGGAACGGGCGTTCCGCTCCGGCAGTGTACTCGGAACACGATCAAGGCGAGGTTGCCGCTCTCCTCCGAGGCGAGTTCCCGCAGTCGCGCGTCGAGACCCTTCCGGCCACGCGCCACAGCGGGAAGCAGCAGCGCCGAGCCGGGCTCGAGCAAGCGGCTCAGGCATCCGCCGAGGATCTGCTGCGAGATGCTGTAGATCGCTGCCGGAACGGTCGCGAGCGACATCCCGGGGTAGGCCGCTGCTGTCAGGACCATCGCGGTGCCGGTGCTGCGCATGCCCCCAGCGTAGAAGAGTGCCACCGCGTCGCCGTGGGGGAGCCCAGGACGCCGTGCGCGGAGCCATCGCATCCAGATGAGCGTGAGCGCGAAGAAGGCGCCGTTGAGCCCCAGGGTGACGGCACCTGCGATGGCGACGATCCCCAGGTCCGCCGTGAGGCGCGCCGAGGCGCCGGCGACGTTCGTGGAGAGCGCGGCGAGGAACGAGAGGTTACCGAGCAGCGAGAGCAGGGGCTGGGCCCTGTCGGCCCATGGGCCAGCCCACCGCCGAAATCCCAGGCCGGCGGCCAGAGGAAGGACGACCGACATTGCCAGTTGCCGAACCAGCACGGCCACCGGGACCGTGGTGAACGCCTGGTGAGCGAAAGGAGGCATGAGGTGAGAGTAGAGTGGGACGGTGACCACCGACAGGGTCGTCGTCACCGCGACCACCGACAGCACCAGGGCGACGTTTCCCGTGGCGAGTCGCACCCAGACGGACGCGGTCAGCGCGACCGGCATGAGTGACACGAGGAAGATGCCCAGCCGCAGCTCCGTGGCCGCCTGTTGCTCGAATCCGCCCAGGCCGATCCAGGTCGAGCCAAGGGCGAGAGCTGGTGCGAGCGCGTAGATGACGAAGAGGCATGCGGCGCAGGCGCGCGGGCGGCGCCCGATCTGCGCGAAGTCCTCGAGCCGGCACTGGGTCGCGGCCGGCAACATCATCAGCGTCAGCGCCAGCGTGGCGAAGTCATAGCTCCAGCCCACCCCCGGTATGCGGAAGAGCCGCCAGTCCTTCAGCGCGAGGCCGGGCCGGGGGACGAGCAGGTTCAGCGCCACCAGGCCGAGCAACAGCCAGATCATGTTCCTCGTGAACCATCGGTTGAGCCACCCGAGCAGCGGAGCCACCGAGACAGGACTGCCATGAGGCTGCATCCACGCTCCTCGTGCGGTCGCTGCCCAGACGGGCGCTCGAGCGGCCCGCGAACCAAAGGCCATTCTGCAGGGCGCAGCCTAGCACAATCGGTCCAGCAGCCTTCGCTCGTCGTATGACCCAGGTGGCGTGCCGCAGCCTCGGGTCGCAGAGAACCCCGGGTGGCATTTTCAACTCACCTCGCTGGTCCCTCTTCGACCGGCGCATCTCGCACATCGGTGCGCAGCTCAGGCCACAGCGGGTGAGGAGCGGCCTCCTGTCCGGGGCCAAGCTCCCCGGCGCGCTCGCGCAGTAGACGTCCGTACGTCCTCATTCGAAGCGGATAGCCCGGTAGGCGCCCTGCCCGTCCAGAGTGGTAAGCCACACCTTATGCGAGGCCTGGTGCTCCGACGGGCCGAAGCTCAGGAGAGTGCCGATGCCGATGTCATACTGCCTGATGCTCTCCAGCGCGGTGACGAGCGTGTCGGTGTTCAGGTCCGTGCCCGCCCGCCGCAGGCCTTCGATGAGCAGGCTCGCCATGAGGTAGCCCTCGAGCGACACGGAGTTCGGCTTCTGCGTGGCGGCGTAGCGGGAGAGATCCTGGTGGTACCTCAGGATGGCGGTCGCCTTGGAGGTCGGAAGCGGCACGACCTGCGTCACCATCACGCCCTCTGCGTATCGCGGGCCGAGTTGCATGAGTTCCTCGGCGAGCTCCGTCGGCCCGACGGACGAGACGGACGAGAACACGAGGTCGAGGTTCTCGTTCTTGACCTTCTGGATGAATCGGGCAGCCGCCTTGTAGGTGGGCACCATGACCACAGCTCGAATCTTGGAAGCACTTTGCTTGACGATCCGGACCGCTTCCACGACATCGGTGGTGTTGCGCTTGTATCCCACCCGGACGACGCGCGAGGGGTCGTACCTGTACTTGCGCATCATGTACGCCACCCCCTCGAAGCCGGCGTCACCGTAAGCGTCCTGCTGGGCGAAGACCGCGATCTGGCTCGGCCTGATCCGCCGGACCTCGACGAGGTACTTGACCATCGCCGCGGACTCCTCCCAGGAGCTCGCGCGGTAGTTGAACACGAAGCGATCGGGCGGATCGTTGCGCAACAGATCGTCCCCGCTCAGGGCTCCGAAGAAGAGGATTCCCTTCTCCAGGGCGTACGGGACCGCCACCGCTGCGGTGGCGGTACCCACGCTCCCCACCAGACCGAAGACGTTCCGCTTCTCGACCAGATCGCGTACGGCCACCTTGGTCCGCTCGGGATCGTAGCCGTCGTCGGCGGAGACGAGCGTGAGCTTGCGGCCGTGGACGCCACCCGCCTGGTTCTGTGCAGCGAAGGCGGTCTCGACGCCGATCTTCATTTGCCGCCCGAGCTCCCTCACCGGGCCCGAGAAGGGACCGCTCATGCCGAACGCGATCTCGCCCCCCTTGACGCCGGTCACCTGCGGCGCGCTGGCGGCGGCGACGACCCCCGGCGTTCCAAAGAGGTACAGGGCGGTCCCTGCGAACGAAAGCATTCCTGTCCACCGACGCATGATGCCTCCGTCGCTACTCCAGCCTTATCGCCCGATAGCTACCGTCGGGCTGGAGCTCGGTCCCCCAGATCTTGTGGGAGCCTTGGTGATCGTCAGAGCCGAAGCTGATGGGCGCGCCCGTTCCCAGGTCGAGGTCGTGCATCCCTTCCAGCGCGGTCACGAGCGCCTCCGTGGTCGGGTCCTTTCCCGCCCGCCGCAGGCCCTCCACCAGCAGCCGCCCCACGATGAAGCCCTCGAAGGTGACGAAGTCGGGCTTCTCGCCCACGGTGTACTTGGCCAGCGCCGCCTGGTACTCGAGCGCCGCGCTCGCCTTCGAGCCGGGGAGCGGCACGACCTGCGTCACCACCACGCCGGAGGTGTATCCGGCACCGGCGGTGACGAGCCCCTCCGCGAGCACGCTCGCATTCACCTCCGAGACGTTCGTGAGGATGAGATTGAGGCCGAGGTCCTTCACCTGCTGGATGAACTGCAGGGCGGCCTGGCTGGTGGCCATGAGGACCACGGCGCGCACTCGGTTCTGCTCCTTGCCGATCTGGGAGACGGCGGCGGAGACGTCGGCGGTGTTGCGCTTGTAGGTGACGTGCACCAGCTCCGCGGGATCCTGCTTCAGGTCGTGCATCTGCTCGCGCACGCCAGCAAGCGCCGCCTGCCCCATCTCGTCGTCCTGGTAGAAGACCGCGATCTGGGAGGGCTGGACCCGGCGTACGTCAACGAGATAGCGCACGGCGGCGGCCGTCTCCTCCGCGAAACTCGGGCGGTAGTTGAACACGTAGCGCTCGGGCGGCTTCTTGTGCACAACCTCGCTGCCGGTGAGGGCTCCGAAGAACGTCACCTTCTTCTCGACGGCGTAGCGGAGAGCGGCGGTCGCGCCGGCCGTGCCCACGTTGCCCACGATCCCGAACACCTTCCTGTTCTCCACCAGCTCCCGCATGACCTGTATCGTGTGGGACGGGTCGTGCTCGTCGTCGAGGGCCACCAGCCGGAGCTTGCGGCCATGGACGCCACCCGCGTCGTTGGCCGAGGCGAAGGCGACCTCGACACCCGTGCGCATGGCGCTCCCCAGATCCTTGGTGGTGCCGGAGAACGGCGCGGACATGCCGAACACCAGCTCGCTCGGGGAGGCTGGCGACTTCTCCACGGCCGTGGTCTCCTCGCCTCCCGGACTGTGCGAACCGCGCCGGGCGATGCCCAGCACGACAGCGCCTGCCAGGAGCGCGGCCAGCGCTCCTCCGATGAGAACACGGTGCAGGCCCCGGCTCCGGTTGAGGACAGGAGATGGCGGCGACCGTGCCGGCGGCGCAACCGAGCTGGCGACGCTCGCGCCTCGCGCTCGGTTCTCGACCCCGGGATCGCCTTCGGCCTCCGCAGGCTGCCTGCCTTGCGACCTCGGCCCCGCGGCGTCCGCGCTGGGTTGGCCAGCCGACCCGGAGGAGAGCTCCTGGACGGCAAAGGTGAGCTGAACATCCAGCTTGGAGTATTGTGGCCGGGGGAGAAAGACGGCCTTGGCCGCAGCGGAGGGCTGCTCGATGACGGCCAAGGCGAGGTCGATCTGGTACCGAAGCGCGGCCCGTACCTGTTCCTTGGTCGCTAGCTTCCACGCCACCAAGGTCTCGCCGATGGGGACATGGGAACGGCGGGCCTCGGCGATCGCCTCCTCGAGGCTCCCGGCGTCGAGTCCGGCGTGTTCCTTCAGGTGCTGCGTGAACGCGCGAGGGTGGCGGCTGTCGGAGGCCCAGGCGATCCTTCCTGACTGGAGGAAGACGTGTGCTTCTGCGCCGTCGATCTCGCAAACGAACTCACCGCTTGCCGCCGAGTCGGCCAGTCCGAGGAGCTGCGACAGCGGAGAGTCGTTCACCTGTCGGGTCCTTCGCTGGCGCGCGACGCGGAGTCGAACACCAAGATCACCGCCTATTGAAGCAGACGGCTGTTCCGCCGGTCAAGAGAGGCCACCTCGTGCATCCACGCCCCTCTCATACTTGGCGCGGGGTCTCCGGGCAGCTCGAACCAAGGCCCCGACCACGGTGCGGCGGACGCAATCTACCCCGCGTGAGCCCGACCTGGGCGGCGATGGACGAGCACGACTTCCGCCCGCGTCGGCGGCGCCCGAGGTCCCTGGAGGGGCGTCGCACCGCTCGTCAGAGCCAGCGCCCGACTGGTCCGCCCAGCATCCGCCCTAGAACCGGAAGGGCCCGATCTCACCGGTCTGCTTGTAGCTCAGGTATCCGAGGATGCCCGTCGTCACGGCGCAGATGCCCGCGCCGATCCCGGTGACGATCGCCTTCCTGCTCGCCGAATCCCCATCGGAGAGGTACCTGTCGTAGGCGCCCGCGTCTTGCGGCTGAACGCTCCCGTTCGCCTGAAGCAGGACCCGCGCCGAGTCGTAGCTGTTGCCGGACGAGATGGCCTGCCAGACGGACACGCCGCCGAGGCCGACGGCTGCTATGCCCGCACCAAACGCCGTCCAGGCAAGCGTCCTCGACTTCTCGACGACCGGGGGCAGCGAAGCGCCGATCGGAGGGTAGGGCTCGACCGGCGGGGCGATCCTCCCCGTGACGAAGAAGTCGGCGAGCCTGGCGGCCCCTTCCCCGGGCAGCGAGCGATCAGCGAGACGCACCCGCCCCTCTCGCATGAGCATGCCCCGCCTCACGTCGTACAGCGATGCCAGCAGGTAAGAGGCGCCCCCCTCGTCGAGAAAGGTCGTGGCCAACATCGAGTCGAGGCGGAGGAATCCGCCGGCGGCGACCAGGCGGCGGGCGCGTTCCGCGTCGGCCAGGGCCAGACCCGGGCCCAGGTCGGGGCGCAGGGCCTGCGAGACGCTGAAGTCGAGCGTGACGGATCGATCGCCATCCGTGAGATCCACTTGCAGCGCGGGAGCGCGGACGGAGCGGTGGACGCCGGCGACGCGGTAGCGACCACGGGCGAGGTTGACGGTCAGCGGCGCGGTCCCGACCTCGCGACCGTTCACGAAGACGCGCACGGCGTTCGCGCTCGACTTGACGGAGAGCTGGCGGGCGGGAGCGGAGCGCAGCTCGGACCGAGCGCTCGCGATGAGCCGCACGAGCCGGGGCGGGAATTGCGCCGCGTCGACATGGACGTCCGGATCCGCTCGCACGAGCCTGTCCGCGGCCTGCCGAGCGGCGTCGCGCCGGTCGAGATCGAGCTCCGTGCTTGCGAGCCGCATCATCGCACGCGTCCACTGGCGAAAGGTCTCCCTGTCATCGGGGAGCTTCTCGAGGTCCTCTATGACAGCCTGTAGCGTCCGGACGGAGCCTTCGTAGTCGCCGTTGAGGTACGCCGCGAGCGCCCCCTCGTACGCCTTGCCGAGCTCCTCGAGCGAGGCCCCGCTGGAAGGCCCCGACATCCTGTCGCGGAGCGCCTCGGCGTCGAGCACCCCCGGGCTGCGCTCCGACAGGACGAGCCGCAGCTGCCCCGTCATCTCGACGAGCTCCGGGCTCGGGCCAGGCTGCGGTGCCACCGCGATGACACCCAGCGTATCGGCATCGGCGGGTCGAGCGACATGGGAAACGAGGAGGACGGCCACGGCGACGAAGGCAATCCGTGTTCTCATGAGCCGCGACAGTAGCAAGTCTCGCGTAGCGGCGCATCGATCTACTACCTCCCCCAGTCGTCGACCCGCACCGCGACTGAACCTCGACGAGCAGGGCGAGTCTCCGCCGGCCGCGGTGCACCCGTACCTGCTCAAGTCCGCGTCGAGACTGCAGCCCGTCGGCGCGTGTGATGGTCTCTCGCCGGCGTGCGCGAAATGACGTGTTGCAGCCGGCCAAGCGTCGCGGCTACACTGCCCCGACCCGCAACGAAAGGCTTTCGTGGATCGCATCACCGAGGTGACGCGCGAGTGCTTCGACGCCTTGATCCAGCTCAGGCGTGTTGACGCTGGGTCTGTTCTGCCACCAGCCGTCCTGCACCAGCGGCTGTGCCGATTGGTCAACGCGTTGTACACTCGCGCCGCGCAGGCCGGATTTGCGCGGGACGAGGCAACTGACATTACCTACGCCGTCGTGGCGCTCGCGGACGAGATCGTGCTGTCGCTCTCGGACGCATTGCGCGAGGCGTGGCCCGGCCAGTCACTGCAGCTCCACTACTTCCACGAGAACGGGGCGGGGGAGGGATTCTTCACCCGGCTCGAGGGCGTGCGCCGCGATCCCCAGCGGCGCGAGGTCCTTCAGGTCTACTTCCTGGCGCTCCGGCTCGGGTTCCAGGGGCGCTACCGTGCGCGCGGCGGGGACCTCGAGCTCATGCCGCTCGTGGAAGACCTGCGGCGCGACCTCGATCGCGGCGCCCGGATCGGTACGGAAGCCCTCTCGCCGCACGGCGAGCGCCGGCAGGCGGCTCGCAGCTCGGCGCGGCGCGCGGCGCTCGAGCCATGGATCGCCATCGGGGCGATCGCGCTCGCGGTGCTGCTCTACCTGGGCCTGCGCGTTTCGATCGGAGTGACCACGGATTCGGCCGTCGAGCGCATCGAGGCCGCCAACCTGCACTGACGGTCGAGCATGATCGCCATCGTCCCAACCGTTTTCCTCGCCGCGCTCCTCTGGGCGACGGTGTTCTTCCTGAAACTGCCGCTCGGGCTGGCCATCGTGGGGACCTTAGCCCTCGCGCTGGCCTGGGCGGCTGCGCTCCTCTGGCGGATCCTCAAGACGCGGCGCGGCGCGCAAGAGATCGAGTGCGCGCTGACAGTGCACGCGGAAGCCCAGGTCAAGGCCGCCCGGCCCGACCAGCAGGCCTGCGTCGAAGCCCTGCAGGCGGAGTTCGCCAAGGCGGTGCAGGCTCTGAAGGCCTCGAAGCTCGCTCGCGGGGGTCGCGACGCCCTGGCCGTGTTGCCCTGGTACCTGATCATCGGCCCGCCAGGCGCCGGGAAGACCACCGCGCTGCGCGCCTCGGGGCTCAAGTTCCCGTACCTGTCGAAGCGGGGCGGCGTCCGCGGCCTCGGCGGCACGCGGAACTGCGAATGGTGGTTCACGAACGAGGCGGTGATCCTCGACACGGCGGGGCGCTACGCCACGCAGGAGGAGGACCACGACGAGTGGATGAGCTTCCTCGACACCATCGCGCGCGCCCGCCCCCGAAAACCCGTCAACGGTCTCCTCGTCGCGCTACCGATCACGGACGTCGGCGCCGAGACGGAAGAGGGGGCTTCGAAGCTCGGGCGCCGGATGCGCGAGCGCGTTGACGAGGTCATGGTGCGGCTGCAGGTGGCGCTACCGGTGTACGTGCTTTTCACCAAGAGCGATCTTCTGCCCGGCTTCGTCGAGACCTTCGCGGACCTGGGCGGGAGCGATCGCCGCCAGGTGTGGGGGGGCACGATCCCGCTCGCGGCGGGGCCGAATAGGGTAGCGGCGTTCAGGAAGAGCTTCGACGAACTGCTCGCCGTCGCGGAGGAGCGCGCGCTGAAGCGGCTCGCCGACGAGCGCCAGCTCGCCGCCCGAGAGCGCATCTACGAGTTCCCGCAGCAGCTCGCTGCCGCCAGACCGCAGCTCGGGGCGTTCCTGGAGGCGCTCTTCACGGAGAACGGGCACCAGGAGACGCCGATCCTGCGCGGCGCCTACCTCACGAGCGGCACCCAGGATGGCCGCGTCGTCGACCGTGTCATGCGGGCGGTTGCCGAGGCGTTCGGGGTCCGGCCGGCGATCCCCGAGACCAAGCCGGTGCTCGAGGCGAAGAGCTACTTCCTGCCCGACGTCTTCGACAAGGTCGTCTTGCCGGACCAGCACATCGCGTTCGGGAGGGGCAGGGCCGTGCGACGCGAGCGCATGCGCCGGCGGGCAATCGCCGG
>Ga0154716_1053_pt1 | contig 16702 bp, 8 predicted proteins | sample Rifle2008BG16ft_FD_105724 | JGI IMG/M metagenome (GOLD analysis project Ga0154716, IMG submission 105724) | Anaeromyxobacter sp. RBG_16_69_14
CAGGCCCCGGCCGAAGTTGCGATCGCCGTCGTCGGTGTTGGAGTTGGCCACCAGCGCCGAGGAGCGTCCCTGCACACGCGCCGCGGCGTTGTACTTGACCGAGGTGTCCCAACGGACGTGGAGGGCGTCCCCCTCGACGAGCTGGAACGCTCCCGCCGGGAAGCCCCAGGCGACCATCAGCACGGCCGCGAGAACCTGCCAGCGCTCGCAGGTTCGGCAGCGCGGCATCACTTCGAGGCCTCGACTTCGAACCACAGGAACCTCTTCGTAGAGGGTGACTCCCGGTTCGTGGCCGACGGCCCGCCCGCCAGGCGCTGCCGCGGATCGCGCAGAAGGAAGTGCGACAGCGCGGGAATCAGCACCAGGGCGCCCACCATGTTCCAGAGGAACATGAAGGTCAGCAGGATCCCCATGTCCGCCTGGAACTTGATCGGCGACCAGGCCCAGGTGGCGACGCCACCAGCGAGCATGAGTCCAACGAGTCCGACGACCTTGCCGGTGAAGCCGAGCGCGTACCGGTAGGCCTCGGTGAGGCTCCGGCCGCTGCGCTGTGCGGCGAGTTGCACCGATAGTAAGTATAGGGCGTAGTCGACGCCGATGCCGACGCCCAGCGCGATCACCGGCAGCGTCGCGACCTTGACGCCAATGCCCAACCACACCATCAGCGCCTGGCACAGGATCGACGTGACGACCAGCGGCGCGATCGCGACGACCACGGCACGCCAGCTGCGGAAGGTGACGAAACACAGCAGGCTCACCGCGCCGTAGACGAGCAGGAGCATGCGGTGGCTCGCTCGCTCGACCACGAGGTTGGTCGCGGCTTCGATGCCGGCCGACCCGGCGGCGAGCAGGAACTGCCGGTCGGTCGTGCCGTGCTCCTTCGCGAACGCCTCGACAGCGTCGACGACGCGCGTCAGCGTCTCGGCTCGATGGTCCTTCAGGTAGGCGAGGATGGGCGACACAGAACGCTCCAGGTTGCCGAACTCTCGATTGGCGATCAGCGCGTTCGTCATTCCCTGCTGCAGGACGACGGGGTCGCGGTTGATCGTCATCCACTTGGGGTTGCCCTCGTAGCTGCCGGCCGTGAAGAAGCGCAGCGCGCTCGCCGCTGACGCCGTCGTCTGCACGCCGTCGACGGCGCGCAGGCTCTGTTCGAGCCGGTCCATCTCGATCAGCGTCGGATAGGTCGCCAGTCCCTCGGGCGGGGTCCTGACGATCACCGCGAACTGATCGCTCGACAGTCCGTAGTGCCCGTTGACGTAGGCGTCGTCGCGGTTGTAGCGCGAGTCGGCGCGCAGCTCCGGCGCGCCGGGGTCGAGATCTCCGATCTTGAGCCGCAGGCTCAGCGCGAAACCGCCTGCGGCGAGCGCGAGGGTCGCGACGAGGATCGCCACCGCCCAGCGTCGATCGGTGAAGCGCAGCATCGCGTGGATCAGGTGTCCGTAGACGCCGGAGAAGTCCAGAGCCCTGCGTTCTTCTGCCAGGCTGCGCCGCGCTGCCGCGCCGCTGACGCCGACGTAGGACAGCAGCACCGGTAGCACTATCAAATTCGTGAAGATCAGCACGGCGACGCCCAGGCTCGCCGCGAGCGCGAGATCGCGGATGACGGGCACGTCAATTAGCATCAGCACGCCGAAGCCGACCGCATCGGCGAGCAGGGCGGTGACTCCTGCGAGGACCAGCCGCCGATACGTGAAGCGCGCCGCGACATAGCGGTGCGCGCCGCGGCCGACGTCCTGCATGATGCCGTTCATCTTCTGCGCGCCGTGCGAGACGCCGACGGCGAACACGAGAAAGGGCACGAGCATCGAGTAGGGATCCAGCGCGAACCCGAGCAGGCGCACCAGGCCGAGCTGCCAGACCACGGCGATGAGCGAGCAGCCGACGACGAGCAGCGTGCTGCGTACGCAGCTCGTGTACGCGTAGATCACCGCCAGCGCGATCAGCGCGGCCATCGCGAAGTAGCCGAGGACCTGGGAGAGCCCGTCGATGAGATCGCCGACGAGCTTGGCGAAGCCGACGATGTGGATACGCGTCGAGTCGTCCCGCAGCGCGCGCACCTGCGTCTCCAGCGCCCGCGAGAACGCGCGGTAGTCGAGCGGCTGCCCGGTTTCCGGGTCGCGATCGAGCAGCGGCACGAGGATCAGGCTCGATCGCTGATCGGTGGCGACGATCGAGCCCGTGACGCCGGACAGGGCGACGTTGCGGCGCAGCGCGGCAATCGAGGCCGGCGACGCGTCGTAGTCGTCCGGCATCACCGGGCCGCCGCGGTACCCCTCTTCGGTGATCTCGGTCCAGCGCACCGCCGGCGTCCATAGCGACTTCATGAGGCCACGGTCCACGCCCGGCAGCAGGAACACGGTGTCGTTGATCTTCTGCAGCTTCTCCAGATACTTCGGTCCGTAGATGTCTCCGCCGGTGTTCTCGACGACGATGCGCACCGCGTTTCCGAGGTGCCGCAGCGACGCGCTGTTCTCGAGGCAATTGCGGATGTAGGGATGCGACCGCGGAATCATCCTCTCGAAGCTGGCATTGACTTCGAGGCGCGTCGCCGACCAGCCGAGCAGCAGCGTCACCAGCGCGCAGATCAGCATGATCGGTGGCCGGTGGTTGAAGATGGCCCGCTCGAGCGGGGTGCCTGATCGCCGATCAAAACCGTGCGGAGCCGGCGGCGCGGCGTCCGAATGCTCGTCGGGCCGTCTCATGGCAGCTTCTTCACATGCGCACCGCGCAGGCCTGCGAGCAGCAGGCGCCGCGCGTCCAGGGCAGTCACCGCGGTGAAGGCGTCCGTCACCCCGGGCGCCAGCGAGACGAACCTTGCCATGTCGCCCTCTCCGATCCAGATCATTCCGCCGAGCGTCGCCAGCACGATGCGGCCGTCCGGCAGCGCGGCCCCGGCGGTGACGGCGACCGGTGTCGGCGTCGTCGATCGCGACCACGTCGCGCCGCCATCGCTGCTGCGGAAGACCGTTCCACGCAGTCCGTAGGCAACCAGCGCGCGCGCGTCACCGGCGATGCCGAAGAAGCTCCCCGCGTAGCCGGTCCCTGCGCGCAGGAAGCGCTGCTGCGCGCGATCGAGGCGGAACACGGTGCCGCGCTCGGCAGCAATGTAGAGCTCGCCGGCGATGCCGCGGATGGCGTTGAGGTTGAGCAGATCGGGGTTGTCGATGCGCTCCATCGCCGGCAGCCAGGTCTTGCCGCCGTCGTCGGTGCGCGCGATCGAGCCGAAGGGGCCGACGGCGTAGCCCTGGTTCGCGTCCTCGAAGCAGATGTCCAGCCACGGCAGGCTAGGGCCCGCCTGATAGTTGCGCTTCAGCTCGGCGAGCAACGGCCCGAGCTTCTCCTCGCCCTGCGCGATGCGCGTGGCATAGTGTGCCGTGAAGCGCTCGGCCGCCATGCGTCCGTCGAGCTGGCGGTTCCAGCTGCGTCCGCCGTCATTGGTCTGCAGGATCACGCCGTCGTGTCCGGCGGCCCAGCCATGCTGCGCGTCGGGGAACGATACGGAGGTGAGATCGCTCTGCACCGGTGTCGGCCGTTGTTCCCAGCTGGCGCCGCCGTCCTCGGATGCGACGATCAGGCCGCGCATACCGACGGCGATCGGCGTGGCGCCAGCGCGGGCAGCCGCCAGCAGGCTCTGGGATGCGGGAGCGAACGCGTTGACTGCGGGGGTGTCGAGCGGGTCCCGGAAAGAGTTGGGTGAGGCGATCGCGACACTCGAACCGAGGGAGCAGAGGATGCATGTGATGAGCGTCAGCGGCTTCATGGCTGTTCCAAATATGAGGCGGCAGGTCGTGCACCGCACCGACGCCCCGTCCCTGCCCCGCAACCCGGAAGTAGTGGCTCCAGCGAATCGCTGCGGCCTCGTCGCGGCAGCTACTTCGGCAGCGCCGATCCTCGACGAGGGTGGCGAACGGCTCCTTGGATCGCTATGCAACCCCTTACCTGTTCAACGAGAGCCGCCCTCCATTCATCGGGTCGTGCCTCGCGGGCCAGGGGACTTCTTCTCGCCGGGCGCCCTGGTGAGCGGGGGGTCCGGTAGGGGCGCTCGCTTCTCATGCAGCCACGCCCGGTGATGATATCTGACGCCCGTATGACGGATGCGTCCAATGGTCCCCGGACATACGCGGTCACCGAGACGCTCTATCAGGACGAACGCAAGACCGTGTACCGAGCGCTGCGCGCTGGTCACGATCCACGCCCCGTCATTCTCAAGGTGCTCGATCCGCGCCGATGCCGCGAGAGGGACCTGGTGCGGCTCCGGAACGAGTACGAGACCGGGGCTCCGCTCGACCTCCAGGCAATCGTGAGGCCGCTCGCGATCGAGACCTACCAGGGCATGCCGGCCCTCGTGCTCGAGGATTGCGGGGGGGAGCCTCTCGACCGGCTCCTCGGGGCGCCGATGCCGCTCGAGCATTTCCTGGTGCTCGCCAGCCGCATCGCGGGCGCGGTGGCCGACCTGCACGCTCGGGGTCTCGTCCACAGGGACCTCAAGCCCGCCAACCTCCTCGTCCACCCGACGACCTTCGAGGTGAGGATCGCCGACCTCGGCCTCGCCAGCCGGCTCCCCCGCGAGCAGCTGCCGGCCGCTCCGCCCCTCATCGAGGGGTCCTTGCCTTACATGTCTCCGGAGCAGACGGGACGCATGAACCGCGCCCTCGACAGCCGATCGGACCTCTACTCCCTGGGCGTCACCTACTATCAGATGTTGACGGGTCGCCTCCCGTTCGAGGCCCGCGATCCCCTGGAATGGGTGCACTGCCACGTGGCTCGTGCGCCTCTCTCTCCCTCCGAGGTCGTCCCGGATCTGCCCGAGGTCGTCTCGCGGATCGTGCTGAAGCTCCTGGCCAAGATGGCCGAGGACCGCTACCAGGCGGCCGGAGGTCTGCGACACGATCTGGAGCGCTGCCTCCGCGCGTGGAGGAGAGAGCGCAGGATCAACTCATTCCCGCTGGGTGAGCGCGACGCTCCGGGCTGGTTCCGCGTTCCGGAGAAGCTCCGGGGGCGCGAGGAGCAGGTGTCCGCGCTGCTCGGCGCCTTCGAGCGCGTGGTCGCCACCGGGAGGCCCGAGCTGGTGCTCGTTTCTGGCTACTCGGGCATAGGCAAGTCCTCGGTGGTCCAGGAGGTGCGAAAGCCCCTGGTGCGCGAGCGGGGGCTCTTCGTGGCGGGCAAGTTCGAGGAGATGGCGCGAGCCATACCGTACTCCGCCGTCTCCCGGGCCTTCACCGAGATGCTCCTCGCCCTCCTGTCGGAGGACGAGGAGCGCGTGCAGAGCTGGAGGCTGGCGGCCAAGGCCGCCCTCGGGATCCACGGAAAGCTGATCGCGGACGTCATCCCACCGCTCGAGACCCTCATCGGCGAGCAGCCGCCGGTCCCGGAGATGCCCGCCGCGGAGGCGGAGCAGCGGCTTCGCCGTACGTTCAGGGAATTCGTGGGCGTCTTCGCCAAGAGGGAGCACCCGCTCGTCCTGTACCTCGACGACCTCCAGTGGGCCGACGCCGAGAGCCTCCGGCTCGTCGACGACGTCATCACGAGCCCGGACACGCGTCACGTACTCGTCATCGGCGCCTACCGCGATAACGAGGTCGGCCCCTCCCACCCGCTCGCGCGGGCGCTGGAGCGGATCCGGAAGGCGACCGCCGTGAGTGAGATCGTGCTGCCGCCGCTGGGAGTCGAGCACGTCGTCGACATCGTTGCGGACGCGACGCGCGCCGACCGGGAGCGCGCGCGCCCGCTCGCCCTTCTCGTGCACGAGAAGACCGCCGGCAACCCGTTCTTCATCATCCAGTTCCTGATGTCGCTCCATCGGGAGAAGCTCCTGGAGCTGGACGAGACCGCCATGACCTGGCGCTGGGACACCGCCGCCGTCCGGAAGAAGGTCTACACCGACAACGTGGTCGACCTCATGGTGAGGGGGCTGCAGGGGCTCCCCGCTCTCGCGCGCAACGCGCTCGAGATCGCCTCCTCCATCGGGAATACAGGCGAGCTCTGGCTCCTCGCCCTCGCGCACGGGAAGTCCGAGGAGGAGACCCTGGCGGACCTCTGGGAGGCGATGCGGGAGGGGTACGTCGTCCGCACCCAGGGGTCGTACTCCTTCGCGCACGACCGCTTCCAGCAGGCCGCCTACTCGCTCGTCTCCGGTGATCGCCGGGGAGGGGTCCATCTCGCGATCGGTCGCCTCCTCCTGGCGCACACGCCGCAGCAAAGGCTCGAGGAGCGGATCTTCGACATCGTCACGCAGCTCGACCTCGGCACCGCGCTGGTCACCGCGCGTGAGGAGCGGAGCCGGGTAGCGGAGCTGAACCTGCGCGCGGCCCGCAAGGCCAGGTCGGCCGGGGCCTACCGCGCAGCCGTCTCCTACCTCTCCGTGGGGGTCGAGCTTCTCGGCGACTGGGAGCCGCGCGACCTCGCCTTCGCGCTTCACCTCGAGCTCACCGAGTGCCGGTTCCTGAGCGGCGCCCACGACGAGGCCGAACGGGGCCTCCCCGAGCTCCTGGCCCGGGCGCGCACCCGCCTCGAGAAAGCGGCCGTCCATCTGGCCGACATCGACGTGCAGTCCATAAAGACGCAGGGCGCCAAGGCCATCGAGAGCGCGCTCCGCTGCCTCGGGATGCTCGGGATCGACATGGTCGCGCACCCGTCCGCCGAGGAGGTGCAGCGGGCCTACCAGGAGGTCTGGGAGAACCTCGGCGACCGGCGCATCGAGGACCTCGTCGACCTGCCGCCCACGACGGACCCGGAGATGCGGGCCGCCATGGAGGTCCTGTCCCGCCTCTACGCCCCCAGCTACTACTCGGACAACAACCTCTTCTGCCTCCACCTGTGCCAGGCCGTGAACACCAGCCTGCGGCACGGTAACTCGCCCGCAGCCACCTACGCGTACGGCTGGTTCGGCGTCATCCTGATCGCCGTGTTTCACCGCGCCCCGGAGGGTTACCGGTTCGCGAAGCTGGGCTACGACCTCGTGGAGCGGCGCGGGCTCCTGGCCCACAAGGCGAAGGCCCTCGCCCACATGAAGATCGCCGCATTCTGGACGGGGCCCATGGACGAGGAGCTCGCGTTCGCGCGGGCGAGCTTCGCGGCCGGAGTGGAGGCTGGTGACCTGGTCGCGGCCTGCTTCGGCTGCGCCGAGACGGTCGTGGGCATGATCGCCCGCGGGGATCCTCTCTCCGAGGTCGAGCTGGAGGCGAAGCGCGGGCTCGACTTCGCCCGGAACGCCGGGTTCGCCGTGATCTGCGACCACATCACCAACTCCGAGCTCTTCGTGAGGGCGATGCGCGGCCGTGCGCGCCACCCGTCGGCCCTCGACGACGCGCGCCGCGAGGCCGAGCTCGAGTCCAGGCTCGACCGGGAGCGGCAGCCGTCGCTCGTCTTCTTCGTCCTCGTCGCGAAGCTGATGGCGCGCTTCCTGTCGGGCGACCTCGAAGCAGCCTTCACCGTGGCCGACGCTTGCCGGCCCCTGCTCTGGGCGGGCCTGTTCTCGGTACAGAGTTACTGGTTCCACCTCTACTCCGCCCTCGCGCTGGCGGCGGCCTACCACCGGCTCGACGCCGAGGGGCGAGCGCGAGCCCGCGATCTCGTGGCCCAGCATCGGGAGCAACTCCGCGAGTGGGCCGCGGTCAATCCTCCGACGTTTCTTGGCCCGTACGCCCTGGTGTCGGCGGAGTCTTGCCGTATCGAAGGCCGAGATGTCGAGGCCGAGCGCTCCTACGAGCAGGCGATACGCTCGTCGCGCGAGAACGGCTTCGTCCAGAACGAGGCGCTGGCGTGGGAGCTGGCCTCGCGCTTCTACCGGACGCGAGAGGTCGACGCGAGAGCGGACGCGTATCTCCGCGAGGCCCGCGCCTGTTACCTCCGCTGGGGAGCGGACAGGAAGGTCGAGCTGATCGACGAGCTCCACCCACGCCTCCTCGAACCCCTGTCGATCGCCCCCACCGCCACGTTCGCGGTCCGCGCCGAGCAGCTCGATCTGCTCTCGGTGGTGAAGGCGTCCCAGACCATCTCCGGCCAGGTCGAGATCGATCAGCTCGCCGGCACGCTGCTCCAGGTCGCCCTTGAGCAAGGCGGGGCGCGCAAGGGCTACCTCGTCCTGGCGCGCGACAGCGGCCTCTTCATCGAGGCCGAGGCGAGCCTCGAGGAGAGCGGGGGGGCGTCGCGCCTCCTCCCCCCGCTCGAGGTGGCGACCTCGGCGCTCCTGCCTGTCTCGGTCCTCCACCGCGCGCGCCGGACGCGCGAGCCGGTCATCCTCGACGACGCGAGCGCGAACGCCGGCGGCTTCGGCTCCGATCCCTACTTCACCCGGAACAGCACGAGGTCGGTCCTGTGCCTCCCCATCGTGCGGCAGGACCTGGCCGGCCTCCTCTACCTCGAGAACGACTTGGCGGCGGGCGCCTTCACGCGCGATCGGCTGGCGGTCCTGTCGCTCCTCGCTGCGCAGGCGGCCATCTCGCTGGAGAACGCGCTGCTCCTCGCGCGCGAGCGCGCCGCGCGTTCGGCCGCGGAGTTGCTCTCCGAAGCGGGCGTGCTGGCGTCGGAGTCCCTCGACGTCGAACGCACGATGGGCGGGCTGGCACGGCTGTGCGTGAGCTCGTCGCTCGCCGACTGGTGCGAGGTCCACCTCGTCGATGGCGGCCAGATTCGGCTCCTGGCGAGCGCGTGCGCCGACCCGTCGCGGGAGCCGCTCCTCGATCGGCTTCGCCAGCGCCACCCGGCAGGCTGGGGATCGCCCCGCCCGGTCGCGCGCTGCCTGCGCGAGGGGAAGGTGATCTGGCTCCCGGAGGTGAGCGATGAACTGCTGCGGAGCGTCTGCGACGACGACGGGCACATGGAGGCCGTTCGTGGGCTCGGGAGCCGCAGCGCGCTCGCCGTCCCGCTCGCGGCGCGGGGGACGACGCTGGGAGCGCTCAGCCTGGCCTCGGCCCGTCCAGGCCGGTACGGGCGTGCGGACGTCGAGCTTGCCCAGGAGATCGCGCGCCGCGCCGCGATGGCCATCGACAACGCGCGGCTCTACGGGGAGGCGCAGGAGGGGATCCGGGTCCGCGAGGAGTTCCTGTCGGTCGCGTCGCACGAGCTGCGCACGCCCGCCGCGGGCCTCATGCTCTCGGTCGATTCGCTGGTCGCGTTGAGGAGGGCGCAGGCCACCGATCCACGCACCACGGACAAGCTGCTCGAGCTGCTGGTGCGGCATGGGCAGCGCCTGCGGCGACTCATCGGCGATCTCCTCGACGTCTCGCAGATCCGGACGCTGTCGCTCAATCTGGCGGAGATCGACCTGGTAGCCGTCGTCCGGGAGGTCCTCAATCGTCTCGAGCCGCAGCTGACGCAGGCCAGGTGCTCCGTCTCGTTCGAGGCACGCGCCCCGGTCACCGGCCGCTGGGATCGCTCGCGCCTCGACCAGGTCGTCACCAACCTCCTCTCGAACGCGATGAAGTTCGGGAGAGGGAAGCCGGTGGAGATCGCCCTGGGTGCCGAAGGCGCCCTCGCGAGTCTGGGCATCCGGGATCACGGCATCGGCATCAGCCCGGAGTTCCGGCCGCGCCTCTTCGGCCGCTTCGAGCGCGGGGTCTCGGCCGAGCACTACGGCGGCCTCGGACTCGGACTCTACATCTGCCGGCGGATCATCGAGGCGCACAGCGGCTCCATCCGAGTCGAGAGCCAGCTCGGTGCCGGGGCGGCCTTCACGGTAGAGCTCCCACGCGCGGGGCCAGGGGCTGGACCGCAGGCCTCATCATGAAGGGAAGGCGACGATGGCCCAGAAACCGACCGTGCTGGTGGTGGATGACGAGCCGGACCTCTGCGAGACGGTCCAGCTCGTGCTCGAGCTCCGTGGGTACGAGGTCGTCTCCTTCGCTGACGGCGAGGTGGCCCTCGCGGGCCTGCGGGCCGGCGTGCACCCGTGCCTGATCCTGCTCGACATCATGATGCCGAGGATGAATGGATTTCAGTTCCGCGAGGAGCAGGTGAACGATCCGGACCTCCGCAAGATCCCAGTCTTCGTCCTGACCGGAGCGGGGCAATCCGTCCTGGACAAGGTCGGCGCCCTCGGCCTTGAAGCTCTGCGCAAGCCTATCCAATTGGAAGAACTGCTCGGGGTGGTCGAGCGCTTCTGTTGTCCTTCCAGAAGACCGGAGGCGTGAGTCCAGAGAGGGACGGGCACTACCTTCTCGTGCTTGAGCCCGTCGAAGTGGGTGCCATTGTAGAACTGCGCGACACCTATACGTGACGTCCCGACGGCTGGAGGGAGCCCCCGTCGAGGGCACGCGACATGGTAAAGCGTTCAGGCGACGCCATGTTTGGAGGTGGGCATCACATGAGGCAGGGACTGGTGGCCGATGAGCTTCTACATCCGCTCGCCGGGAAGGAATCGCCATGAGCCGGCCCCTTGCGGCGATGCTCGTGCTCGTGCTCGCGGCCACGGCCGCTCTGTCCTGGCCCGAAGCCACGTCTGCCGGTGTTCGGCCGAAGCTCGTGGTCGGCGGGGATCACGAGAACCCTCCGTACGAGTACCTCGAGAATGGAAAGGCGACCGGCTTCAACGTCGAGCTGATGCGAGCGGCCGCGGCAATCGCCGGCTTCGATGTGGAGATCCGGCTCGGCCCTTGGGCCAAGGCGAGACGCGCACTAGAGCAGGGCGACGTCGACGCGCTCTCGGGCATGTACTGGTCCGAGGAGCGAAGCAAGGTCGTCGACTTCTCGGTGCCGCACACCATGGTGCGCTCCGCGCTGTTCGTGCGGAAGGGCTCGCCCATCCGCTCCCTCGCGGACCTGCGAGACAAGGAGGTGGTCCTGCAGGAGGGCGACGTCCTGCACGACTTTTTCAAGCGGACGGGCCTCACCTCACGCATCGTGACGGTGACCGACCCCGACGAGCAGCTCCGGGTGCTCGCCTCCGGGCGAGGCGACTGCGCCCTGATGACCTCTCGACTCCAAGGCGAGTACTACGTGAAGCGGCTCGGGCTCGGCGGACTGGAGGTGATCGACGCCGATCTGCCGCAGCTGCGTTACTGCTTCGCTGTCCGCAAGGGGCACCGCGAGCTCCTGTACCGGCTCGACGAGGGACTGAATGTCCTCAAGGTTTCCGGCAAGTACAAGGAGATCTACGAGCGGTGGTTCGGCGTCTACGAGCGGCGCGATCTGTGGCGGTACGGCAGCTACTTCGGGCTCGCGCTCGCGATCCTCACGGGGCTCTTCACGGCGACCCTCCTGTGGTCCGGGTCGCTGCGCCGTCAGGTGCAGCTCCGGACGGCGGCGCTCCAGGCGAGCGAGCTGGATCTGCGGCGAGCGCACACCGAGCTGGAGCGGCGCGTCGAGGAGCGGACGGCCGAGCTCCGGCGCGCTAACGAGCAGCTCACGGTCTCCGAGGCGGAGAAGGCGATCATCCTGAACAGCACGGCGGACCTCGTCACCTTCCTGGACCCCGAGATGAGGATCCAGTGGGGCAACCGCAAGGCCGCCGCGCTCGCGGGAGTGACCCCGGAGGGGCTCCGAGGCCGATACTGCTGGGAGACGTTGTACGGGCGGAGTGAGCCTTGCGGGGGCTGCCCGGCGATGCTTGCCATAGCCACCGGTCAGCCCCAGAGCGCAGAGCTGTCCAAGCCGGGGGGCAAGGAGATCTTCCTCCGCGCGTACCCCATCAAGAGGGACGGCGGGCGGCTGGTCGGCGTCGTCGAGTTCGCGCTCGACATCACGGAGCGCAAGCGTATGGAGGAGGCGCTGCGCGAGAGCGAGGCACGGTACGCGCGACTCGCGGCGACGGTGCCCGGGGTCCTCTACGAATACACCCGGAGCGCCGACGGCGCCGGCCGCTTCACCTACCTGAGCCCCCGCGTCTCCGAGATCTTCGAGGTCGATCGGCAGTCGATCCTGGACGACATCGGCGTCCTCCGGAACATGGCCGATCCCGCGGACGTCCAGGCGATCCAGGAGGCCTCGCTGACCGCGAGCCGAGCAGGGGTACCGCACAGCAGGGAGGTCCGCGTCACCACCCCATCCGGCCAGCAGAAGTGGATCCAGCTCCTGTCGGTCCCGTGCTCGGCTCCTGGCGAAACGCCCGAGACGAGGAGCGGGCTCATCCTCGACGTCACCGAGCGCAAGCGCATAGAGGAGGCGCTGCGGGAGTCGGACGAGTGGCTGAGGCTCACCGTCGAGGCCACGGGTGCGGGCATCTTGAACACCGTGCCCTTTGGCCCGCCGACGCTCTCGCGTCGTCTCCGGGAGATGGTCGGGATCCCGGACGATCTCGCGATCGACGGCTTCGACGCATTCCTCCAGCTCGTCCACCCCAACGACCGCGAGACGATCCGGGACCTCACCCTGAAGGCCCTGGATCCCTCGGGCGACGGGCGGCTGGAAAGCCTGGCCCGGTTCCTGCGACCCGACGGGAGCGTGCGGTGGATCGCAGCGACAGCCAAGGCGCAGTTCGCCGAGGTGGACGGCGCGGTCCGCGCCGTCCGGCTCGCGTCCGTGAACTTGGACGTCACGGATCGCAAGCGCGAGGAGCAGGCGCTGCGCGAGAGCGAGGAGCGCTTCCACACGCTCGCCGACAACATCGCCCAGCTCGCCTGGATGGCGGACGCCAGCGGCGACATCTTCTGGTTCAACCGGCGCTGCCTCGACTACACGGGGACGACGCCCGACGCGCTGCAGATGGGTCAGTTCCTCCACCCGGAGCACGTCGGCCGCGTGGCCGAGAAAATGAGCCGCTGCCTCTCGACCGGCGAGGTGTTCGAGGACACCTTCGCGCTACGCGGCGAGGACAACCGCTACCGCTGGTTCCTCTCCCGCGCGGTGCCGGTCCGCGACGCCGCCAAGGAGGTGGTGCGCTGGCTCGGGACCGCGACCGACGTGACGGCGCAACGAGAGGTGGAAGAGGCGCTGCGCGAGAGCGAGGCGCGCGGGCGCGCCATCCTGGCTTCCCTCGCAGAGGGCGTGGTCTTCCACGGCCCCGATGGGGTAGCGTCGAGCGCCAACGAGGCGGCGCTGGCGCTCCTGGGGCTCTCGATGGAGGAACTGGCCCTGCGCGCGCCCCTCCCGCTGGGCTGGGCCGCGATCCAGCCCGACGGCAGCCCGTACCCCGCCGAGGAGTACCCCATCAACATGGCGCTGCGGACGGGCCACCCGCAGCGCGATATCGAGTTGGGGATCAGGCGATCCGATGGGACTCTCGTCTGGCTCTCGGTCAACGCAGAACCGATGCGGCTCTCCCAGGACAGGACGGCGGGCGTCGTCGTCTCGCTCTTCGACATCACTCAGCGCAGCCGCGCGCTCCGGAAGAGCGAGGAGCACCTTCGCACGATGGCGGACAACGTCCCCGATGCCATCGTCCGCTTCGACCGAACGCTCCGCCACGTGTTTGCCAATGCGGCGGCGGTCTGCGCGATCGGCGCTCCGCTCGACGGGGTCATCGGCAGGACGAGGGCCGAGGTGGGGATGCCGCCGGAGCACGTGGCGTTCTGGGACCAGTACCTCCTCAAGGTCTTCCGGACCGGCTCGCCCGACCGCTTCGAGTTCGGCCTCGACGGACCCGATGGACGTCACTACGAGTCGCGCCTCGTCCCCGAGCAGGATCGCGACGGCGCGGTCGAGACCGTGCTCTCGATCACGCGAGACATCACCGACCGGAAGCGAGCCGAGCGGCAGCTCCTAGCCTCGCGCGAGGAGCTGCGGGCGTTGGTGGCGCGCCTGAACTCCGTCCGCGAGGAGGAGAAGGCGCGGCTCTCGCGGGAGTTGCACGACGAGATGGGTCAGCTCCTCACGGCGCTGAGAATGGAGCTCGAGGCGCTCGAGGACGGGCTCGGCGACGTGGAGAGGCCGGCCGCCGCGCGGGAGCTCCTGGATCGCGCCGTGGCGGCCTCGGAGCTGGTCGCCATGGCGATCGACTCGATGCGCAACTTGCTGGCCTCGCTGCGCCCCGTCGCGCTCGATCGGCTTGGGCTCGGCGCGGCGCTGAGCCAGGAGTGCCGGCGTTTCAAGGACTGGGCCGGCATAGCGTGTGAGTTCGCGGCCGCAGATGGACTCTCGACCTTTGGCGCAGAGGTTGACACGGCGCTCTTCCGGATCGCGCAGGAGGCGCTCACGAACGTGGCGCGGCACGCCGGGGCCTCGCGCGTGGCCGTGACGCTCGAGCGGAGAGAGGGCACGGCCGTGCTCCGGGTGGCGGACGACGGGCGCGGCGTCCCGGCCGGGCGCGAGGCCGCCGGCCTCGGGGTGCTGGGGATGCGGGAGCGCGCGGGGGGTCTGGGCGGCGAGCTCGTCGTCAAGCCGGTGCCGCGGGGTGGTGCCATGGTGGAGGCGAGAATCCCGCCCTGCGCGCCCGCGAACGAAAAGGGCGCGCCGTGACACGCATCCTGCTCGTGGACGATCACGAGATTGCGCGGCGAGGCATCGAGAACGTCCTCGCCTCCGCGCTGCCGGAGGCGAGCTTCGGCGAGGCCGCGAGCTACGCTGAGGCGCTCTCGCAGCTCCAGGAGGGGCGCTGGCACCTCGTGCTCCTCGACCTCAACCTCCCGGGGCGCGGCGGGCTCGACCTCCTCTCCGAGGTGCGGCGCCTGTGGCCGCGGCTCCTCGTGATCGTCGTGAGCGCATACTCCGAGGAGGAGTTCGCGCTACGCTGCCTCCGCCTCGGCGCGCAGGGATACGTCACGAAGACGGCTGGCTCAAAGGAGCTCGTGGCCGCGGTCCGCAAGGTCCTCGGCGGCGGAAAGTACGTGACGCAGCTCCTGGCCGAACGTCTCGCCGCCGCCGCCGGCGGCGATCTCACCCAAGCATCGCACGAGCTGCTCTCCAACCGCGAGCTTCAGGTGCTCCGCTTGATCGCGGTGGGGCGCAGCCTCAAGGAGATCGCCGACGAGCTCTGTCTGAGCGAGCGGACGATCGCCACCTACCGCGCCCGGCTCGGGACGAAGCTCGGCCTCTCCTCGAACGTCGAGATCGCCAGGTACGCGATGCAGCATAAGCTTGTCGAGTGAACAAGCTCGCAGGCGCCTCCGCTTCCGGTGTAGTGCGATCGCACGACACGCGTCCTTCCATCCCGGGATCCGGGCGGCTTCGCGCGACGTCGACTCGCCTTTCGGCGATTCAGCGGATGTGAGCGTCGGGCGGGTGTGGGTATGCTCAGCGTGTCCGATGCTTTGCGGGAAGGCTTCACGGCGCGTCCACCAGGCGCGTCGACCATGAGTCCTATCGTCATCCCGATCGATGGCGTCTTCGACACGCCCGCCGCGTCCGCGCTTCGCAAGAGGCTCGCGGGAATGTCCCGCGCGGGGCCGATTCTGCTGGACTTCAGCCGCGCTCGCGACGTCCATGACTTCGCGCTCGCGGTCATCGCGCACGGCCTCGCCGCCGACGGCACCGCCGCACGGTACCGGGGCCTGACGCACAACCAAGAGCGCATGCTCCATTACCTCGGCTTCGCTACCAGCCCATGACGTACTCGTTTGCCGAGGCGCTCGCGCGCGCTATCCGAATCGCTCATCCGGTGGGGTCGGAGGAGCGCCGGCGGGAGCGCTCGTCGGGTCACGACATCCTCTCGCGCTATGGCACGGCCGCGCTGCTCGCGATCGGGGCCATCGCTGTCACTCGCGCCCTGGCGGTCCCGCTCGCTGGCGCTCACTTCGTCCTGCCGCTGGCCGCGGTTGTCCTGAGCGGGCTGCGCGGCGGCATCGGCCCGGGCCTGCTCGCTGCCGCGCTCTCCGTGGCCGGCTACTTCCCGGTGCTCTCACACGAAGTGCACTCCTACTGGATCGCGGCCGAGTACCACCAGTACCGGATCGTGGCCTTCGCCTGCGCCGCGCTTCTGGCCGCGACGACGACGGGATGGCTGCGCTCGGCGTATCGGAGCGGCGCGCGAGAGCTGGCGCTCGTCAGCGAGCAGTTCGACTTCCTCCACGCCGTCACGGAGAACCTGCCGGAGGGGATCTACGCGCTCGACGCCGAGGGGCGCCTCACCTTCATGAACTCCAGCGCGGCGCGCATGCTGGGCTGGTCGCAGGAGGAACTGCTGGGCAAGCAAGTCCATCCCGTCGTCCACGCCCGGAGGCCGGACGGCCACGTCATCTCCGAGGAGGCTTGCCCGATGCTCGCCGCCCTGCGCACCGGGCGTCCCCATCGCGACGACGAGGAGTTCCTGACGCGCAAGGACGCGTCCTTGCTCCCCGTGAGCTGCACCTCCTCACCCATCTGGAAGGACGGCCGGGTCGCGGGCCTCGTCCTCTCGTTCCAGGATGTCGGCGTGCATCGGTTCCTCGCTCACACGAGCTGCCTGCTCGAGGACTCGAGCGATCCCGACGCCATGCTGAGGAGCGTCGCTCAGCTGGCAGCGAGCAACCTCGGCAACTGGTGCACGGTCGTGCTGCTCGATTCCGCCGAGCGGCCCCGGGTGGTGGCGGTCGAGACCTCCGACCCCGACAAGGCGCAAGTCGCCCGCGACATCCTCGAGAGCGCCAGGAATCTTGGAGGTTCTTCCGGCTCCAGCTACAAGCCGGACCGGTACCCCATCGACCTGTCGGCGGCGCACGGAATGGGCAGGGTCCTTCGCACCGGTGAGTCGGAGCTGCTGCACCAGGTGGGGGATTCCACTGGTCAGGTCAACGGCGCGGTTGCAGGCGAAGAGCTTCTCGCGGGCGTCGAGGTCGAGTCATTCATGGGCGTCCCGATGCGCGCGCGGGGGCGGCTGGTGGGCGCGATCGGCTTTGCCGTCGCAGGCTCG
>Ga0154716_1058_pt5 | contig 16395 bp, 17 predicted proteins | sample Rifle2008BG16ft_FD_105724 | JGI IMG/M metagenome (GOLD analysis project Ga0154716, IMG submission 105724) | Anaeromyxobacter sp. RBG_16_69_14
GCTATGCGCGCTTCTTCAACCAGGCGGGGAACGAATGCGTGCCGCCGGCCGCGCGCCACGGCCATCCCTGCCGAAGGGCATCCCTGCTCGATCCGGACCGGGCCGTGGCAGACGTCCGGGCTGCGGTGCGGCACGCCGACGCGGTCGTCGTCTCGCTGCACTGGGGGGACGAGTACCAGCGGCAACCCCGTGAGGCTGACGTCACGCTGGCGCACCGGCTCGCGGATGCCGGTGCGCTCATCGTGCTCGGGCACCACCCGCACGTGCTACAGCCGATCGAGCTCTATCCCAGCGCCGATGGTCGCATCGCGCTCATCGCCTACTCGCTCGGCAACTTCATCTCCAATCAGTCGCGCAATTTCGTCCAGGGCATCACAGCGGAGGAGGTGGCGGCCACGCGCGACGGCGTACTTCTACGAACCGAGATCGCCAGGCGCGACTACGGCAGAGGCGTGGTGCGGGTGGAGCTGTCGCACGCCGACTGGCTGCCGCTCTGGACCGAGAACGACACCGCCGATCCGGAGCGCCGGGCGCGGAGCACGACGCGGCCTGCCATCCAGGTGGTCTCGGTGGACCGGGCGCTGGCCCGCGTGCGCGCCCAGCTGGCGGCGCTTCCCGACCCGGTGCCCTCCGGACAAGAGGCGCACTACGTCAAGCTGCGCAAGCGCGAGGAGCTGTACCTTTCCCGACGCACCGCCATCGCCGCAGTGCTGGGGGAAGATCTGCAGAACGAGGCGCCTCCCGAGCCCCCGCCGACCTCCCCCCGAGGGAGCGCCGCTCCTTCGCCACGCCATTGAAGGACCCTTGGCTTCGACGGAGGCAGCAGTCCGCTGAACTACGAACGGTCCACGACCGGCCGCGCCGGGCCGGTGTCGGTCGGCACGAGGTCCGGTTTCTCCGGCACCTTCAGCTCGACGAGCTCGATCCCGAGCTGCTTCGCGAAGTCGAAGACGCGGCTGTCCCGGTAAAACTCACCGAAGACGATGCGCCTGCATCCCGAGTTGGCGATGAGCTTGAAGCAAGGCCAGCAAGGGGAGGCGGTGGTGTAGATGGTCGCACCCTCGATGGCGACGCCGTTCTTCGCTGCCTGGATGATGGCGTTCGCCTCGGCGTGCACGGTGGCGACGCAGTGGCCGTCCTCCATCATGTGGCCCACCTCACTGCAGTGGGGCAGGCCCCGAATCGACCCGTTGTAGCCGGTGGACAGGATGGTCTTGTCGCGCACCAAGACAGCGCCAACGTGCTTGCGATCGCAGGTGGCACGCGTCGCGACGACGCGCGCGATGTTCATGAAGTACTCGTCCCAGCTCGCTCGACGATCCATGACCGGACTCCTAATCCAATGGGGCGGCCGTGCGCAGATCCTTGCGCGATGGAGGATCTTGCATGAAAGGGCTGACATGTTGTTGTTGAGGATGTCTCTCGCGCTCGGCCTCGTGCTCGTCAACGCGTGTGTGGCCCGAGGGGACCAGGCGGACGCCGGCGAGCACCGCGTCGCCGTGCGCACGGTGTCGGGCAAGATCTCGGCGGTCGCCTGGTCCAAGCACATGCTCACCATCGCCGTCGCGAATGGGCCGGTCACGCTCGAGGTGGACCGGAACACCGCCGTGTTTCTGGACGACCGCCTGGGCTCACTCGGCGATCTCGTGGTCGGGATGCCCGTGCGCGCGTCATTCGGCGGGGACCAGCGCGCGGTCTGGGTCGAGGTGCGCTCGCGTGGCACCGGCGCTCCGGGCGGACCGCTTGGCGACGCCGGTGTCGAGCTGGCTACAGGCACGCGTGATGCGGGCACCGACGCCGGGCCACCTGTATTGCCAGCGCCCGCGCTGGAGGACGTCACCTCGACCGACGGCGGCCGCCCGGACGGCGGGGGGCCTCCGCCCACACTGCCGGATGCGGGAGCGCCCTCCCCTCTGCCGGGGAACGTCCCCACAGGCCCGCCGCCACCGGAGCCGAAGCCGGGGCTGGCACCGCCTCCGCCGCGGCAGCCACGCCCGGCCGGCCCCAGCCCGGTGCCTGGGGGAGCACAGAGCTAAAGGGGTCCCGGCAGGGGCAGGGAATGGGAGCGGCGGTCGCTCCCTCTACATTCGCTTCGCGGAGGGGATCACGGGGACGTCAGTGACCGTCGCGGCCCCCGGCCCGGCCTCGGACGCCGGCGAAGGGGCGACCGCAGCCGTGGCAGACGCGGGAGCCAGCTTCCCGAGGCCGTGCTCCGTCAGGAAGCGGCGGATCTTGGCCGCCGGCGCGACGAACGTCTCGCCAGGCATCGGCACGTCGAAGGCGTAGCCTTCGTCCTTGCCGAAGGCGACCCGCGCAGTGCGGTAACCTTCGACGAGACCGACCAGGTGGCCGCGGGGAACGTCGAAGACGCCGCCGCCGGAGCTCCCGTAGCCGATGGCCGCATCGGTCTTGATCGACTTCGGCACACGCGGCACGACCGGGTTCTCCGCGAAGTCGTACTCGACCTGCGAGACGATGCCAGCCGCGACCGAGAGGCCTTTGCCGAAGGGCGCGCCGATCACGACCAGATCTTCGCCCAGCTCGAGGGTGTCGTCGCTGGCGAGCGGGGTCACCGGCACGCCGGCACCGCGCACCTCGATGACCGCGATGTCTGCCTCAGGCGCGTGACCACGCGCAACGACACGTCCCTCGAACGGCCCCTTCTTGCCCGAGACGAGCACCCGCAGCTCGACCGGCTCCTTCCACGCGGGCCCCCGTTCGACCACGTGGGCGTTGGTGAGGATGTAGGTCCGCTCGCCGTCACTGGCGAAGGCGACGCCAGACGCGCTGCGCACCACCTCGCCGGCGGCGGCGATCTGGAGGCGCACAGCGCTCGGGAAGACCTTCTGTACGGTCGAGGCGCGCGGGTTCCCTCCCTGGGCCGCCCCCCTTTGCGGAGCGGCGACCACCAGAATCCCGGCTGCGAGAACGAAGCTTGCGGCGACGGCGAGGAGTCGGTTCGTGAGCACGTCATGCTCAACCCGCGAGGGGCTGTGGCTATTCCAAGGGACCTCTCGCGGGTACTCCTACCGAGAGAGCGAGCGCCTGCTCCGGAAAGGGCTACAGGCTACCCGCGCCCCCCATCTCGAGCGTCAGTTCATGTGGCATGCGCTATCACTAACTAATCCACATAGCGCCGGCGCATGAAGTACATGACCGCGTCCTGCGCACAGTGCTCGCAGTAGCCGTATCGCTCGCGCAGCGTGCCGAGCGTTTGCTCCACGTGGCGGCGCGCCTTCTCGTCGAGCTGGCCGCGATCGTCGGAGAGGTAACGCAGCACGTTCTCCTTGTTGGTCTTCAGCTGACGCTTGCGCTCCTCGTAGTAGTGCTCGCGCAGGCGCCGGAAGAGGTCGGGGAAGATCGCCTGGGTGTCGATGTCCTTCGCGTCCGGGTGGTCGAGCCGGAAGGCGCCAATTGCCGAGATGATCGTGCGGCGGAAGGTGCTGCGATCGTCCTCGTCGCCCATGATGATGCGCTCGAACTCCACCATCCGATCCTCGTCCGGCTGCTCGTACGCACCGGTGATGCGATTCTTGATGCGCTCGCCCTTGGTCCACGAGGAGACGAGGGTGAGGTAACGACCAAAGAGGTCGCGGTACTGACCCTCGCTCACCATGCCCATCGAATCGCGGATCTCCTCGTCCAGCATGTCGAGCAACTCCGACTCGGCGACCCGCACGAACTCCTCGTGATCGTGGTAGCCGTCCACCACCTCCTGCTGCAGGAACTCGTGCACGGACTTGTCGCGGCAGAGCGCCTCCAGTTCCTCCAGCACCGCCATGGGGGTGAGGCAGGTGTAGTGCACGTTCTGCGCGGCGTTGAAGATGGCGGTCTTGATCTCGCGGGCGGAGGCGCCGACGCGACCCTCGTACATCGGATAGACGTCGGACTCGCGGTGGATGTCCTCCAGGGACTTCTTGAGCTCCTTCGCCTGCTGGAGCGAGAGCCGGTCGGGCGCGGCGCCGCGGTCGTACAGCTTCAGCTTCTCGAGCGGCGCGAGATCGTCGACCACCTCGCGCACGTCGCCCTTGTAGCGATCGGGGATGGGCTTCTTCAGCCGCGTCAGCACCCCCCACAGCGCCGCGACCTCGGTCGCGTGAGGCGCCACGTGCTTGCCCACGGTCGCGCGCGTCACCTGCTGGTCGTAGATCTCCTTCTCCACGTGCCAGCGTCGTAGATACGGCACGCGGACCAGCTCGATGCGCCCCTTGAAAGATCCGAAGTCCGCGACGTCCTTGTCCTTGAAGATGGAGAGCTGCTTCTCGTTGGCGCTGGCGAGCAACACCTCGTCGAGGTGGAGGATGAAGCTGTCGAGCGCGACGCGGCCCGTCTCGCTCGTGCCGAGCAGGTACTTGAACGCCTCGGGCGGCCGCTTCAGGAGATCCGCGAACTCGAGCACACCTCGATTGGCGCCGACGAGCGGGCCGGTGGGCTCGAAGAGCGTCACCGAGTGCAGCGCCACGGGCAGTGCACCGGGGCTGCGGTCGGCGCTCACCTGACGCCAGGCCGCGTCGACCGAGAGCTGCGGCTCGACGCTGACCGCACCCTGCTGGTAGCGAGCCGAGACGTAGAAGCGCTCCACCTGGACGTGGCGCAGGACCTTGAGGTAGTCGCCGTGGTACGTGGCGAGGAGCGCCTCGAAGAGCTTCTGGCAGAAGTGGCACAGCTCGCCGTCGGCCACGTAGTCGGAGAGGACGAAGTCGCCCTCGCTGGCGCCCTCGCGCTGCGTCGGACGGCACCTTTCCTCGAGAAGCTTGCGCCGCTCGCGGCGCGGGACGAGGAAGAGCGGATGGTCCTTGAGCGGGCAGGCGAGCCGCGCGTCGAGCGCGTCGCCCTCGAGGTGCGCGAAGCTCGCCAGATCTCCGGCGGCGCCGCCGTGCCCGAAGCCGACCGTCCCGCCGCCCTTGACCCGCTTCTCGCTCGGGAAAACCCAGGAGAAGCGGTAGAGCGCGCCCTCCGGCAGGCGCGAATAGGCCTCCATGCCGCGCATGAGCCCGGCGACGATCGAGGTCTTCGCCGAGCCGTTCGGACCGTGGAGCAGGATGAGCTTGTTGACGCGCCCCGAGCGGACGAAGTTGCCCAGGATGCGGTAGATGGCGGCCTGGACCTCCTCCTGGCCGGCCACCCGCGCCGCGCGCGCCTCGGGCGCGAAGTCGAGGTCGAAGACGCGAAAGCGCCGTTCCTTGCCCCAGGGTGCCTGCACGTCGACCGTGCCGAAGTGGTCGATCACGTCGCGCAGGTACTGGGCCGAGCATCGGGCCTGCGCACGCGGAGCGCGTCCGAAAAGGTCGATGTACTCGTCGAAAGCGAGAAGGCTGCGCTGGTCGGCGAAGGCGCTCTTCACGCCGTCGCCGATCGCCCCCAGGTAGTGCCGAGCGTCCATGTAGCCAACTCTCGCACGCCCCGAGCCGACATTCAAAATGGACGCATGCCCTCCCCCGCATGACCGGTCTCCATCCGCGTTCCGGGCCTGCAGAGACGCTGGTTTTCGCCCGACAAGCACTCTCGTAGTACGCTCAACCCCGTGGAAAAGCTGCCGCCCGACACCATCGTGGGTATCGATCTCGGGACGACCAACTCCTGCGCTGCCGTCGCGACCGGCGGCGGCCAGGTGAAGCTCATTCCCCATAAAGGGGGCGAGTACACCATCCCCTCGATCTTCGCGATCGACGACAAGGGCCACGAGCTCATCGGGCACGACGCCAAGCGCCAATGGCAGCTCAACCCGCGCAACACGCTCTATGCAACCAAGCGCCTCATCGGCCGCTCGCCCAAGGACGGCATCGTCGAGACGGTGCAGCGCTCGGTGCAGTACCGCCTGCACGGCGGTGAGCACAACGACGTCGAGCTCGACTGCCACGGTCGCACCTTCCAGGTGCAGGACGTCGCGGCCAAGATCCTCGCCAAGATCCGTGACGTCGCCTCCGACCACCTCGGGTTCAAGGTCCGGCGGGCGGTGGTCACGGTGCCCGCCTACTTCACCGATCGACAACGGCAGGGCGTGAAGGAGGCGGGGCGCCTGATCGACCTCGAGGTGGTCCGCATCATCAACGAGCCGACGGCAGCAAGCCTCGCCTATGGGATCGGGAGGAAGCTCGACGAGCGCGTCCTCGTCTACGACCTCGGCGGCGGGACCTTCGACGTGTCGATCATCGAGATCCGCGACCGCGTCTTCGAGGTGAAGGCGACGGGCGGCGACATCTTCCTCGGCGGCATCGACTTCGACGACGCCGTCATACGCCACGTGCTGGAAGACTTCGAGAAGAAGCACGGCATCGACCTGACAGGCGATCCGGTGGCGATGCAGCGCGTCCGCGACCTCGCCGAGCGGACCAAGATCGACCTCTCGGCCAGGACCGAGGCGCCCTTCTCCATCCCGTTCATCACCATGACGCCGCAGGGCCAGCCGCTCAACATGGACCTGCGCTTCACCCGCACCCTCCTCGAGGAGCTGACGCGCGGGCTCGTGCAGCGAACCCTGGACATCGTCGAGCAGGTGATGGCCGAGGCCCGCGTGGAGCGGAAGGATCTCGACGAAGTGATGCTGGTCGGGGGGCAGACGCGGATGCCGTTCGTCCAGCAGACGCTCACCCACTACTTCAAGAAGCCGCCGTCGAAGGGCGTGCACCCCGACGAGGCCGTCGCCATCGGGGCTGCGCTATACGCCTGGTCGCTTCAAGACAACTCGGATCTCAAGCTGCAGCTCCTCGACGTCATCCCGATGGCGATCGGGCTCGAGGCGGCCGGCGGCGCGATGCACGTCGTGCTACCGCGCAATGCGCCCATCCCGAACGCGAAGGCCCTGGCCGCGACCAGCTCCGCGGACAACCAGAGCGAGCTCATGGTGCGCATCTTCCAGGGCGACCGCCCCGACACGTCGAGAAATGAGCTCCTCGGCGAGTTCGTGTTCGGCGGGGTGAGGCCGGCCCGCGCCGGTTCGGTGCGCCTCGAGATCCTGTTCGAGGTGAGCATCGAGGGCATCCTCACTGTCAGCGCGAGCGATCTCGACACCGGGAGGCAGATGAAGACGACCCTGCGGGTGACGCAGAGCTGATGGTACGTGCCTGCCGCGCGGGTCTCGTTCCCCCTCTAGTTGCGCACCGGCTCCGCCGACCCCTTCGCACGAAACGAGGAAGGCCGTGTGCCGACGACCGTAGCCCGCGGCCTGTGGCCCGTAGCCGAGTTTCTCCCTAGCGGTGCCCCCCACCCCGGGCGGGCGCGGGCGCGTGCCCTCCGCCCCCGCCCCGCTGCTGCACCTGAGCACCTCCGGGAGCCCCGCCCCCGCGCTGCGCCCGAGCGCCACCCTGAAGCCCAGCACCACGCTGCACCTGGGCGCTGCCGTGGAACCCGGCTGAACCCTGGAGTTGCGGCCGCGGCGCCGGCGCGAATCGGCTGGAACTCGCTGGCGGAGTCATCATCCTCTGGGTGCCGGATGGCGGGCCCTGGCGCGGTTGGGGGGCGTGCTGCTGTGGTCGGAGACCCCGCCCCTCGGACCGGCCCGCCGGCGCCGGTCCCTGGCTTGCTGGCGGCGCGCCACGCCAGCTGTTGTTGCTGCCGTGCGGCGGGGCCTGGCGGACAGCGCCCTGTCCAGGCGCGGGCGTTCTGGGGCCCGGTGCGGGGGCAACGCCGGCCCTGCCCGGCGCGGGCACGCTGGGGCGGGGGGGCGCGACACCGGCCCCGCCCGGCGTGGGCGTGCTGGGGCGGGGTGGGGGCGCGATGCCCGCCCTGCCGGGTGCCCCACTCCAGGGGCGACTGGGCGCGGCCACCGCTGGGCGGCCGCCACCGGGCGCCGGCCTCGCCTCTGGCCTGTAGATGGGAACGACGCCTGGCCTGGAGGCTCCCGCGAGCGCCGAAGCGGAGGCCACCGGTCGCACACGGACGGGCGCGATGGGCCTGCCGATACTGCGCTCCACGAATGGACGGGCGGGACCACCCCAGGCTGGGGCCACGGCCCCGAACACCCGCGCCCGTGGCGGCGCGGGGACCGCCGCGTGGTAGACGTTCCGGACGTGGGCGAACGGGACCGCGGCGGTGAAGACCGGGACCGCCACGAACCGCGTGCAGGGGACGAAGGTCCACCAGCTGAACGCCACCGGGTAGGCGGACACGAAGACCGAAAAGCCCGGTGCGAGTGGCGCCCAACCGATGTAGTCCGGACTGGTGCGCCACGTCACCCAGGCCGGCGCCCACTGATAACCGGGGGTCCAGACCCACCCGTAGTAGGGCTCGTAGGCCCAGCGGCCGTAGTGGTAGGCAGCCCAGCCCCACGGCTCGTCCGACACCCACAGCCAGCCCTCGTCCGTCCACTCCCAGCGGCCGTAATAGTAGGGCCGCCAGCCCCCCGCGACGTGGGCCGGCCGCCACACGCGGCCGTAGTTCGGCACGTCGATCCACTCGCCATACGGCGCGAGGCCATCGCGGAAAGTGTCGAACGTCACCGAGGCTTCCGGCGTCGCCATGTCGACATCGACGTCGACGCGGGCTCGCGCCTCGTCTGCGGAGTACTCGCCGTACGTCCCCTCGCCTGGCGGGGCGGGCTCGTCGCTCCACGCCGAGCCGCTCTCGTCCTGGTAGTCGTAGGCATGCTCCTGGGCGATGGCTGGGAGCGCCAATGTTGCGAGTGCGAATGTGATCGCGAGGCGCCGGGTCATGTTCAGCTCCTTCGAGGTTCCGCGCCCGAGAGACGCGCGGACGGACCTCTTGCTTCACTAACCCTGACAGCAAGCGAGGTGCCGCGCCGACTAACGCGACAATACTCAAGTTTTCGATATTGGAGCGCGTGCCGAGGCGCCACACTGTGCGCGCAAAACAGCTCGACTGCACGAACGCCCCGCAGGTCTCGAGGCGGCCGCATGGACGCCCGAGGGTCTATGCGAGCTTCTTTTCCTTCTCGAAGGAGAGGAGCGGCGGCTCCTTGTTCAGGATAACCCCCTCCGTGATCTTGCACTCCTTCACGCCTTCCCGGTAGGGCACGTCGTACATGATGTCGAGCATGGCCTGCTCGAGAATGGCGCGCAGGCCACGCGCGCCCGACTTGCGACGCGTCGCCTCACGCGCGCACGCGCGCAACGCCTCCCGGGTAAAGGACAGCTTCACCTTCTCCATCTCGAAGAGCTTCACGTACTGCTTGGTGAGCGCGTTCTTCGGCTGGGTGAGGATGGTGACCAGGTCTTCCTCGTTGAGGTCGGACAGCGTGGCGATGATCGGCACGCGCCCGACGAACTCGGGGATCATTCCGAACTTCACGAGGTCGGTCGGCTCGATCTTGGCGAGGATCTCGCCCAGCGTCTGCTCCTCCTTGCGATCGATGCGAGCCCCGAAACCGAGGCCCTTCACGCCCACGCGACGGCGAATGGCCTGCTCCACGCCGCAGAACGCGCCGCCTACGATGAAGAGGATGTTCGACGTGTCGACCTGGATGTATTCCTGCTGGTTGTACTTCTTTCCGCCGCGCGGCGTGACGTTGGCGCGAGTACCCTCGATGATCTTGAGCAGCGCCTGCTGAACACCCTCGCCACCCACGTCGCGGGTGGGAGACGGGGTGTCGCCCTTGCGCGCGATCTTGTCGATCTCGTCGATGTAGACGATGCCCCGCACCGCCTTCTCGACGTCGTAGTCGGCGTTGTGGAGCAGGTTCTGGATGATGTTCTCGACGTCTTCCCCCACGTAGCCTGCCTCGGTGAGGCTGGTCGCGTCGGCGATGGTGAAGGGGACGTTGAGGAAGCGGGCCAGCGACTGGGCCAGCAGCGTCTTGCCGGAACCGGTGGGACCGATGAGGAGGATGTTCGACTTCTGCAGCTCCACCTCCTCGGCAGCGCGACCCTGGCCCGGGCGCGCCGGACGGGGAGGCTTCTTCGAGTACACCCGCTTGTAGTGGTTGTAGACGGCGACGGAGAGGACCTTCTTCGCGCGGTCTTGGCCCACGACGTAGTCATCGAGGAAGCTCTTGATCTCCGCGGGCGTCGGCAGGGAAACAGCTGGGCGGCCCTCGTCGCGCTCGGCCTCCTCGGCGATGATGTCGTTACAGAGCCGGATGCACTCGTCGCAGATGTAAACCGTGGGCCCGGCGATGAGCTTGCGAACCTCGCGCTGGCCCTTCCCGCAGAAGGAGCAGCTCAGGTTCCCGTGGTGGTGTTCTTTGCGGCTCACGCATCCCTCGCAGGCCCGGGATCTTACACCAAACTGGACTCCCACACAGCCGGCACCCTGTCCCACAATATAGCGTGGGTCCGATCGGACCGCCCGAGAACGCGTCGTGAGGCGTCCGGCACGCGGGAGTCCGCTGGAATCCCGAGTCCTGGACCCGGGAAGATCCCCGGTCCGTGTCCTCCGTCAACGAACGAGATCGTCGAGATCCTCCGCAAGGGCCTGCGCACGCTCCGCCACGGCTCTGGGGACGTCGTCGTCGCCCGAGCACGCGCTCGCGAGCCTGTGCGCCATCGACGCGAGCTTGCGGAGCCTCCCCTCCTGAGGCAGCGGCTCCACTCGGGGCGCGGGGCCGTAGCGCTCGCTCAGCTGGCGGTTCAGCGCGGCCGGCGAGGGAGGGCGCTCGAGGATCTCCTCGCGCATCTCGCTCCAGCCGTCCTGTGGCAGCCGTCCCGCCGCCTCGGCACGCGATAGCATCTCGATGACCTCAAACGACGGCGCGGGCCGCGGCTCCTCTCCGCGGACGAGCGAGGGCTCGTGCCTCTCGATGAAACCGTAGCTCATGGTGAGCTTCTCGGCGGTCTGCTTACGAATGAAGAGCTCCCTCGCGCAGTACGCGTCGAAGCTGGCGTGTCCCCACTCGCGCCAGAGCGACGCGCGCTTCACCTCTGAGAGCATGCGACCGAGCTCAACCCAAGAGGACTTGAACTGCCTCGCGCACTCGAGCACGCGACGGCGCATCGAGCCCTCAGGAAGCTCCTCGAGACGCGAACGGATCTTCTCGGCGGCAGCGGTCACGCCCGGCTTTCTAGCGCGCCGGGCTGACATGCAGCGCGGCGGTGTCGCAACCCTGGGTGGCCCGGCCCGCACGGGCTCCCCCTCGTCCCGCCGTCCCCCTGAGCCGCAACCGCACCATCGATCATGGCCGGCCCATCCTGAACGCGATCGACACCACGGGCCGCTGCCCTGGAAACGAGTCGAAAGACCACTCGCGCAGCTTGCCGAGAATACAATCGCGCAGCGGGCCCGACTTGAAGCGTGGCTCGTCGATCCAGAGCGTCGCAACCTTGCCGTCGTTGCCCACCGCGAACTCGATGGGGATCTCGCCCGCGAACTCGGGAGAGCGCCTCGCCTCCTCGCGAAGGCACGGCGCCAGCGAGCCCTGCCGCCGCGCCACCACCCCCTGAATGCGCGCAGGATCGTACTGCGCAAGGACGAGGTCACCGCCCTGCGCGCTGCCGCCAGGGCGCGCCGCGCTCGCGATGCGCCTCGGCCGCGCTGGCGCGCCATGCGGCGTCGCATCCGCGTCCGGTATGGCGATCTCGTCCTCGGACCTCGCCCCGGCTGCTGCTCGGGGGCCACTTCCGACGCGCACTGCACCGACGGCGATGCCGTCGCCGAAGTCGTCGAGCAGGCTGCTGCGCTTCTCCCACGGCCGCCGAATAGCGAGGAACCAGGCGCCGGATCCGGCGGCCCCGACGAGCACCAGGAGGGCGAACGCGGCGGCCGTCACCTGGCGGGCGCTTCGCCGCCGCGCAAGCTTGCGTGAGCCGGTCACCTCCGCCTCGACCCGGGCGCGGGCCTCCGCCTTCCTGAGGTGAACGAGAAACCCCGCCGCGGTTCCTAGCGGCCGCCAGACCCCATCCTCGTGGGCGACCTCGGTCGCGGCTCCAACCTTGCCCTGCAGGATGAGTTCGATGAAGTCATCCTCGCGGACGGGACCGAAGACCTGTCCTTCGGCCTTGAACAGCCATTCCCGCGCTGGGTCGGTCGTCTCGAGCATCTCGTTCGGCATGCGGGCAAGGTTCGCGCTGGATGGGCGCCAGGGAAGCGTGCTCAAGTTAGCACGCCGTGGAAAAACGCCGCTACGCTCTGCACCTCGCCTACGAGGGTGGTTCCTTCCGAGGCTTTCAGCGACAGCCTGGGATGCCCACCGTGCAGGAATGTCTGGAGGAAGCGCTCGCCCACATCGGCGTCCGAACGCGCCTGGAGGCGGCTGCGCGCACCGACGCAGGGGTGCACGCGCTCGACCAAGTGGTGACCTTCTGGGCTCGCGCGATCCTCGACCCCGCCGAGCTTCGTGCGGCGATCAACGGGCGGACCCCGCCGGGCCTGGTCTGCCTCGACGCGGCCCGAGTTCCGGACCACGTCCACGCCCGCGCCTCGGCGCGCTCGCGCACGTATGTCTACCTCGTGGGTTGGCCAGCACCGCCGGAGTTAGCACACTACGCGTGGAGCCTCCCCGATGCGCGTGCCTTCCCGGGCCTCGAGGCGCCACGCCCCGACCTGGACCGCGCTCGGGATGCGCTGGCGCGGATCGTGGGTGAGCATGACTTCGCGGGCTTCGCCCGTCCCGGGGAGCAAACGGCGCGGCGCAGAATGGATCCGCGCGCGACAGTGCGTACGGTGGTGCGAGCGGAGATGGTCTCCGCAGTGGACGCACCGCTCGCGGCCTTCGTGCTCGAGGGCCGCGGATTCCTGCGCGCGATGGTGCGCAACGTCGTGGGCGCGGTGGTTTCGGCCGCGGTGGGGGCTGCCGAGCCTGCCCGGATCTCGGAGATCCTCGCCGTGCCACACGAACGCCATCGAGGCGTGCGAGCGCCGGGGTGGGGGCTCACCCTGGCGCGCGTGGCGTACGCGCCTCCCCTGTTCCCGGCCTTCGGGCGGCGAGAGAGCTCGGACTCGTGTTTCGCCTCTTAGTGGCTTCCGGACGAACCTGGTCTCTCTAGCTCGTCACGGACGCTCTCCAGGGCCCAGCTTGAGGTTGCTGTACTTCACCAGCAGATCCGAGACCGCCTCGCGGAGGTAGTCCGACTGCCGGATTCGCGTGGCGCGGGCAAGCTGCCGGAGCTGCTGGGCAAGGGTCGGTGGGAGCCGAACGAGCATCGGCTCCAGACGGGACGCGGCGGTAGCGGCGGACATCATCGGGGTTTGAAGGTCCATGTACGCTGCACCCTCTAGGTAGGCACCTTTGCCTACACGCTACCACCCGATACCTGTTGGTCAAGAAAATGCAGTCACGAAACCGCAAATCACAAGTCCGACGGCCGCCGGCCCTACCCTCACCACGGACAAGATGGCGCGCGGTCCGCGCCTCACACGACTGGCAGCGAGAGCCCGGCCCCCTCGGTCATCCGACCGGAACGGAACGGCTCGAGATCGAGAGCGACCATCTTGAAGCCGGCCGTCCGCACCGCCGCCACCAGATCGGAGCGGCGCGCGTAGGCGCCGTCCATCTCGTCCTCCGCGACCTCGATCCGACCGATGTCACCGTGGTAGCGGACTCGGAATGCGCGCAGGCCGAGGGCCCGCACCGCCGCCTCGGCGCGCTCCACCTGCGCCAGGCGCTCCGACGTCACGGCCGTCCCGAAGGGCAGGCGCGAGGCGAGGCAGGCCATCTGCGGCTTGTTCCAGGTCGGGAGGGCGTACGCCTCGCTCCAGGCACGCGCCTCCGCCTTGGTGAGCCCAGCTTCGGCGAGCGGAGAACGCACGGCGCGCTCCTCTGCCGCGCGCTGCCCCGGACGGTAGTCGCGGCGGTCGTCCGCATTGAAACCGTCCACGACGGCGACCACCCGTTCGCGCTGCGCCACCTCGACACAGAGGCGGTACAGCTCGCTCTTGCAGTGGAAGCACCGGTCCACCGCGTTGGCGACGTAGCGCGGGTCGTCCATCTCCCGGCTCTCCACCTCCACGTGCCGGACACCCAGCCGACGGGCGAGATCGCGCGCCTCCACCCGCTCCGCCTGGGGCACGCTAGGCGAGTGGGCCGTGAGCGCGATGACCTTGTCGCCCAGCACCTCGCGCGCAACGGCGAGAACGAAGCTCGAGTCGACCCCCGCAGAGAAGGCGACCAGCGCGCTGTCCAGCGCGCCGAGATGCGTCTTCATCCTGCGGAGCTTGTCCTCGGACGCGCTGCGGATCTCTTCCAGATTCGGCGCCATGTGGGAGGAATCTAGCGCGTCCGGCTTCCGCGGGGAAACGCCCACCCGCCCTCGAATCCCGGACGGGTATGAAACGCCGACGCTCAACCCGTGCGCGGGGCTACCGCCGCGCGTTTCCCCTTGGCCTTGGCTGTCCGCGCCGCGACCTTCTTCGGCGCCTTCCGCGCGGTGGTGCGCGTGGCGCGACCGGCGAGCTTCTTGCCCACAGCAGGGCGAGATCGCTTCGGCCGTTGCCCCCCCGTGAGCCGCCCGAACTCGGTCGGGCCAACGTACTTGAGATCCACCAGGGCCTGGAAGACGCGGGCGGCGGCAGGCTCGACCGACTCCTGGTTGGAGTGGACCGTGACCTCGGCGTGCGTGGGCGGCTCGTACGGATCGTCAACTCCGGGTACGTTCTTGACCTCGCCCGCCATCGCCTTCTTGTAGATGGGATCGCGCGCGAGGAGCGTCTCCATCTGACAATCGACGAAGACCTCCACGAAGCGTCGCGCCTCGCGTCGCAGCGCGTCGCGCGGCTCGCGATAGGGAGATAGCGCGGCGCATACCGCCACGACGCCGTTCCGCGACAGCAGCTTCGCGACTCGTCCCACGCGCTTCACGGCCGTGTCGCGGTCTTCCTTGGTCGCTCCCAGGCCCTTCGTCAGGATCTCCGCGGGATCGTCAGCATCCACCAGCTCGACCCGGCGCCCGGTGAGCCCGAGGCGTTGATGCAGAAGCCGGGCGAGCGTGCTCTTGCCCGAGCCGTTCATACCCGTGATCCAGATGATGAGGCCGGTCTGAGCCTGCGCGTCCATTCCGTCCCTCCGGGGCGGGTCCTACCTGCTCGCGATGACGCAAGTAAACTAGCATAGTAGGACTATTCAACCTCGGCCAGAAAAGCTTCACTTCGTACGCTCAATTCAATGAGAGCCGGGCAAGTCAAGCCGATCCCGGCGTCGGTCCGCGTGCGACCGGGTCGCTGCCCCGCACGCGGCTGGGGTCCCTCGCCTGGCAAGTCACAGCGGCGACCAGTTGATGTGATTCTCCAGCGGCACCGCCGCCGCTGTGAGCTGATGTCCGGCGCCTTGCGGCGCCTCAAGCGGAGGGGAGAACTCTCCCCCCGCGCCCCCCATCTCGAGCGTCAGTTCATGTGGCATGCGCTATCAGTCCGCCTCCGCTCGCCGCCCTCTCGCTGCTGGCGATCAGATCGCCCTCCCCAGCCCACATGCGCAGCCTGGGACGCGCGCGGTCGCTCGCGCTCTCGCCTGCCCGAGCACGAGGTCGATGCGGCGCCCTCCCGGCGCGGCTACCACGCCGGCCAGTATCTGGAGCAGCTCGAGCGCACCGAGGGAGCCGAGCGCGGCGGCCGCCCCGGGCCGTGCGGGGGCGCCACTGCCTGGCACGGACCCGCAGCTGTAGCAGGGAGCGCCGGGAGGGACCGCCACCACCTGACCTCCGTCCCCGTCGACCATGGCCACCACGTGCGGTATGCCGGCCAACCGCGCGCGCTCGGCAGCTTCGCGCGCCGTCCCCAGCGAACCCGTGCAGACGAGCGCTGCGGTCGGGTCCGCACCGGTGGCGTAGGGGCGCGCCTTCGAGAACGCGGTCGCAGCGCGCAGCGCCTCGATGGCGGAAAAGAGCCGTGGCTGCCCGACCTGATCGGCGCCGTAGAGCCAGGCGGCGCAGTCCTCCGGCGCGACGTCGAGGCCGTCGTCCACGAAGAGGTTCCCGATGCCGGCCGTGGCGAGGTACAGCAGCGCGGGGCCGGCCACCTCGCCGGCGCCCACCACGTGGATCCGCGCGGCCCGGAAGAACTCCTGAGTCACGGGCGCGAATCCGGGGAGGATGATCTGGCGTGCGTAGCGTGCGACCTCAGCTTCCGAAAGAGCCACGTCCGGCCTCCAGCGACGACGGGGAAGTGCCTCCTCCCGCCCTCTGGGGAGGCGGAGCTCGTCACGCATCCGATATCACGGCAGCAGGTCGCTCCTCGCGCCTGGGGTGCGTTTCACCAGCAGCACACGCCAGGCGCCCTGCCCGGCCTGGGGCCAAGGCTCGCGGCTGGCCACCGAGTGCCCCTCCTCCTCGGCGGTGCGAGGCACGTTGTCGAGGGACTCACCCTCGACGACGAGCACCTCGAGCGTCTCGCCGGCAGCCAGCTGGTCGAGGGCGACCCGCGTCCGCACCCAGGTGAGCGGGCAAGCAGCGTCGCGGATGTCGATGCATCTGCTCATCCGAGCGCCTCGACACAGCCCTTCACGCCCGCCCCTCCGGGCGCGCGCTCTCTATCTCCACCGGCGCTGTTTCGGCCTGGCGCGGCAGGGACCGGCAC